>Ga0209643_1001161_pt1 | contig 27796 bp, 23 predicted proteins | sample AutmiccBRH37_all_FD_187383 | JGI IMG/M metagenome (GOLD analysis project Ga0209643, IMG submission 187383) | Deep subsurface microbial communities from Mt. Terri, Switzerland - Autotrophic microbial communities BRH/37_all (SPAdes) (version 2) | ecosystem: Environmental > Aquatic > Deep... | reverse complement strand
ATAGGAATTTCTGATTCCCTGCGATTTTAAAACGTAAGCCGGCCCAACCCAGGAACCGTTATCCTGCATTCCGCCATAAACGTTATAAGGAAATTCCATATCAACATTGATGTGGTAAAATTGCGCGATAGGCAAATTTTCCGCAAAACGCCAAGTTTTTCCGCGGTCTCTGGTAATGTACAAACCACCGTCATTTCCATCAATCATAAAATTTGGTTTTGTGGGATGAATATACCAAGCATGATGATCGGGATGCACGCCTGTTGAAGTTCCGTAGGCAGGCATTAATTGCTGAAATGATTTTCCGCCGTCTTCACTTACGTTTACATAAGTATAAAGGGAATAAATCCTGTTTTCATTTAATGGATCCACAAAAATATCTGCATAATAAAAAGGTCGGTTTCCAATACCGTCTGAACCTCTTCCGCTCGATTGGTCATTGACCATTTCCCATTTAAATCCGCCATCTATTGATTTGTAAAGTGCGTTTCTTTTGGCTTCAATCAAAGCATACACTAATCTCGGATTGCTTGGTGCAATTGCCAAACCTATTCTTCCTAAATTTCCTTCAGGCAAACCTTCTTTATCTGTCAGTTTTTTCCAATTTTCACCACCGTCGTAGGTAATGTATAAGCCAGAACCTTCCCCACCGGAATTAAATGTCCAGGGTTTACGTGCGTGTTCCCACATTGCGGCGATTAATTTATTTGGATTTGAAGGGTCAACAACCAAATCGGCACAGCCAGTTTTATTGTTCACAAACAGTGATTTTGTCCAAGTTTTTCCGCCATCGGTCGTTTTAAAAACACCGCGTTCAGGATGTTCTCCCCACGGAGAACCGATTGCCCCGACATAAACCGTATTCGGATTGTCTTTATCAATAATGATTTTATGAATATTTCTGGTTTTTTCCAAGCCCTTCAATTTCCAGGTTTTACCGGCATCTAAACTTTTGTAGATGCCATAACCGCCGTTTAAACTATTTCTCGGATTTCCTTCTCCGGTTCCTGCCCAAATTACATCGGGATTGCTTTGTTGAATGGCAACGGTCCCAATTGATGCAACGGCTTCATGGTCGAAAACAGGTGTCCAGTCAATGCCGCCACTTTCAGATTTCCATAAACCACCAGAAGCTGTTCCCACATAAATAATATCAGGATTGTTGGTTACCACATCAATAGAGGTGACCCTTCCGCTCATTCCTGCCGGACCAATGGAGCGCGTTTTTATATTTTCAAATTTCTTGCCGTCAAATTGTTGTGCACTTAATGTTAATGAAATCAATAAAAACAGGAAAGCGATTTTTTTCATAAGAATAAAATTTGGTTAAGGTTATAGTTTTACGAAGTTATCATTTTTTAAATTATTTTTTTTTATAATCATTCTAAATAAAGCGATATATTCAAATTATTTTTACAGATGTTTCCTTACAAAAAATGAAATACTATCTTTGTTACTTTCTAAAAATTTATTTTAAAAATGAGCGGATTTTTATCTTCATCAATCGCAAGGAAAGTAGCGATGGCTTTATCTGCACTTTTCCTTATTATTTTCTTACTTATTCATTTAACGGTAAACATAACTTCATTATTCAGCGAAAATGTATTTAATGAATTGTCCCATTTTATGGGAACTAATTTTTTAGTGCAATTTTTAATGCAGCCCATTTTAATTTTTGGCGTTGTTTTTCACTTTGTGATGGGATTTGTGTTAGAGTTAAGGAATAAACGAGCAAGAACTGTTAAATATGTGAAATACAATGGCGCTGCAAATGCCTCTTGGATGTCAAGAAATATGACAATAAGCGGTGGCGTTATTTTGGCCTTTCTTATATTGCATTTTATCGATTTCTGGTTTCCTGAAATGAATTACAAATACATTGAGGTTTTACCGGAAGACCCAACAAGGTATTTTGAGGAACTGCAACACAAATTCACCAACCCATTAAGAGTTGGCGCATATGTAATTGCCTTTGTTTTATTGGCATTGCATTTATTGCATGGTTTTCAATCAGCGTTTCAATCGATTGGTTTAAATAAATACACAGATTGTGTAAAGACATTGGGTAAAATTTACGCAATTGCCATTCCGGCAGGATTTATAATCATCGCATTGTTTCACTATTTTAACCATTAATCTTATAAAATTATGACGACTTTAAATTCAAGAATACCAGAAGGTCCAATAAAAGATAAATGGACATTATATAAAGACAAAATAAACTTGGTAAACCCGGCCAATAAGCGCAATATAGACATTATTGTTATTGGAACAGGTTTGGCAGGTGGCTCTGCTGCCGCTACTTTAGCCGAGTTAGGCTATAGCGTAAAAGCATTTGCTTACCAAGATTCACCTCGTCGTGCACATTCAATTGCTGCGCAAGGCGGGATCAATGCTTCAAAAAACTATATGGGTGATGGTGATTCAAACTATCGCTTGTTTTATGATACCGTAAAAGGTGGTGACTATCGTTCACGTGAAGCGAATGTTTACCGATTGGCTGAAGTTTCAGAAAATATTATTGATCAATGTGTGGCGCAAGGAGTTCCTTTTGCACGTGATTATGGTGGATTGCTGGACAATCGTTCGTTTGGTGGTGTATTGGTTTCGCGTACTTTTTATGCGAAAGGACAAACAGGACAGCAATTATTATTAGGCGCTTATTCAGCAATGAATCGCCAAATTGCCCGCGGTAAAATAGAAATGTTTAACCGTCACGAAATGCTTGATGTGGTGAAAATCGACGGAAAAGCAAGAGGTATTATTGCCCGTAATTTAATTACCGGAGAAATTGAACGCCATTCTGCACACGCAGTTGTAATTGCAACCGGCGGTTACGGAAACGTTTATTTCTTATCAACCAACGCAATGGGTTCTAATGCAACCGCTGCTTGGAAAATTCATAAAAAAGGAGCTTTTTTCGCAAACCCTTGTTTCACGCAAATTCACCCAACTTGTATTCCAAGATCTGGAGATTATCAGTCAAAATTAACATTGATGTCTGAATCTTTGCGTAATGATGGAAGAATTTGGGTTCCTGCAAAATTAGAAGATGCAAAAGCCATTCAACAAAAGAAATTAAAGCCTATTCAAATTGCTGAAGAAAACAGGGATTATTTCTTGGAAAGAAGATATCCTGCATTTGGGAACTTGGTGCCTCGTGATGTGGCTTCAAGAGCTGCAAAAGAACGCTGTGATGCCGGTTTTGGCGTAAACGCAACTGGTGAAGCAGTTTATTTAGATTTTGCGGCTGCGATTAAACGTTATGGAACTGAGCAAGCTAAAATAAAAGGAATACACGATGCATCAACAGAGAAAATTACTGAATTAGGGGCTGCCGTTATTGAAGAAAAATACGGAAATTTATTCCAGATGTATGAGAAAATTATTGATGAAAATCCATACAAAACACCGATGATGATTTATCCTGCAACGCACTATACAATGGGCGGTGTTTGGGTTGATTATAATTTAATGACAACCGTTCCTGGTTTGTACTGTATTGGAGAAGCAAACTTCTCTGATCACGGCGCAAACAGATTGGGCGCTTCTGCATTGATGCAAGGATTGGCTGACGGTTATTTTGTATTGCCTTATACCATTGGCGATTATTTGGCTGATGATATCAGAACCGGTAAAATAAAAACAGATTCACCTGAATTTGATGAAGCTGAAAAATCGGTTAAAGACCAATTAAATTTCTTCATCAACAACAAAGGAACACATACGGTAGATTATTATCATAAGAGATTGGGTCAGGTAATGTGGGATAAAGTTGGTATGGCGCGAAATGAAAAAGGGTTAAAAGAAGCCATTACTGAAATTCAGGAAATTAGAGAAGACTTCTGGAAAAATGTAAAAGTTCCAGGAAGTTTAAACGAATTTAACCAAGAGCTTGAAAAAGCGGGCAGGGTTGCCGATTTCTTAGAATTGGGTGAATTGTTTGCAAAAGATGCTTTGGAACGCGAAGAGTCTTGCGGAGGTCATTTCCGTGAAGAACACGTGACAGAAGATGGTGAGGCAAAAAGAGATGATGTTAATTTCGCGTATGTTGCCGCTTGGGAATATACTGGAAAACCTAGTGAAGCTATTTTGCATAAGGAACAATTAGAATTTAAAGATATCGAATTAAAAACTCGTTCATACAAATAAGAAGACATTATGAATTTAACGTTAAAAATTTGGAGACAAAAAGGACCACAAGACAAAGGTCGAATGGTCGAATATAAAGTAACTGATATTTCAGAACATATGTCATTTTTGGAAATGATGGACGTTTTAAATGAAAGTCTGGTTGCAAAAGATGAAGAACCTATCGCTTTTGATCACGACTGCAGAGAAGGTATCTGCGGAATGTGTTCGTTACAAATTAATGGAGAAGCGCACGGACCGGACAGAGGCATTACTACTTGTCAATTGCACATGCGTATGTTTAAAGACGGGGACACTATTTATATAGAACCTTTCAGGGCAAATGCTTTTCCCGTAATTAAAGATTTAGTGGTTGATCGGATGTCTTTTGAGCGCATACAACAAGCTGGCGGATATATTTCGGTGAACACATCGGGAAATACACAAGATGCAAATTCAATTCCGATTTCTAAGCAAAACGCAGATTTATCAATGGATGCCGCTTCTTGCATAGGCTGCGGAGCCTGTGTTGCCAGTTGTAAAAACTCAAGCGCGATGTTGTTTGTTGCAGCGAAAGTTTCACAATTCGCTTTATTGCCACAAGGAAAAATAGAAGCAAAAGACCGTGTTAAAAATATGGTTATGCAAATGGATTTAGAGGGATTTGGTAACTGCACCAATACAGGGGCTTGTGAAGTTGAATGTCCGAAAGGAATTTCAATAGAAAATATTGCCCGTTTAAATCGTGAATATTTAGCGGCAACTATTTAATATAAATCAAACTTTAATTATTGAATAAAAACCCAAAAGAGCCTTCTTTTGGGTTTTTTAATGGAGGATTAAATACACAATGCCGGCAATCATAAAAATGATGACAATGATTAAATATTGCCAAACATCGGTTAAATAAGGCGAATACGTTTTCCAAAAGTTTTTAAAATAGTTCATCTTTAAATTTTGAATCTGCATTTGGTTAAATTTAGATGAATCACTATAAAATATTTATTTCCACCAACAGTAAATTAATCTTTTTAGATAGCTACAAAATTTTATTCACTAATTACATAAAACAATGAGTCTTTTCCTTTTGGTTTCAAATTTATTTATTAATTTTGTACTTTTAAACGATTATAGTCAAAATGATTAAATATTAAAAAGATGTCTTTAGAGAATACAAGGGATAAAATTTTAAGTGTGGCAAACAATTTATTTAGCAAATTTGGATTTCATAAAACCTCAATGGATGAAATTGCCAAAATTGCTAGAAAAGCAAAAGGTTCATTGTATTATCATTTTGCAAGTAAGGAGGATTTGTTTAAGGAAGTTGTATCAAATGAAATTATGAATTTAAAGAATCAATTATCTGCAATTGTCATAGACAACAAAATAAGTGCTTCAGAAAAAATTAATTCCTATTTTATTTTGCGAATGGACGTTTTGCACAATGCATCAAACTACCATGAAACCATAAAAGCCGACTTTTTTGAGCATTTTGACTTTATTGATGATTTAAGAATGGAATTGGATGTTTGGGAAAAAGAAAAAATAAAAATCATTATAGAACAAGGAATTAAAACTAATGAATTTGTTATTGAAGGTGATATTGATATTTTGTTAGATGTATATATTATGGTATTAAAAGGACTGGAAATACCATTTTTCATTCAAGATAAATATAAAAATTATGCGCCCTATTTCAATGATTTAACAAGAATATTCACAAAGGGATTAATGCCCTAATTTTTTTATATAAAACTGACTAAAAAACGTTATAAGTACATAAGTAATAATAATTATATAAATATGAATAAAAAAGCAAACGTAACAATAAGATTAAAATGGATTATTGTAATAGCCTCTTTAACTTTGGTATATAGTTGTCAGACTAAAGAAGATCAAAATAAATCAGAGAATAACAATTCAATTGCACCTGTTAAAGTAGCCGTACAAAAAGTAACAACAGGCACGTCAAGCAACAAACTGACCTATAATGGAAATGTGGTTCCGGAAACAACAATTCCTTTAAGTTTTATACTTCCGGGAACAGTAATTTCCGTAAAAGCTGAAGAAGGAGATTGGGTAAAAAAAGGCCAAATATTAGCCGAGTTAAATAACACTTCCTACAAAAACGCCTATCAGGGAACTTTGGCGACTCAAAAACAGGCGCAGGATGCTTATGACAGATTAAAAACAGTTCATGACAAAGGCAGCTTGACTGAAATAAGGTGGGAAGATGTCAAAACTAAATTAGAGCAAGCCAAATCAGCCAACCAAATTACCCTGCAAAGCCTTTCCAACACCACACTTAAAGCACCTTCCGATGGTTATATTGGAATGCGAGATATAGAAATTGGAGAAACTGCCATACCTGGGGAGGCTATATTTAATATTGTATTAATTAATGAAGTATATGTTAAAGTGTCTGTGCCAGAAAATGAAATTAACAAAATTAATAAAGAACAGGATGCAAGTATCGTAATTCCCGCTTTGGGAAGCGAAATATTTACCGGTAAAGTTGAAAAAATTGGCGTGGTGGCAAATCCCATATCAAAAACCTATGAGGTGAAAATTAAGATTGCCAATCAACAAATGAAGATTAAACCGGGAATGGCTTGTGATATTGAAATAAATATAAGTGCAACAAATGATGTCATAGCGGTTCCTTACCAATGTGTTTTAAAGGGTGATAACGGACAAAATTATGTTTACATTGTTGATTCTCAAACCAAAACCGCATCAAAAAAAGCTGTGAAATTAGGATCCTTTATCAATAATGAAATTGAAATAGTAACTGGTATTTCAATAGGTGATTTAATTGTTACAGAAGGCAAACAGAAATTATCCGATCAGGCAAAAGTAATATTTTAACAAAAGGAACCTTATTTAAAAATAGCAACAGAAAACTTACGAATGAAAAAAATAAACATTTTAGAATCGGCTATGAAGCATTACCAAATCATAGTGTCTATGGTTGTGGTGATGATGGTTTTGGGAATATTTGGAATTCTCAATATGCCAAGGAATGAGTTTCCTGAATTTACCATCCGACAGGGGATAGTTGTCGGTATTTACCCTGGGGCTACCTCTATGGAAGTTGAGGAACAGCTCACCACAAAAGTGGAAGATTACTTATTTGGGTATGAAGAAGTTAAAAAAGCAAAAACCTATTCACATTCCAAAGAGGGGATGATGATTGTTTATGTAGAGCTTAATGACAATGTTAAAAATGCGGATAAATTTTGGTCTAAACTTCGTCTTGGATTAAAAGAGTTAAAAATGGAGCTTCCTTCTGGTGTGGTTGCATTAATTGGAAGCAATGATTTTGGAGATACCGCAGCCTTGTTGATTACCATGTCATCTGAAAAGAAAAGTTACCGGGAACTTGAAGTTACCCTGGATGATTTGAAAGATGAGATTAGAAAAATAAGTTCGGTTTCCAAAATAAAAGGATATGGTACGCAAAAAGAGGAAATTTATATCTATATAAAACCGGAGAAACTCACTGAATTTAATGTTAAGCCTTCCAATATATTGGTGGCATTTAAGTTACAGGATGCCCTTAATTACTCAGGTAAATTAGATAATGGAGAGTTGGTTTTACCCATTCATATGCCTCCACGATTTGAAAATATAAAAGATCTGGAAGAACAAATAATTTATTCAGACCCACTTGGAAATGTCGTGCGGCTGAAAGATGTCGCACGTATAGAGAAACATTATGAAAAACCAGAAAATTTAATTCGCAATAACGGGAACAACTCACTTGTACTTTCGCTAGAGATGCAAAAAGGGAACAATATTGTGCAATTTGGCAAAGAAGTAACAGAAGTTCTTGACAAATTTTCTGAAAATGCTGATGATGATGTAAAATTAAATGTGATATCAAACCTGCCAGAAGTAGTGCATGAATCCATTTCCCATTTTTTGAAAGAGTTCCTGTTGGCTGTTATCGCAGTTATTATTGTAACCATGATATTATTGCCTTTTCGTGTGGCATCAGTTGCCGCAATATCTATTCCTGTTTCCGTTTTAATTACCTTGGGAATAATGCAATTGGTTGGCATTCAACTTCATATTGTAACATTGGCAGCCTTAATTACAGTTTTGGGAATGGTGGTAGACAATGCCATTGTTGTTATAGATGACCATGTTGAAAAATTAGATGAAGGTGAAACACCTTGGAATGCTGCCTGGAAATCAGCAACAGAACTTTTTATTCCTGTATTGTCTGCTACATTGGCAATTATTGCTTCGTTTTTACCATTAATGCTTTTCCTTCCTGGAATTGCAAATGATTTTGTGGGGACTTTTCCAATTACAATTGGCATTGCTTTAATTATCTCTATGTTGGTGGCTGTATTGCTTGTGCCTTTTATGAGTTATGCACTTATAAAAAAAGGGCTGCAACAAAAAAGTAAAAAACAAAAGAAAAGTGTGTTGGATCATTTACAAAATGGGTATGATAAATTACTTGAACTTACGTTTAAATACCCTAAACTAACTATACTGACCGGGGTATTGTCCATAATTTTAGGGTTGCTGTTTTTTTTAAATGTAGATCAAAAATTGTTTCCGGAAATGGAGAGAAAACAATTTGCAGTAGAAGTTTATTTGCCTGAAGGCTCTTCATTTTCAAAAACAGAAAAAGTAATTGACAGTATTGGAACCATTTTAAAAGCCGATTCAAGAATTACAAATGTGGCAAGTTTTATTGGGAATGGCTCCCCTAGATTTAATGCATTGTATGCACCACATGTACCTGCCAAAAATTATGGGCAACTTTTAGTGAACACTGTTTCCAATGAAGCAACTATTGAAGTGCTGAATGAATATAGCAAAACCCACACAGACTTTCTTCCCCAAGTTCATATTAAGTGGAAACAGTTGGCTCTGGAAACTTTTAAAGCACCTATTGAAGTAAGAATTTCTTCAAACAACATTAAAGATTTAAAAGATATAGGCGATAAAGTTTCAAAAGTGCTTAAAAAAAACAAAAGCATCACCTGGGTGAGAAATGATTGGGAAGAAATGCTCCCTGGTATTGCTGTTAAGCTGAATGAAAATAAAGCCAGTAAATTAGGGTATGCAAAATCATTTATTTCATCCTCCCTCATTGTCTCGCTCGATGGTTTGCCATTAACAACGGTATGGGAAGGTGATTATCCTGTTAACGTAATACTCACTAAAGAAGAAAATCAAAAAAAAGATATCAACGATTTAGAAAATCAGTATATCACCTCTCCATTTACATTTGAATCACTGCCATTGCGATCTATTGGGGAACTAAAACCGGAATGGACGGAAGGCAATATCGCTAGAAGAAATGGTGTGCGAACACTCACTGTAGTGGCTGATATAGAACGGGGAGCCAATACTTCTAAAATTTTCGGAGAAATGCGCCCCGAAATTGAGGCTTTAACATTACCTAATGGATTAAGCATAAATTATGGCGGTGAAAATGAGGCTACCATAGAAAATTACACTCCTATGGCCAAATCCCTTGGTGTAAGTGTTATCCTTATTTTTTTCATTTTATTAATTCAATTTAAAACCATCAGAAGGACATTGCTCATTATGTCAACAATGCTGTTAAGCATTTTTGGTGCCGGTTTGGGATTGTTATTGCTAAAATATCCTTTTAGTTTCACCTCTTTTATCGGTATTATTGGTTTGATGGGTATTGTGGTTAGAAATGGTATTATCCTCGTAGACTATGCGAGGCAGTTGGTGATTACAAAAGGAATGTCTTTCCAAGAAGCAGGTTTGGCGGCAGGAAAAAGAAGGATGAGACCTATTTTTCTAACCTCAATGGCCGCAGCGGTTGGTGTAATTCCTATGATTATTAGCAATTCAACATTATGGGGGCCTTTAGGCACTGTAATATGTTTTGGTCTAATTACAGGTATGATATTAACATTACTGACACTTCCGGTACTTTATTGGAAATCCACCAGCAGTAAAGAGAAAAAAACAATAGTTAAACAAAATACCCTATAATATTTTTTAAAATGAAAATCCTAAAAATAACGATAATACTTGTGTTAACCTTAGTTACATTTCCAACTATGGGGCAAAACATTACGCTGGACTCAAGTAAGGTGTTGGCTTTAAAAAACAATAAAATTCTTAAAGAATCCAGATTAAAACTGGGGGCTTCCGAAAAAGTAAAACAAAACGCTTTTACCAATTACTTTCCAAAGGTAAGCGCATCAGCTTTTGCGATTCGTTCTTCAGACTATCTTCTGGATATCAAAACACCGGAAATGAACTTGCCGGTATATGATGGAAATCCTGCTAACTTGGCCAATGCAACCCAATTTGCTTACATCCCGCCTATCAGTATCCAATCGCTGGATTATGCCAATACCGTTTTAGTGACTGCCGTACAGCCTTTATACGCAGGCGGACAAATTAGAAATGGAAACAAATTAGCCAATTTAGGCAAGGAAATTAGTCAATATCAAGTGAATCTCTCAACAGATCAAATTTTGGCAACTACCGAAGACTATTATTGGACTCTTGTTGCTCTCAAAGAAAAAGAAATAACGCTTCATAGTTATGAAAAACTGTTACTGACACTGCAAAAAGAAGTACAGGATTTTTATGATGCCGGCTTGATTAATAAGAGCGATTTGCTAAAGGTAAAATTGGAACTAAACAAAATTGAAGGCAATAAATTAAAGCTCGACAATGGAACGGAAATGCTAAAAATGGCATTTTGTCAACATATTGGTATACCTTATAATGACGCGTTCACCGTGAACGATTCCATTGTTTCTGTTTTTCCTCCCGAAAGTTATTTTGTTGAGCCTTCCATAGGGCTAAATAACCGACAGGAATATAAAATGCTCAACAAAGCCATAGATGCTGAAATTCTACAAAAAAAAATGGCCAAAGGAGAATTTCTTCCACAATTGGCAATAGGCGTTAGTGGCTTATATCTTGACGCATACAAAGAAGAAAACACCTATGGATTGGCTTTTGCAACACTGTCCATACCAATCTCAGATTGGTGGGGTGGCACGTATAAACTTCAGGAACATACCATAAAAATTAATATTGCACAAAATAACCTCGACGAAAAATCTGAGCTTCTACAATTGCAAATGTCAAAAGCATACAGAGATTTAACAGATAGTTATAAACAAATTGATATTGCAAAAACGTCTTTAAAACAATCTTTGGAATATCAAAAAGAATTGGAGGACAATTATGAGGCCGGCATTACAAGCACCTCAGATTTACTGGAAGCAAGAGCACTTGCCCAACAAGCTAAAGATGCCTTAATAGATGCAAAAAGCCAGTACAAAATAAAAGTTTCAAACTATTTGCTTTCTGTTGGGAAAACAACAAGGTAAAATGATATAAAGGGATTTTAAAGATGGATTTATGAAGCCTATAATTATTTAATTGCTCCTTTCTAATCATTGTTCGGCAAATTGAAATTTAATTAATTCAAAAAAATGCAGTCAAAAAACAGGAAGTATGGAAAAAATAATAATTGAAAGAATTTGTGTTTTGTCATATAATGAATCATCGGATATAAAAATTGATTCATCTTTTCAAGATGATTTGAATTTTGACGACCTTGATTTGGCGGAATTGTATATGGATTTAGAGGAAAAACTAAAAATCACAATAGATTATAATTTATTTTATGAAATAAAAACCGTTGGTGATTTGATTTCGTATGTCAAAAAATTAATTTAAAAAAAGTGATGAAACGAGCCATAACAAATTTTGATACACACAGAAATGATTAATGGCGAACAGCAGCTGTACCAATAAAAAATAAAATATAAACAGATGAAACAAAAAGTAGCATTGGTATTGTCGAGCGGAGGTTCAAAAGGTCTTGCCCATATAGGCATAATTAATGAACTTGAAAAACAGGGTTTTGAAATATCATCTGTTTCCGGTTCTTCAATTGGCTCTGTGATTGGCGGGCTATGTGCTATGGATAAATTGCCGGAATATACCGAGTGGGTAAAAACATTAAATAAAAGAATTGTTTGGGATTTAATGGATTTTACCCTTTCATCCAATGGCTTGATTAAAGGAGAAAAAGTATTCGATAAAATGAAAACATTTATTCCTGATATGCTGATTGAAGACATGAACATTCCTTTCTCTGCAATCGCAACTGATATCATAAATGAAAAAGAAGTAGTTTTTTCTGCCGGAAGTTTTTATGAAGCAATAAGAGCATCGGTTGCAATCCCTTCCCTTATAACACCCGTAAAATATAAAGAGACTTTGCTGGTTGATGGCGGCGTGCTAAACCCTGTCCCCATAGAGTATGTAGCGCGAGAAAATAATGATATTTTGGTTGTTGTTAATTTATATGGCAATAAAATGAACGCTATTATAAATCCAAAAATAATAATGGAAAAACAGGAAGGTTACAATGGAGCAATAAATGATTTTGTTAATGGCATTAACAAATTTATTAGTTCAGGAGATGAAAAAAGGCTTGGTTATTTTTCCCTTTTAAATGCATCTACATATGCTATGGTTCATAAACTCGCAAAAGAAAATATAAAAAAACATCAACCTGACATTGTTATAAATATACCATTTGATTCAGCAAGCACTTTCGACTTTTATAAAGCTGATGCACTAATTAAATTGGGCGAAAACGCCGCGAAAGTAGCAATTTATGAGTATTTAACCAAAAATGACAAACTGTAGAAATAAAATATTTACTGCTTTGAAATACATAGATTTAGACATACAAATACAAAAAAGCAACTCAAAATTGCTAAAAAAATTACCTGCCTTTTGTGTTAAATGGCTGAAAGTAATTATTAGGCAAAAGGAAATAAATAAAATTCTGACTAAATATTCCAATTATAAAGGTGTTGATTTTCTGCCAAAGATACTTGAGGAGCTAAATGTAAAAGTGGAGATAGAAGGCCTTGAGAATTTACCCGAAAACGGAAAATGTTTTTTTGTTGCAAACCATCCATTTGGATTTGTTGACGGGTTAATTTTAACAAATACGGTTGCTCATAAATACGGCACTTTGAAAGCTATCGGCAATGATGTTTTTATGTTAATCCCTCATTTAAAACCCATAATTACAGTCGTGAATGTTTTTGACACAAATTCAAAAAAATATATTCAGGAATTGGAGAAACTGTTTAGTTCAAATTTACCTATTACCCATTTCCCTGCTGGGCTTGTATCAAGGATAAAAAGAGGAAAAGTTGAGGATGATGAATGGCGGAAAGGGTTTATTAAAAAAGCAGTTGTATGCCACCGCGATATCGTTCCATTTTATTTCTACGGAAAAAACTCTCTTCTCTTTTATTTTATTTACATCATTAGAAAAATCCTGAGAATTAGCGCAAATCTGGAATTGGTATTGTTGCCTCACGAAATATTTAACAAAAGAAATAAAACAATAAGGGTTAAAATAGGAAAACCCATTTCATACACCTCATTCGATAAGGCAAGGTCTTACCACGATTGGGCGCAATTCGTAAAAAAAAATTTATAATTTAAAAAACACACCATGAAAAAAGTATCAGCAATAATTTGTGTATTCAACGAAGAAGAAACCTTAAAGAAAGTTATTACATCTGTTTCAAATGACCCAACAGTCAATGAAATTATTGTTGTAAATGACGGTTCTACAGACGATTCTGAAAGATTAATCAAGGAACTAAAGCAGCACATAGAGTTTAAAGATTTTCATCTAAAAATAAATAAAGGAAAAGGCAACGCAATGGCTCTTGGAGTCGAAAATTCGATAAATGAAATTATAGTTTTTATTGATGCAGACCAGACACTGATAACTCCGGGTTATATTGTCCAAATGGTTAATCCTTTGTTGAAAAAGGAATGTTCTATGGTTTTAGGATATTCAACAGTCCGTATTTTAAATCAGGATGTAAATCCTTTAAAAATATTAACAGGCGAAAGAGCTTTATATAAAGACGATATTATTCCAATTCTTGATAAAATTAAGGAATCACGATTTGGGGTTGAAACACTTTTATACCTACATTTTAATTCCATAGGGAAATCAATAAAATTCATCAAATTACATGGATTAAAGCATCGAAATAAATATAAAAAGATGACTCCTTTTAATGCAACAACCAGTTATGTTAATGAAAGTTGGGAAATAGCCTTAACAGCCATAAAACATTATGATTTAATAATTAAATCCATTTAAAAACAAGAGCGTCCATTAGTTAAAAATTAGAAGAATAAATTTAGCATGATAACTAAAAAAGAACTTGTAGAATTTGGTATTTCAAAAAAAACGATTATTTGAATTAAGATTGAAACATAAATCCAATTAATGGTAATCAAAGATTAGGTCAACAAATTGGTTTCACTTTTATGTGAAATAATTTTACCATAGTTGATTTGACTTTCGCCTTAAACAAAGTTTAACTTAAATAGACAGCAACTATGAAAACAACCTCACTTGCAATTCTAATTTGGAAGAATACCTCACGTACTAAAAACAACGAAGCAGAACTTTTCGTAAGAATTACTGTTAATCTAAAGAGTGTTAATAGCGTATTGAAATGACTTGGTATTAGTTACGGACAGTCCTATAAATAATGTCAAATAACTTTGATGATTACCTCAATTTTAAAACTTAGGTTTATAACCTAAACATTACTTTCAAAGAGTGCTAAATACCCTCGTTTAGGAAAAAACACTATTTTTGATACACTTAGGAAAAGAACTTTACCTAATAATTTTATTAAATACTTATATAAAATTATGCCTTTTTTAAATATTTCAATTCTCGAACTATTTAACATTTCTTTAACATATTATTGGTTCGCTTAATACCGAACTAATAATATATTTGCAATTGATTTTTATATATGAATACGGAAAATACATTGCTATTAGAACAAAATAAATTAGTGGAAGAGCTTGGTGTTTATTTTCATGACCATGAAGATATGACACCACTGTCAGCTAGAATATTTTCACTTATCATTTTAACGGGGTCTGAGGGAATAACTTTTGAAGAACTTACTATTAGTTTAGGTGCTAGTAAAAGTTCAATTTCTACAAATCTTCAACTTCTTCAAACTAAAGGGATTATAATATATTTCACTAAAACTGGGGAACGAAAACGGTACTTTAAAATTGCCGAAGATTATATTAGTGCTAAACTTGAAAAGAAAATTAAGGACTGGGAAGTTGAAAAGAAATTACAATATAAAATACTGAATTTTAAATTAATTCAAGCAGAAAAAAATGTTTCCAACAAAAAGCAAAAAGATGGAATTGAATTCACTAAAAATTATATAAATATTTTAGACAGTATCATCTTAAATTTCAAACAACTTAAACAAAATTACATATCAAATAATTTAACAAATTAAAAATGAAACACATATTTAAATTAATCCTTTTAGTATCCTTTATTACAATTTTAAATAGTTGTAGTGATAAAAACAAGGCGGAGCAACCTAAACAACAAATAGCAACTTATCCAGTGACAATTGTTGAAAACAAAACCCTTACGGGCTATGATGTATATCCTACAAATATTGAAGGTATTATAAATAGTGAAGTAAGAGCCAAAATAGCAGGTTATATAAGTGCAGTTTTAATAGATGAGGGTCAAAAAGTAAAAAAAGGAGAGCCTCTTTTTAGGATAGAAACTCAATCAATGTCACAAGATGCCAAAGCTTTAGAGGCCGGTGTAAAAGTTGCTCAAATGGAAGTGAACAAATTAAAACCTTTAGTAGATAAAGGTATTATTAGTGATGTTCAACTTGAAACTGCCAAAGCTAACTTAGAACAAGCCAAAAGTAATTATAATAGCATTTTAGCAAATATTGGATATGCAACAGTAAAAAGTCCAATTGATGGTTGGGTGGGTTCTGTAAATTTTAGAGAAGGTGCTTTAATTAGCCCATCCAATGGAAAACCATTAACTACTGTAGTTAATACAAAACAAGTATTTGCTTATTTTTCAATGAATGAAAAAGAATATTTAAATTTTTTACAGAAGTCTGAAGGTACTAGTTTACAAGAGAAAATAAAAAACTTTCCAAAAGTTGATCTTGAACTTGCAAATGGAACTCTCTTTTCTGAAAAAGGTGAAATTCAAACCGTAACAGGTCAAATTAATAAACTTACAGGTACTGTTAGTTTTAGAGCGCTATTTAACAATCCTAATCTGTTAATTAGCAATGGTAACAGTGGAATCATTCATATTCCAATACCCTATAAAAATCAACCAGTTATCCCTCAATCCGCAACGTATGAGCAACAAGGTCAAGTATTTGTTTTTAAACTAGGTGAAAATGATATGGTGCTGTCTTCTCCAATTACAATTAAAGCAAAAATAGATAATTTATATGTTATAGAATCTGGATTAGCAGCAGGTGAAAAAATTGTAACAAATGGAGTTGGTAAATTACGTAACAATACACTCATAAAACCAGAAGAAGTTAAATTTGATAGCATAATTATGCCTATTAAAGTTTTATTTAAATAATATTAAGTCGATAAACAATGTTAAAAATATTTATTGAAAGACCTGTATTATCAACCGTAATTTCTATTATTATAGTTATTTTAGGTGTTTTAGGGTTAGAAACCTTACCAGTTGAACAATATCCAGATATTGCACCACCTACCATTAATGTTACAGCTATGTATCCAGGTGCTAATGCCGAAACAGTTTTAGAGAGTGTTATTGTGCCTCTCGAAGAACAAATAAATGGCGTTGAAGGTATGACATACATAACCTCAGAAGCTACCAATAATGGTACTGCAAGTATAAATGTCTTCTTTGAACAAAATGTAGATCCAGATATTGCCGCTGTAAATGTACAGAATAGAGTAGCTAGTGCAAATCCTTTATTACCGCTTGAGGTAAAACAAATTGGTGTTTTAACACAAAAAAAACAAACAAGCGCATTAATGTTTATGACTGTTTACTCCAAAAATAAACATTACAATGCTACCTATGTACAAAACTATTTAAAGATAAATGTAACACCTGTGTTACAACGTATTAATGGTGTTGGAGATGTAAGTGTATTTTCAAGACAGGATTATGCCATGCGTATTTGGTTAAAACCAGAACAATTAGAAGCTTATAAGCTTATTCCAACTGACATTGCCAATGCTTTACGTGAACAAAGTTTAGAAGCTGCAGCAGGTTCATTTGGTGAGAACAACGGAGAAGCTTTTTCGTATGTGATAAAATATAGTGGACGATTTAAAACCGAAAAACAATATGGTGATATTATCATTAGAGCATTGGATAATGGTGAATATTTGCGTTTAAAAGATGTTGCTACTATTGAACTCGGTGCACAATCCTACGCCACAAGTGCTGAAACAAAAGGGTTTCCAAGTGTTGCGGTTGCTATTTACCAAACAAAGGGATCAAACGCTCAAAAAATAATAGAGAATATAAAAAAGGAACTCAAAATACTTGAAAAAGATTTTCCAGAAGGAATTGAAGTATATATTCCGTATGATACCAACGAATTTTTAACAGCCTCTATAGATAAAGTAACAAGATCTTTAGTTGAAGCATTTCTATTAGTATTTGTTGTAGTTTTTATCTTTTTACAAGATGTTAGATCTACTATAATACCAGCAATAGCAGTTCCAGTTTCCATTATTGGTACTTTTTTCTTTTTAAATTTATTTGGATATTCCATCAATTTACTTACACTATTTGCATTAATATTAGCGATAGGTATTGTGGTAGATGATGCCATTGTTGTTGTTGAAGCTGTACATGCTAAATTGGATGAAGGTGATACCAGTAGAATGCACGCCACAAAAAGTGCAATGAGTGAAATATCTGGAGCTATTATAGCAATTACACTTGTAATGGCTTCCGTTTTTATTCCTGTTACATTTATTCAAGGTCCAACAGGTGTGTTTTATGAACAATTTGGCGTTACACTAATTGTGGCAATTGCCATTTCTGCAATTAATGCACTTACATTAAGTCCCGCTCTTTGCGCCGTATTTCTATTACCTAATAAAGATAAAAAAGTAAAAACAGGTCTAATGAACCGTTTCCATACAGCTTTTAATGCTTCTTTTAAAGCATTGGTAGAACGTTATGGAAGAGCCTTACGTTTTCTTTCTAAAAATAAATGGGTTCCTATTTTAATACTGATTTTATCCATTGTTGGTATTTGGTGGACTGCCACTACTACAAGAACAGGATTTGTTCCTAATGAAGATAGAGGATTTATTTTTATGAATGTAGAATTACCTGTCGGTTCATCTTTAGACAGAACGAACCAAGTTAACCAAGAACTTTATAATAAAACTAAAGATATACCAGGAGTTGAAGGAGTTTCTGTTATTAATGGCGTAAGTTTATTGGGAGGGCAAGGAAGTAATAATGGGCTTGGGTTCATTAAACTTAAAGATTGGTCTGAACGAAAGGATGATTCACAAAAGACAGAAGCTATTATAAAAAAATTATTTGGTATTGCTGCAAACATACCTGGAGCAAGAATTATTTTCTTTGAACCGCCAAGTATCCCAGGTTTCGGTATTTCTTCAGGGTTTGAAGTAAACTTATTGGATAAATCTGGAGGAAATTTCAAAGATTTAGATGCAACAAAACAGGCATATATAGATGATTTAACGAAACATCCAGAAATTAAATATGTGCAATCATCATTTAACACAAATTACCCTCAATATGAAATGGAAATTAATATGCCACTTGCCAAAAAAATGGGGGTGCCAATTAATAGTATTTTTTCAACTTTACAAGGGTATATAGGTAGTATTTATGCTTCAGATTTTTCCAGATTTGGGAAGCAATATAGAATTTATATTCAATCATTAACTGAAGATAGAACAGATGAAAATTCGTTGAAACAAATGTACGTTAGAACGGATAAAGGTGAAATGATACCAATCACACAATTTGTTAAATTAAAGCGGGTATATGGCCCTCAATCTGTAACTCGTTTTAACCTATATAATTCAACCAAATTAAATGCAGCAGTAAACTCAGGATTTAGTTCGGGTGATGGTATTGCACTTGCTAATTTAGAGTCAAAAAATTTACCAAATGATTATGATATAGCGTATTCAGGGCTCTCTAGAGAGGAAATAAATGCAGGAAATCAAGCAACAATTATTTTTATGTTATCTATTGTGTTTGTGTATTTTTTACTTGCAGCGCAATATGAAAGTTATTTACTTCCGTTGTCTGTATTATTTTCGCTACCGTTAGGAGTATTTGGAGCATTCTTGACCACAAAATTAAGTGGATTAGAAAATAATATTTATTTTCAAATTTCTTTAATAATGTTAATTGGGTTGCTGGCAAAGAATGCCATTTTAATTGTTGAATTTGCCATACAACGCCGTAGAAGAGGTGAAACTTTAGTAGACTCTGCTATAAATGCTGCAAAAACCAGATTAAGACCCATTTTAATGACATCATTTGCTTTTATCTTTGGATTAATGCCTTTAGTAACGTCAAAAGGTATTGGTGCTGTTGGAAATAATTCTATAGGTACAGGAGCTGCAGGAGGAATGCTTATAGGTACTATTTTAGGAATTTTTATTATTCCAACATTATTTATTTTTTTCCAATGGATTCAAGAAAAATTTACAGGGAATCCATTTGAAAAAAACAAAGAAAAATTACAAGAAAATAACTAAGAAATGAGAAAACAAAATATATTAAATTTCATTGTATTAATAGGGGCATCTCTGTTTCTGTCATCTTGCTTTGTGGCTAAAAATTACCAAAGACCAAATTTAAAAGAAACCCAAAATTTATACAGAACGGACAATCTGCCTAAAGATAGCTTGTCTATGGCTAATATTTCGTGGAAAGAGCTCTATACAGATTCTTATTTGGTGAAATATATTGAAGAAGGTTTGCAAAACAATATGGATATTAGAATAGCAATGCAACAAATATTAGCTGCCGAAGCCTATATGAAACAAGGAAAAGCAGGTTATTTACCTTCCATTAATGCTAATATGTCTATAACACATCAAGAGTTATCAAAAAATAGCCAATTTGGTTCATTTCTTACAAATACATCTATAGATCAATACGATCTTACAGCTAACTTATCTTGGGAAGCAGATATTTGGGGAAAAATACGAAGCACTAAAAGAGCTTCACAAGCAAGTTATTTACAAAGTGTTGCGGCTCATCAAGTTGTTAAAACCCAATTAATTGCTAGTATTGCTGAAACTTACTATCACTTAATTGCTTTAGATGCTCAATTAAAAATAGCCAATCAAACTATTAATGCACAAGAAAAAAGTGTTGAAACTATAAAAGCTTTAAAAGAGGCTGGGCAAGTTACTCAAGTTGCAGTAGACCAGTATATCGCTCAATACAACAATTCAAAAGCATTACAGATTGATATTGAAAGAGCCATCAATCAAACAGAAAATGTGTTGAGTATTCTTTTAGGTAAAGAGCCTCAATATATTGAAAGAAATTCACTTGTAAGTCAAACTTTTAAGGATGATATTAAGTTAGGTGTTCCTTATTTACTGTTAAGAAATAGACCTGATGTTTTAACCGCTGAATACAGTTTAATTAAAGCCTTTGAATATACGAATGTTGCCCGTAGTAATTTTTACCCTTCACTAAAATTAACAGCAAATGGTGGTTTTCAAAGTGTTAAATTAGATGAATGGTTAAACGCTAATTCTCTTTTTACCAACATCATTGGAGGGTTAACGCAACCTGTTTTTAATCAGCGTAAAATTAAAACGCAATATGAAGTTGCAAAAGCACAACAAGAACAAGCATTATTAAGCTTTAAAAAAGCACTTTTAATTGCAGGTCAAGAAGTTTCAGATGCGCTGTATTTATTTAATTCTGAAACAAAAAAATATGAGTTCCGACAAAAAGAAGTTGAAGCTTTAAAAAATGCTGAGAAAAACTCTGAAGAGCTATTAAACAATGGTTATGCAACTTATTTAGATTTATTAACAGCAAGACAAGGTGCTTTACGCGCAGAATTGAATGTTGTTGATAATAAATTACAGCAACTTACGGCTAAAGTAAAACTTTACAAAGCACTTGGTGGTGGTTGGCAATAGAAATTTAGCATGATAACTAAAAAAGAACTTGTAGAATTTGGTGTAGTACAATTCACAAAATTTGGTAGCAAAAGTTTCACACTTGATGAACTTGCGAATGAATTAGGTATTTCAAAAAAAACCATCTATAAGTACTTTAATACCAAGGAAGAATTAGTTGTTGATTGCGTTTTATATTTATTGGAAAGATTTTCAAAAGAAATTGAAGATTTAGAGGTGTCAACCAATGATCCATTAGAAAAAATTATACTTATTTATAAAAGAGGGTTTGAGCATTTAAAATACGTCAAGCCCTCTTTTTTATATGGTTTAAAAAGACATTATCCAAGAGCATTTGATCAATTTGAAAAATTTAAAGAGAATTTGGTAACAGAAATTATTTTTAAATTACTGATTGATGCAAAAAACAAGGGCTTTTTAAAAAAGGATGTCAATCTTGAACTGGTGTGTGAAATTTATTTTTTGCGGTTAGACAATGTTGCTTTTACAGAAACAAGTCTTTTTGATAAATATACTGAAGAAGATATATTACACAATTTAATAATTAATAATTTAAGAGGAATTGTTACTGCTGGTTATACAAATCAGTTTATTGAAAAATAAGTAAGCAATTCTAATTTGGAAAAGCTTACAACTTAATTTTTAAAATTAAAATGGAGAAAAAAAAACAAACCGACGACTATCTGTATTTAAAACATGCCATTGAAAATATGATGCCAGCCAATAAAATACTGGGCTTGAAAATATTGAAAATTCAATCAGGGTATGCTTATATTCAAATTCCTTTCAAAGAAGAATTTATTGGCGACTTTATTCAAAAACGTTGGCACGGCGGTATTTTGGCAAGTATTGCAGATACTGCAGGAGGTGTTGTTGGGGCTACACTTCTCAATTCAATACAAGATAAGCTTAACACTATTGATATGCGCATAGACTATCTGCATGGTGCAATAATTGGCGATATTTTTGCTGAAGCCAAAATTGTTAAAAATGGAAAAACAATAATTAAGGTAGATATTGAGTTGTTCCAAAATGACCGGAAAGATCCAGTAGCAATTGCTAGATGTGTATATAGTGTACTTCGAGATGAAACGTAGGGCATTCCAATAATATCTGATAAAAATTGTTTAAACCTATTCCTTGTACAGCTTAACTAACTAACATAATCACATGTGACATTCTTAAATTATTTTTAATACCGATATAAATCACTTTAATAGTTGTACTAATAAGTTAACTTAACCCGTTGGGTGTAATTATTAAAACGTCAGTTTGAGTGTTTTTTGTCCTGTTTTACTGCACAAAAATACTTAAACTGACGAAAAGTCATCATCAAAAACTATTTCACCCAATGGGTTTTACTTAATTACTGTTTAGCAAATGTATATGTAATACCAATCATAACTAAATCAGTGGTCATATCATAACCAATTTTAGTGCCTGGAACTTTACCAAGTGGATTTGTTGGTGTTATTGCCATTGGGCTTAACATTGATCCTTCTGTTTTACCGTCACTAGCACCATGGTGATATAAAGCATCTAGCATAAAGTTATCATTAATTGGGTAACTAAATCCGAATTGGAAAGCATGTGCAATTACAGCGGTAGCTGGCATTGAGAAAAATGTTAATTCTTCATCAATAGGATTGCTGCTATACGTATAACCAAATCTTAAAGGTAATTCTTCAATTCCTTTATATTGTATACCTGCTGAAATAACACTTATACTATTCCATCCAAAACCATTTACTGCTCCTGTAGGAAATCCATTATCTCCTATTTCCCATCCTGATTTTTCAAATCCATCAGCGTTTTCATAATCAATATATCTATAATCTAATGCTAAATCAAATTTTGTTTTAGAATATCCTAAACCAATAGAATATACAGCTGGGTAATTCATAGTAAATTCTGCATCATTTGCAACAGAACCATCTAAAAATTTACTGTCAAATTTCATAGCTCCAAAATATTGTTGAGATTTATATGCGGCTCCTATTTTAAATCCTTCTTTTGTATCATAAAACATTCCTATTTGAGCTCCAAAACCAATTGAAGAAGCTTTATCGCTTACAGGATAGCCTTTTCCTGTGAAATCAGGAGTTGCTAATGGGTTTGGACCTATTTCCAATGCTCCATAATTTATAGTTGGCTCTATACCGATTGAAAATTTATCTGAAACTTGATATGCCCATGTAAAACCAACTTGCAATAACATATAATCTGAGTATAAATTACCAAAACCTCCTGCGTATTGTGGGAAATTAATTGGATTTGCAGGTTCATTCGGGTTAAAATTTGGATTTTGGTTTCCTTGTAAATCTTGAGGATAATTCAAATCTTCGGCAAAATCTACACCAAAGCCACTAATACCAAATGCAGAAACACCAAATGTGTGTTTACTATCAGCTTTACCCCAAACATACGCTATTGCAGGCATTGGAGATAAACCCTTATCATCTTCAGTAGAACCTTCAAAAGGACCATATGTTGAATATACTTTTGGAGAGCCAGAAAAAGCTCCAATGTCAAATTTTAATATTTTTCCATCAAAAACAGATATAGATGCAGGATTCCATTGTAAAGCTCCACTAATATCTAATGGCTGTGCAGTAGATGCTCCACCCATCGACATATTAAACGCACCAACTCCTTGCATAATATGCCCTGTTTGAGCAAAAGTTGCTGTTGTAAAAAGTACAACGGCTAATCTTAATAAATTTTTCATAATTTCAGATTAAATTTAATGTTCTTTAGTTATGTAATAATTGTTACTCAACTATTATTCAGTTTGTTACAATTATTACACTACAAAATTATAAAGTTTAGTATTGATATAACCTGACATTTATCAGTAATATTATTGATGGTCTATCAAAAATAAATTTATTGATGAATTGCACCAAAGTTAACACTGTTATTTTAATCAAAATTCTTGTTTAAAAACATGAAAAGATTTATTATAATTTCGTCTAATCATAAATTGGCCACACAATTTAGAAAATAATGTTTCTATTCTTTTTTTAATTTTCTAAAAATATAAGATTGTTTTTTATGTCCTATTTGATTTGTTCTCATAGGAGTTTCCAGCTATTTGCTGTCTCAAACAAATCTAACTGTAAGGTTTAAGATAAATAGCCTCTATCTCCAAGTAAGACAAAATCAGACATTTTAATTTTCTTCCAGCTCGGTTTTCTGTATTTAAAACAATATTCAAAGAATTTAAACTTCTAAAATTTTAAAATAATTTTTTACTATATTTATAATACTTTATTTAAATTAAATAATTGCACCCAACGGGTTAACTTAGACATTAACTATTTATGACATTTTATTAAAGTTGAAATTGAAATAAACATAAAAAGTTAATTATATCTAGAACTTTTTTATTAAATAAAACAATATGGAAAATCTTACAACCAGTTTTTATGAAATTACTATTAAAGATGAACTTGCCATTATTTTTTTAAAAAATGATGTATTTGGATTGCTTTGCAGTAGAGATCATAGCGATTTACTTTTTCAAACAATGCACAACTTACAACATGACCCCAAAATTAAGGCGCTATTATTCTTAAATGAACCAGGGTGTTATGGTGAAAAAGTTTATGATAGTTTTTTGGGTAAACTAATGTACACTGAAACTAAAAGCAAAGATTCTGAAATGTTAAATTTTGATATACGAAAGTTATCTACTAGAGAAAATATTATCCTAAATCGCTTTGTAAAATATATTTCGAATTACAAAAAACTATGTTTCACAGTTCTTTCCGGTGATATTGTAACGCCGTTTTTTGGATTGTCTTTGGCAACGGATATTCGTTATGCAACATCGGATACCTATTTTTCTTTGGCCCATAACAAATATGGATTGCATCCAAGTGGTGGTTTGCCCTATTTTTTAGTAAATCAATTAGGCTATAGCAAGGCTATAGAATTAATTTTTTCAGAAAAAATTTCGTCAAAAGAAGCCTTAAAATTAGGTTTGATTGCCAAAATTTTACCAAAAGAAAATTATTTAGATTTAGTGGTTGAGGACATTAAAAAAATTACAAAATATAATAATTCAGTATTAATAAGCACTAAAAGATTGTCATCGTATGTTCGCAATTCCTTGTCAGATTATTTGGAATTTGAGGAAGTTTGATAAGTTAATTGCTTTTGCCGCTAATTTAATGGATAATGGAATAAATAATAGAATGTGATAATGATTGAAATTATTATAAAAATAGCATTACTACGAATTTAAAAGCTACAAATGCATATCAAATAAAAAAACAAAAAAAGAAGCGACAAATTACACTCATCATTTTTAATTGTCTTGGGACTATAAAATATTTTGTGTTTTTAGCAATTTGATAATTGAAAAATTAAAAACCCCATCATTTCCAGCAGTATTTAGTTCCGGTAAACCGGCACAAAATACAGCTTCCAATTCCGCAGTAAGAACTTCCTTGCAGGCAGTACTTACTTTTTGCCATTGCGCTTTTTTGTACCTTTTCCATAATAAACCACAAGTCCTTCGATAGTTCCTTTTAGTTTGATAATACCATTTTGTCTGACCATAATTTTATAAATTTTTAATTCTCAACAAATGAAGATTATTAGAGCTTGCATATATCCAAAGACATTCAGTGCATTACTGGAAGAGTGAATGCTATAGACTTTATAGCGCGGAATTTGTAATCCGTGCCCCGCATCACTGGTCCTTTTCATAGACCTCTTTTAAACGCTAACTTTATCTTAAAATAAATCTAATGAAACAACTTCCAATTCGTTTTCCATACCTGCATAACTTCCGGCAGAACTAAAACAATAATCTTCCGGTAAGGTTATAACAATTGTATTTACTTTTTGTTTTATTGGATAATCAAATAAACAATGCCGGCAATAACAAAAATTACCATAATGATTAAATATTGCCAAACATCTGTAAAATAAGGGGAATATGTTTTCCAAAGGTCTTTAAGTCTTTTCATGATGATTTTTTAAAAAACCTATATTTTAGTTCCACTAAATTAAACAAGTTTTAATGTTTTAAACATTTCTTCCTAGGTTTGTTAGACTAATGTTTAAGCATTAAAAGTACTATTAATTTGAATGAAATCACTACTTTTGATTATCAAAATCTAGAAAAATGTCAGATAATATCGTTTCAATAAATTCTAAGATTCCTCAAGTTAAAACAAGTATTTTTAGCATTATGAGCGGTTTGTCTGTCGAAGAAAATGCGCTGAACCTATCACAGGGTTTTCCAAATTTTGAAAGTGATTTAAAGCTGATTGCATTGGTGAATAAAGCGATGGTAAACGGTAAAAATCAGTATGCGCCAATGCCGGGAATTTTAAGTTTGCGTGAAGCCATTGCCGAAAAAATATTCAATTTATATGGAGTGTCTTATAATCCGGAAACGGAAATTACCATTACGGCAGGCGCAACCCAGGCGATTTTTACAGCCATTTCGGCCACAGTCCATAAAGATGATGAAGTCATTATATTTAAACCGGCTTACGACTGTTACGAGCCAACCATCGAACTTTTTGGCGGAAAAGCAATTTCTGTGCAATTAAATCCGGAGGATTTCAGCATCGATTGGCAAAAAGTGAAAGGATTGATTACGGATAAAACCAAGATGGTCATCATCAATTCTCCGCACAATCCTTCCGGCAGAATTTTATCAAAAAGTGATATGCAGCAATTGGAAGCGCTGTTGAAAAACACCAACATTTTATTGCTGAGCGATGAGGTTTATGAGCACATTATTTTCGACGGAGAAAAACACCAGTCTGCAGCGTTATTTCCTGCTTTGGCCGAAAGGGCATTTATTGTGGCTTCCTTCGGAAAAACTTTTCACAATACCGGATGGAAAGTGGGTTATTGCATTGCTCCGGCGAAACTGACCGAAGAATTTAGAAAAGTGCATCAGTTTAATGTGTTTAGCGTAAACCATCCTGTGCAAATTGCGCTGGCTGAATATTTAAAAAATCCCAATCATTATTTGGAGTTGGGCAGTTTTTATCAGCAAAAAAGAGATTTATTTTTAAGTCTGCTGAAAGATTCCCGCTTCGATTTTATTCCTTCAAAAGGAACCTATTTCCAATTGTTGAATTTCTCGAAAATAACCGATGAAAGCGATGTTGATTTTGCCATTAAATTGACCAAGGAACAAAAAATTGCTTCCATACCAATTTCGGTATTCAATGAAGCCGGTTTAGACACCAAAGTATTGCGTTTTTGCTTTGCAAAAACAGATGAAACCTTAAAAAAAGCAGCAGAAATATTATGCAAAATTTAAAAATAGCAATGTTACAAGCCGATTTAGTTTGGCAAAATGCGGAACAAAATCGACAAGACTTTTCAGTTAAAATAAATAATATCAAAGAACAAGTTGATCTTATTATTTTGCCCGAAATGTTTACCACAGGATTTAGTATGCACCCTCAAAAAATTGGAGATACAATGCACGGAGAAACGATTGCCTGGATGCGAAAAATAGCTTCCGAAAAAAATGCCGCCGTTGCCGGAAGCGTCATTATTTTTGCGAATTCAAAATTCTATAACCGATTTTTATTTATACATCCTTCGGGAGAAATCAATTTTTACG
>Ga0209643_1001159_pt1 | contig 27880 bp, 23 predicted proteins | sample AutmiccBRH37_all_FD_187383 | JGI IMG/M metagenome (GOLD analysis project Ga0209643, IMG submission 187383) | Deep subsurface microbial communities from Mt. Terri, Switzerland - Autotrophic microbial communities BRH/37_all (SPAdes) (version 2) | ecosystem: Environmental > Aquatic > Deep... | reverse complement strand
GTTTATATCTCCACCTTCGAATCCCTGGGTGTCAACACAGTACCGATGGCATGGGCTGAAGCACTGACTGCCCTGCAGCAGGGTACAATTCAAGGACAGGAAAATCCGGTTAACGTTATTCATTCTTTCAAGCTCTGGGAGTCACAGAAACATGTTACAATGACACGCCACGCTTATGCGGCCGCGCTTATAACCATGAGTCTTGATAAATTCAACAGCTTGCCTGCAGATGTGCAAAAGATATTCACTGATGCTGCTCAAGAAGCTGCTGAATATGAACGTGACTGGGTAGCACAGAATGAAGAGAAGCAGATGGAGGATTTGGAAACAAACGGAATGGAAATAGTTAAAGAACCGGATGTGGAAAGCTTCAAAGCAGCTGTTTCCAAAGTATACGAAAAGTATCCCCAGTATAAAGAATATCTTTCAAGAATTGAAGCAGCTCTTAAATAAATAACCATAAAGGGGGGGGATGTGTTCCATGGCAGTTGCAAGAGCAATCAATAAGGCAAGTGATTTGGTGGACAAAGCGTGCTGTGTAATTGTAGTAGTATTATTAGCAGGTATGGTATTGGTCACATCCGCACAAATCATCTGCCGAGTGTTCTTCAGTGCTCTTTCGTGGAGCGAAGAGGTAGCCCGCTATCTCCTGGTTTGGTCAACCTTTATAGGAGCAGGCTGCGTCTATAAAAAAGGAGGGCATATTTCAGTACTGGTTGCACAGGAATTGTTACCGTCCAAGCTGCGCAAGCCGTTGCAGATTCTGGTACATGTTCTGTGCGGTGCCTTCTTTATGCTTGCCGTATACTATGGCTTCAAATACACGGGTAAGCAGGGCACTCAGCTTTCTGCGGCTCTTCGCATACCCATGAGCCTGATGTACATGGCGATACCCGTAGGCAGTGGCGTGATGCTGGTGCATGCATTTAATGCAATCATACAGATTTTTGTTGCAAAGGAGGTGGCGGAACAATGACGGCATTGTTATTCTCTGTATTCCTGGTGGGACTTATCATAGGCATACCGATTGCCTTTGCCATCGCAATTGCTGCTGTCACTGTGCTGATCAAGGGCGATGTAAACCTGCTTATCATAGTGCAGCGTATGTTTGCCGCCACCGATTCCTTTCCGCTTATCGCGGTACCTTTTTTCATACTGGCAGGTGATTTGCTTGCCCGTGGTGCTATGTCACAGAAGCTGGTTACCTTTGCAGAGTCACTTCTTGGAAGAGTAAGGGGAGGCCTCTCTGTAGTTTCGGTAGTAGCAGGCATGTTTTTTGCAGCTATCTCCGGCTCTGGGGCCGCGACTACTGCTGCTGTCGGTGCCACACTGATACCGGAGCTAAAAAAACGCGGGTACAAGGAGGATTCCTCCACCGCACTCATTGCGTCTGCAGGCTGTATCGGAGTAGTTATTCCGCCTTCGGTGCCAATGGTGCTGTATGCGGTAATTGCCGATCAAAGCGTGACTAAGCTATTCAAAAATGGATTTTTGCCCGGTATTATGATGGGAGGCGTTTTGATAGCCATCTCCCTTCGTCAGGCATACAAATACAATTACCCAATGGGTACGGTATTCTCATGGAAGAATGTCTGGACAACCTTCATGCAGTCCATATGGGGACTTTTAATGCCGCTCATTATCCTGGGAGGTATATTCTCGGGCTATTTCACACCTTCTGAAGCGGCAGCAGTAGCAGTGGTATACTCAATGCTGGTTTCGATGTTTCTGTACCGTGACCTTACATTGAAGGATATAGGTAAAATCATGCTGGGCAGTGCAAAAACCTCTGCCGTTATCATGATTATAATCGCATGCAGCGGTATATTCGGCTGGGTGCTTGCCAACTGGAAGATACCCGAAGCAGTTGCCCAGGGGATACTATCCATTTCTTCCAACAAGTACATTATTTTATTCTTGATTTCAGTCATTATATTAATTGCGGGTATATTTATGGAAACATCCTCGGCAGTTATTTTGCTTACACCTGTATTCCTGCCGCTGATAAGAATGTTGGGCGTTGATTTGGTACATTTCGGTATAATATTTACGGTGGGTATCTCCATAGGTATGGTTACACCGCCGGTTGCAATCAACCTATTTGTCGGCTCAAGCATCACCGGTTTGCCGATAGAGCGGATAGCCAAGGCTGTGGTGCCTTATCTGATTGGCTTGATTGTGATGTTCCTGATATATATCTATTTGCCATTATTGATTCCCTCACTGATATTTTAAGAAAACGTAATTCAAAGGATTTTCATACTTGAGATATAAAGCGGCACATTGTCGTTTTATATCTTTTTTTGTTGTTATTTTATAAACCGTTTGTTAATATTATTATAGTAAACTACATAATTTAAATGAGATAATGAAAAATTGCTGTGAAGCATAAAGGAGCATAAGTGATGGCAGCCAGAAGTCGAAATTTATTATTGGGTTTCATGATATTTTGTACAATATTTTCACTGGTCAGCTCAAGAAATATGGTGGTTCCGGTATATTCCAACAGCTTGGAAGCGGACGAAAACAGCACTGAGTACTACATAGATCAGAAGAATCCTGATTGGGAGCTTATGAAGAATAGGGTCAAGGTCAAAGGTATTTATATGACAGGTAATACCGTTGGATATCAAGAGAGGTTCAATAAGCTTATAGACTTGGTAAAGACCACAGAGATAAATGCTGTGGTAATCGATGTGAAGGATGACAATGGGTTGATGACTTATTCCAGTGAGCTTTCTGATGTTCAGTTTACCGGAGCAAATAAAAATGTACGCATAAAGGATATTAATGCAGTAATGAAGGTTCTGCGGGAAAACAATATATATGCGATAGCCAGAATTGTTACCTTCAAGGACAGAACAGCCGGGGATAAATATGCCAACCTGGCTGTAAAGAATACCAGCGGAGGTATATGGAGAGATCGGCACGGAATGTCCTGGCTGAACCCACACAATAGAGAGTCGTGGGATTATATTGTCGATATAGCAGAAGAAGCTGCGATAAAAGGCTTTAACGAGATACAATTTGATTATGTAAGGTTTCCTACTGATGGAAATACTAAAATAATCGACTATGGTGCTAGTGCCGTAGGCAAGTCCAAGGCAGAAGCGATTGCAGAATTTCTTTCCTATGGCAGGGAGAGATTAAGCAAAAAGGGAGTGGTGGTGTCAGCGGATGTTTTCGGACTTGTGACAACTACCAAGGATGATATGAATATTGGTCAGCATCTTGAGTCAATAGCTAAAAGTGTTGATGTAATTTGTCCAATGGTTTATCCATCCCACTATGGCAAGGGAAGCTATGGGGTGGCAGAGCCGGACTTTGAGCCTTATAAGATAGTGAACCGGAGCATGACCGTCGCACAGGATAGAATAGCTGCAATGAAGGAAGTGAACCGGAAGGCGATATTGAGACCATGGCTTCAGGACTTTACAGCATCATATCTTCCCAAATATAAAAGATACGGCCCGGATGAGGTAAGAGCGCAAATAAAGGCTACATACGATGCAGGGGCAGAGGAATGGCTGCTTTGGAATGCAGGTAACAAGTTTACGGCAGGAGCATTGAACAAGGAGTAAAATGAAAATAATTAATAAAGGCTATATCAGATATTTGTATTTGATATAGCCTTTTGTCGAAAAAATGACGATGATTTTATTGAATAGGAATAGTATTATATTTTGCCATATGATACAATATATAGTGCTAAGGAATGCAGTAACATACAAAATATAGTTTGGAGGTGCTGATAAGCTGTGTTAACAAGCAATGCCATAAAAGTATTGGAAAAACGTTATTTGATAAAGGATGAGAATGGAAAAGTAATTGAAACCCCTGAGCAAATGTTCAGGAGAGTTGCAAGTACTATAGCTGCTGCTGATAGTTTGTATGACAGCTCAGCTGACACTAAAGCAACTGAGGAAAAGTTTTATAAGCTGATGAGCAAGCTTGAATTTGTACCAAATTCACCTACCCTGATGAATGCGGGGAGAGAGCTTGGGCAGTTGTCTGCCTGCTTTGTGCTTCCTGTTGAAGATTCTATGGAGGGTATTTTTGATGCTATCAAGAATGCTGCAATGATACATAAAAGCGGCGGAGGGACAGGCTTCAGCTTCAGCCGTCTTAGAGGCAAAGGGTCTACAGTAATGACTACCGGCGGTGTAGCATCAGGTCCCATAAGCTTTATGAAGGTATTCAATTCCGCAACAGAAGCAGTGAAGCAGGGAGGAACCCGAAGAGGTGCCAATATGGGCATACTTCGCGTGGATCATCCGGACATACTTGAATTTATACAGTGCAAGAAAGACAGCAGCGATATAACCAATTTCAATATTAGTATTGCCATTACGGAAAAATTCATGAAAGCTGCTGAAAATGGTGAGGATTACGATCTGGTCGACCCGGCCTCCAAGAAAGCTGTGGGTAAGCTCAATGCAAGAGAGGTATATGACCTTATAGTGGATATGGCCTGGAATAACGGCGAGCCGGGCATCATATTCCTGGACAGGATAAACAGAGACAATGCAGTTCCAAAGCTTGGTGAAATAGAGAGCACCAATCCATGCATAACCGGTGACTCATGGGTTCTGACCAAGGCGGGGCCTGCGCAGGTTAAGGATATATTAGGCGAGCAGGTAGAGCTTGCGTTAAATGGCTCCTATGCCATATCGGACAGTAAGGGTTTTTTCAGGACCGGCGTAAAAAACACAATTAGAATATGCACAGACCGGGGCTATGAGCTAAAGCTTACAAAGGATCATTTAGTAAGGACAGCGGCGGATATAACACGTTTCAAGGTTGATGAGGAATGGAAGGCAGCAGGGGATTTGAAGGCCGGAGATAAAATCATCCTATCCAACAATAGAGGAATCAAATGGGAAGGAAAAGGAAGTCTCGATGAAGGTTATTTATTAGGACTTCTGATAGGAGACGGAACCCTGAAGAAAGAGTGGGGGATCATTTCTGTATGGGGTAGTGACGAAGAGGCAGTATCCTTGATGAAGGCAGCAGGAGAAGCAGCTCATACGCTGCCGCATCGTAGTGACTTCAAGGGTTTTCAATCTGTTATCAGTGACAGGACTGAGAATAGAATGAGACTTTCCGCACTCCGTGACCTTGCTGAAGCATATGGGATAATGCCTGGGAATAAAAAGCTTACAGCAGAGGTAGAGAAGAGCAGCTATGAGTTCTACCGGGGATTTATAAGAGGAATGTTTGACACTGACGGTACTGTTGCAGGTACACAGAAAAAAGGCCTGTCCGTAAGGCTTTGGCAGAATGACTTGGATACGCTGAAAGCTGTACAGAGAATGCTTGGCAGAATGGGAATCCTATCGACTATATACAGCAACCGTAAGGCGGAGGATACCAAATCCATGCCTGATGGTAAAGGCGGTTTGAAAGAATATAATGTAAAAGCGGGCCATGAGCTTGTTATTACACAAGATAACTTACATGTTTTCTCCGAAATCATAGGCTTCAGCAGCATCAAGAAGCAAAACCGATTGAAAGAGGGCTTGAGCAGCTACAAGCGAGCTTTGAACAGAGAACGGTTTTTTGCTGCCATTACAGAGACTGTTGAGCTGGGAGAAGCTGAAGTATTTGATGTTCAGGTTCCTGGGATAAATGCCTTTGATGCCAACGGAATATATATACACAACTGCGGCGAACAGCCGTTGCTCCCCTACGAATCCTGTAATCTGGGCTCAATAAATTTGATGAGCTGCTTAAAGAAGAGCAAAACAAAAACGGCAATAGATTATGACCGGCTGGGAAGCATTGTAGAGGATTCGGTGCATTTCCTTGATGACGTAATAGATGTCAACAAATATCCACTGCCTATGGTTGATGAGATGACAAAAGGAACAAGGAAAATCGGCCTTGGAGTCATGGGCTTTGCTGATATGCTTATTGAGCTTGGCATTCCGTATAACTCAGAGGAAGCTGTAAAGGCAGCAGAGGACATAATGAAATTCATAAATGACAGATCAAAGGAAGCCTCTGTAAAGCTGGCTGAGAAGAGAGGCGCCTTCAGATACTATGATGACAGTGTATTAAAAGAAAAAGGCGTTGCAATAAGGAACGCAACAACTACAACCATTGCACCAACCGGCACAATATCTATAATAGCCGGGGTATCCAGCGGCATAGAGCCATTATTTGCACTTTCCTTTGTGAGAAATGTAATGGACAATGATGAACTGCCGGAAGTAAATCCGCTATTTGAAAGGGTCGCCAAGGAAAGAGGCTTTTACAGTAATGAGCTGATGAGGGACATAGCAGCTCATGGCACTATTCACGATATTAAGAGCATACCTGAGGATATAAGGAGAGTATTCGTAACTGCTCATGATATAGAGCCGGAATGGCATATAAAGATACAGTCAGCTTTCCAAAGATATACCGACAATGCTGTATCCAAGACGGTCAACTTTTCCAACTCAGCCACCAAGGAAGATGTAAGCGAGGTCTATATGATGGCTTACAAAATGGGCTGCAAGGGTGTAACAATATACAGGGACGGCAGCCGTGAATCCCAAGTCTTGAATATCGGCTCGGTCAATAAGGATAAAAAGGAAGAAGCGGCAGTGACTGCTCCAGCTTCCGAGACTCTTATGCCAAGAACCAGACCGGAAGTGACGATAGGAATTACCGAAAAGGTCAAAATAGGCTGCGGGAATCTTTATATAACTGTGAACTCCGATGAGAATGGTATATGCGAGGTATTTACAAACCTCGGAAGAGCAGGGGGCTGCCCAAGTCAGTCCGAAGCAACCAGCCGCCTTATCTCAATAGCCCTGAGAGCGGGGGTGGATATAAATGAGATAATAGAGCAGCTTAGAGGTATAAGATGTCACTCTACATTGAGACAGAAGGATCTTAAGGTGCTGTCCTGTCCGGATGCAATAGGAAGAGCCCTAGAAAAATATATGAAATTCAATATGGAGCATAAGGATATAAAAACAATGGATGAGCTTGCAGTTGAAATTGAGGAGAGAAGCAGCTGCATAGGAAACTGTTCCCTCTGTGCAACCCCATGCCATGCTGCCACAGTGGAAGACAGCAAAATAGAATATAATGCTTTCCAAAACTCCGACAATAACATGAAGAACTGCCCCGAGTGCGGCAACACAATACAGCACGAAGGTGGCTGTGTGATCTGCAGGAATTGTGGGTATTCGAAGTGTAATTAGTTCCGTTGCATATTACATTTGTAGATTACAGTAAACTATATCCATAAATAAGGCTAACCGCCTTGTAGATTTGATACCTTTGTACAGTTGTGGCTATGGGGATAATAGTAACTGGCAAAAGAAATCGGAAATGTTTATAAGTGATGTGCTGTTTTACGACACATCACTTTACCTTTTGGCGAACCAGCCACTTCCGGCAGATATACCGGGATACCAGGGAACAATACGTCCAACACTTCAACATGTGGGCAATATATTGAAGATTCTTGGCTTGGATAACATTTTTATTAGAGATATGAATTCATATACGTTGGCTATGGTGAGGACTTGACGATAAAAGTACTACTCTCTCCACATCTTAAATGTAAGGCACCTCAAGCTTCCACCGCCTGCCAGGAGCGCTTCCGGATGAAAATGAATGAACTTGATACCCTCATGTTCAAGAGTATTTATAGTTTGTTGGTTGAGTGATATATCATAATTAATAATAACCCCAGGTTCAAGAGCGACAAATGAGCAACCCCATTTCCGCTGCTCATCATCAGAAATTGAAATGATATCTATCATCCTGCTTTTCATAAATTGCTTAAAATCTATCTCTTCTTGGCCTTTATGGGTTATATGCCAGCTTTTCAGAAAGGCAGGCAGGTACGCTATTATAAGATTTTGAGTCATTCTGCTGCAGAACATATCGGCATGCATGAATCTTCGTTCCTGCGGCACCTCAACATATATTATTTCCTCATAATACCCAAGCATAAATTGAATAAATTTTTTAATAGAGTTTGCACTATGACGTTCGGTATTTGCTATAAAAATAGTTTGAGAAGATAATATAAGAAAACTTTCAAATTGGTCTCCTTCACTAAACTCATAAAGGATAGGCATTCCCATGTTTTGAAAAGCTTCCCTCACAACAAGCTCTTCGTGCTGTCGTCCTCCCGAAGACATCTTGGACAGTATAGCGCCATGCTTGCTAGCAACTGCTATGTCGTGCATATATGCAAGGTTGGGGAGACGATTAAGCAAATCGCTATTGCGATGAACATACTGTGAAAGTTCATATACTTCAACGTTATGTGATTTTAATAGATGAGAGTATTTGTTATGTTCCTGGAGATATTCGTCAACATCAGGTTGGAATTCAAAGAGGAAATATTTATAATTGTCTTTGGTTATTAACCTTATTGAGGTATCCGGTCTATGAGCCAATACCTTCTTTAACCTACGAAATTCATCAATTCCAAACTTGTTTTCAGTGGGATACATAAATATTTTGCCCAAATACAACAAACTCCTTTCACCTGTCATATTAATAGTATGGCAATAATATATTACATTAGTTATACCCCTATGCTGCTCATTGACTGAATACCTAATGTTTAGACAAAAACTGCTTTAACCGATACTTTACCTCAGGTTAAAATGTATTTAACAATGTTGGTGTATTATTATCATATGGAATAATAAAGTATTTGGTTGGAAGGAGATATATTATGTTTAGTTTAGTACAACAGAAAACAGATATTATACTCAACAGCAGGAATTCAAAGATTGATGTCATATTTTCTAGTGTCGTTAAGCAATACCAGCTAAGAGAACTGCTTGAATGTTTTGATTACTTGAGTATTAATGCATTAATACTTCACGTTGATGAAAATGAAAGGCTTCTTTCAATTCAAATAAACACAGTAAAGCTGTTTACAGTAAAAAGATGCAAAAAAATCATAGAAACATTATTTCCCAGCTCCACAGTGTCTATAAAAAGCATCGGTGGAATTAGCTACAAGGAGTATATGTACAAAATTGGAGCTTAATAATCTGAGCGCAGGTGTAAAGTGTCAGGGTTGTAGGGTATAGGACCAATATGCAAGCTTTTTGAGGTATGATGCAAGAGTACCAGTATACCTTCGGATATTATTTAGATAAACGCATACAATAATAGATTTTGATGATAGAAGATAGGTAATAAGCTATCTTCTATTTTGTTTACTGATGTAATAATATGGAATATAATGAAATTAGAATCAATCATTATCAAAGCTCGATTATTATTTATTTTTTGGATGCTTGGGAAGCCTCTTGTGTGATGGAACTAAATCAACATTGCTTACGTCAAAGAAATGAAAAACAGATAGTCAGGAGGAAATCAGTGAAAAGGTTATTATTACTTGTTTTAATTTTAGTATTAAGCGTTTCCCTGCTTGCTTGCACCAACACGGGCGCCAATTCAGGGGATGAGCCGAAGCTAAACAGTACGGAACAGCCTGTAGATTCCTATTACGGGCAATATCAGATGGCAGATGAAGGCTTCTCCAGTCTTGTGAAGGACAATAAAATTGATAGGGATTATAATACTGAATCAGCCAACTTTCAGAAATCACCTGAATTCAGCACTCAAGGTTGGGTCGAATTGGAGAGCAGGTATAAAGAATTATGGGATAAGGAATTGAATAACACTTATAATAAACTCATTAAAGAGCTTAATGAAGCGGAACAGAAAAAGCTGCTTGAGGCTCAGAAAGTCTGGTTACAGTTCCATACTAACGAATCAGCGTTTGTTTTAGAGACATGGGAGAATCTGGGGCTAGGATCTCAAGGAAGGGTTCAGCTTGTAATGGCGGAAAAGGAAAGGATACGCAAACGTACTCTGCAGCTAATGGAGTACTGCAATATGCTTGGCGGAGAAGTTGAGTTCCTGTATAAAGGAGTTAACAAATAGATATTTAAAGCATTTAAAGCAGAAGGACGGTTCCTTCTGCTTATCATTATTTTGCTTGCTTACGTTATAATACGGAAAGTGATATTCATAGAGCTGATTGTCCTTATTGGTTGAGTGCTATATCATATTCTTTTGGCATCAGGGATGATGAAATAAGGAAATCCGCTGTCGCGCGGTTGCATGCGATCGGTATATTATATAAAGCTGCGATCCTTAGTAAAGCTTTCACATCGACGTCATGCGGTTGTGGTTCCATTGGATCCCAGAAGAATATAACAAAGTTGATTTCTCCTTCAACTATTTTTGCACCAATCTGCAGGTCTCCACCCATAGGGCCACTTTCAAACCGGTGTATATCAAGTGAAAGCTCTGTTGAGAGAATCCGGCCTGTTGTACCGGTCGCAAACAATTCATGCTTGGAAAGTGTATCTTTATTATATTTTGCCCATTCCAACAAATCAATCTTCTTGTTGTCATGTGCGATCAGGGCAATTCTTATGTTGTCTCTATTCATAATAACCTCTCATATATATTATAGTGAATGTAATAAAAAGAAAGACTAATGAAAACTTAGGTCTGCCTCTATTAAAAAATTTAGCGCAGAGCTCGTAGTTACACAATAAGAGGGGAAGGGGAAAGTATTTATGTATCTCCTACATTACCATTATACTGCATAAGTGTTAACAATAAAATAACTACATGTTAAATTGCTTAATGATATTGTAAATTATAATTAAGACTTTTTATACTAAATGAATAATTTACTTAGAGTCAATGTTACATTACCTGATTTAATGGTTAAGTATCAAACCAAGTCTTTGCTTGAAAGTCTGGATTATTTGGGGATATTTCATCAAGCTTTTCTTTCGTGAGTTTGTAGAAAAATAATAATATCAAGCCTGATACTATACTCATGCATCCCGGTATAAGCATAAACATATTGAGCACGCCTATTTTAAAAGTATGTGAGGCTGCTGCCGGAGAAATCTTTGCATTAAAGCCTACAATAGCTAAAACAGCCGGTATAATCCATGAGCGAAGCAGTGAAGCTATCTTTGGCGCAATGCCGATAATCCCTATGGTAAAAGGAACAGGAGAGTTGTTTTTCCATTTTTCATATTCAGCGCAATCGGCAATAAGCGCAGGAATTAAGGATATTGCGCAACCATGGCATAAACGGTATATAATCAGAACTGCGAAAGCGACCGGTAGATTAAAGCCCAAGTATCTGCATAGAATTTCCAAACATCCTACTGCGATCATTGCAACTATTAGTGATGTTCTTGCAGAAAATCTTTTGGCGATACCAGTACTTAAATATGATCCAAACAACTGTACGATGCCGCCGAATAATAAATAATAAATTTGCAGAGATGCGTCTTGAGCTATATAAGTAAAGTAATATATTGCAGAAGCTATCAGGATATTGTAGCTCAAATAGCGAAGGCAGTCCGCCACTATAATTGCCAGTATGTTTTTGTTTTTCATTGCTGCAGTAAACATTTCACGCAAAGTAATTTTTTTTTCTTCTTCTATTGCTTCTTGTTCGGAATCTGACATATCACCGCCTGCCGGCTCATATCCTCGTGTTATTCCTACAGTAAACCAGTAAGCTAGCGTCATCAATACACAGAGTGTGAACGCCAGCAATGTATAACCATATGTTGCTCCCACCCATACTGCAAAAAGAGCTGCCAACGGGGCGCCCAAATAAGAATTGAATATTCCCGCAATCGACATATATACGCCTCGCCTGGTTGAAATATATGCACGCTCTTCAGCATTGTTTGAGATATAGTTAGCCAGTGAATCATGTGCAACACTTGCAAGGCTGTATACCTGATCGAACATTACTGTGCCGATGATTACTATAATTGCGGAAATGAGTTGCGATGAACTTATTCTGCTGAATTCTAAAGCGAAAAAAATGGCTGCAAGAGGCGGCATTATAACCATCCAGCTTCTGAAGCGGCCCCATCTCATGGGTTTGGATTTCACAATAATTGCTCCATAAAACGGGGTCAGTGCAATATTGGCAATTGCACTTATACTCCCAATTAATGCAACTGTCCCTAATGAAAATTTAGCTATATTTGTGCAAAAAAATGTGAAGTAGAGAAGTTCTATATTATTGGCAAGAGCATATCCAAAATGAGCAATACCATAACTATACTTGATAGTTTTCGTTAAAGGCTTTTTCATTTATATCCTCCATTTCTACGTTGATTATCAATTATAATACATTACATGTTCATAGATTCTTCCAGTGTCTTAACTGCCGCTAATCCGGATAATTTTTTTGCAACACCCACCATCTCATCAGTTTATTCAACTTGCCTTCATAGAGTAGCAACTAATGGAAATGTATATAAATATGACAGTCGATTTTAATATTATCCTACACTTTCAAGAGCATGTCTACATAAACACCGGGAATAAAATACAACCCGGCTCGGACTACCGGTTCAAATATTCTCTCTGCCTCCGCTATTATGGACTTGCCTTTTACGTACTTTATAAAAGGCAAGTCCACCTTTTAGCAGAGTCTGCAGCAGGTAGTCAATGCAAAGGGTGGGGGTTTCTACCTGAACCGAGTTAAATTTTGAATGGCAGACTTCAAAGCTTCTACATAAATCGCCATATCTGACTTCCATACAATGTATCTTGCTCCAAGCTTTATATACTTCTCCATTGATGCTTCGCTGGCAATATAAGTTCCTACACTTTTTCCATATTTTCGGGCAGTTGTTATAACTTTCTCTACATTGGCAACCACCTCTGGATCATTGATTTGACCAGGTTTTCCCATGGATTGGCTCAAATCGCCCGGTCCGACGAAAAATACATCAATACAAGGAATCTGGCATAGTTCTTCAATTTTCTCCACCATTTCCACATTTTCAATATGGATTATGATTATGGAGTTTTCGTTGGAATATTCCAGATACTCCTTTGCGGTTACAAGAGCGTAATCTCCTGCCCTAGTCCCGTTACCCCATCCGCGCATGCCTAGAGGAAAATACTTGGATTTTGCAATAACACCCTTGACCTCATCAACAGAGTGAAGAGAAGGTACCTGTATGCCTCCTGCACCCGTATCCAAAGCATGTAGGATCGTAGGCTCAGAATCATCCTGGGTACGTATGATGGAGCACATCCCAACGCTGTCTGCTGCACGGACTAAATTCTCAACCTCCGTATAGTTTAGGGAATTGTGTTCAGTGTCGATAATGGTAAAGTCAAAACCAAGCTTTCCAATAATCTCTATCATAGCCGGTGAATATATCTTGAAAAAGGTTCCAAATACAATTTCATCATTTTTTAATTTTTGCTTTATTGAATTGTTTAGCATTCATTTGACCTCACTTTCTGAAAAATTCATCCCTGGCAGGTGTAAAAATGTCAAGATTTAAGATTTTCTTGGTATTAGAGCCTGACTCAAAGCAGTGTGGTACATTTGAGGGGATTACAGCAAACCATCCTGGCTTAACCGGATATTTGACACCGTCAATTATGAAATTTCCGTCGCCCTCAAGGATTATTGTAATCTGCTCATTGACATGGGTGTGGGGCGGACGCTCTTTACTTTCGGGGTTGTATTCTATAACACTCAAGGCAACTGTTGAAGCCGAGCCTGGAATTGCAAGCCTTTTTGCACGGGGAGTCACTTGCTTCCAATCAGGATTGTCCTGATCGTACATATTTCCTGTTACCAAATCTTTAATTGCCATTTTCTCTTCCTCCTTAATTTTATATTCCTAATAATTTACTTGGTGTTTCTTTTGTCATCATATTGATTTTCTGTTCCGAAACTTTCAGATCATTCATGAGAAGCCCAACAAACCTATAGAGTGAATCCACGGGGGATCCTCCACCCTTTTGACCGGAATCAGTGTCAACTACAATTTGCTCTATGTCGACATTTTCTAAAATTTTACCGGCGACATCCAATGGGACAAACTTGGGGAACGCGCTGCTGTTCAACTCAATATAGGCCCCCAGCTTGCTCCACCTTGTAATTTGCTCCATACTGGCATTTACTGTTAGAAACGGGTGATTGACCAGAATTTTCTTTACTCCGGCTCTGACGCCTTCGTTAATAAGTGCATCAATTTCTACAGGACTTCCATGTCCTGTAGCAAGAATTAAGTCAGGCTTTGCAGCCATATAGTTGAGAAACTTAACAACCTCAGCTTTCAGATTGCCTTTCTCATCCAGGTAATAAACAGGCTCTTCTTCAACTTCCGAGCTGCCTGCGCCGGCAAAATGCCTGCCCTTATGGGAGTCAATGTGCCTCTTGGCCGAAACCGTCGGCATGTTGACAAACTTAGCGCCCATATTATACGCTGAATCAACAGCTTTGATATTGAACAGGCCTACCGAATTATTCATGGCAATACCACCGAAAACAAGAGTTGCCCCATTTCCAATATGTTTTTCAACCAGTGTAGCGCTCATCATTGTAGGAAAATAATGATCTTTGATGACAAAGGCCTTATATCCTGCAGCTATTGCTTCCTTAAGCATCTCCGCCGCATCCACTTCTCTTGCGGCTACAGACGGACCTGCATGGATATGCAGATCTACGACCCCTTGTAAAATTTCTCTCACGATACATTCCCCCTAAAGTTATAAGAACTAGGTCCAAAGCGGAGAACCCTTCTTTTTTTCATAGATTTTAACAGCTGCAAGTATAGCAGCGGCAATAATAAGCGACGGCCCTGCAACCATCCATGGAGACCTGGTGCCTTGAAATCCCAGCGCACCTGTAAGTAGTGCCACTACAGGAGGACACAAGTATTGTCCGAGACCCTGCGCGCAAAGATATAGACTCATGACCAGGGATGATTCTTCCTTGGGGACCCGATCCATCAATGTAAGTGCAATGTCGGCATTATATGTACCGAATCCGATTCCGTACAAGCAGGCTGCAATAGCAAAATGCAGATATCGTGCGGCATAAATCAATGTAACAAAGGAACTGCCGATCATTAATAAAGCAAATACAAGGGTGTATTTTTTAAATACCGGCTTTACAAGCTTTCCGAAAAATATTCCTGTCAAAAATGCTATCCCTGTGTTTACGGCTAGTGTAGCACCCGCGCCTGCCGGATTGGTTATTTTGTCCTTTGCCATCACGATTGCCAGGTTCGAGGTATAGGTAAACATCATAATGTTGAATAACAGGTTAAACCCTATGATTACCCATCCATTGGTATTTAGTTTTGGTATTAAACGGATTGGTGCCTTAACTTCCGCTTTTTCCACTGCATGCTCCTCCGGATGCGGCATCTTGAACAGAACCAGGAAAAAGACCGGAACAATAATAAACATTCCATAGAAGGCATAACTCCAGTGTATACTTGCCAGATAACCACCGAGTAAAGAGCAGATTATTCCGGACAATGCAGAAAATGAGCCTTTATAGCCCATCATATCTCGCCGCTCATCTCCTTTGAAGAGATCGGCAATTACGGAAACCAGGAAAGGAAAGATAAGCCCGAAGCCGGCGCCGAAAACATATCTGGAGGCCAGTATGAAAGTGAAATCCTTATTATATATTGCAGGGGCTATTCCACCTACAAATTCAAGCACTATAGCTATAAGTATGACAGTTTTTTTTCTCATAAAGCGGACCAGGAATCCGGCCAACAGCCCAAATGGTATCATCATCAGAGGCGGTATTGTCGAAGTCTGCTTAATAGTCAGGGCATCCAGATCTGGGAATGCATTCGCTATTGCTCCCAGCGACGAATTAGCCAAACTGGTGGTGTAAACAAGCATGGCTATTGACAAAACTGCCACTTTTTGTATAGCGGTGTATTTTTTTTCTTCCATGTCAACACTCCTCACATATTTTTTTGTACATAATGCTTGTAACCGGAATAATCAAAATTCCATATTGTCCCTCCTATATGTTTTTGAAATACTTAAGTATTTACTTTGCATTCAAAGAAATTGGATCCACCTATGTAATAAGGCAAGATCCATGCCAACTTTAGCTACTTGTATAAAATACACCTTATCAGAATAACTTCCCTTGCTAACTCTGGCAGAGTCCAACATATTACTTGAATTTACAGCTATTATTAAGCAGATAAAAAAAACCCTGTATATTGGTCTGATGGATATTCAGACACATAAAATGATGCAATAGTGCATATATTTATGCTTTATTGCATCATAATTTTTAATAATAAATATATATCCTATAAATGTAAAATCCTACAAAACAAGCTTGAAAGCCTATTTTATCAACCTAGATGAAAGCTTCACCAATAGATATTTGTTTATCTCAATCTATTTACCTGAAAAACACTTATATTGCAGTGATGCATTTTATCATATATACTATATACTAATACATATGACTATGAAGCATGGAGGAGTGAAACAATGCTAAGTGGTGTTAGTCTTGAGGAAATACTTGAGTCATTTTATGATGGAGTTTGGATAGCTGACGGGAAAGGGAACATCCTATATGTCAATAATTCATGGGAGCAAATCCATGGCATGAAACGCAAAGAAATTGTCGGTATGTCGGTCCGAGAGCTGCCGGGAAGAATCAATTCCATATCTCCTACTCTTAACGTTCTTGAGAAAAAACAGAAAGTAACAAGAATGATGTATTATTCTAAAACCGATAAGCATATTTTAATTACCAGTAATCCTATATTTGATAAAAACGGTAATATTGCCTACGTGGTAAATAATGTCCGCGATATTACCGAGTTGAGTAAACTCAAACAACACCTGGAAAGCAAGAACCATTTGATTATAATGCAAAAAAAAGAACTGTCACTTCTTCATTCCATGCAGATAAAAGATCAGCTGGGCGCGGTTATGTCAAACCCAATTATTCAGGATATATTCAACAATGCAGTATGGATGGGGAATTTTGATAGCACAGTTTTGATTCAAGGCGAATCAGGAACCGGTAAAGAAATCATAGCTAAAGCCATATTCTTATCCAGCGATAAAAAGGATTCCCCTTTTATCAAGGTCAATTGTGGTGCCATCCCTGAACAACTCATGGAATCAGAGCTTTTTGGCTATGAAAAAGGTGCTTTTACCGGAGCAAATAACAAGGGCAAGCCAGGCATGTTTGAATTGGCCGATAACGGCACTATATTTCTCGATGAGGTTGCTGAAATTCCGCTAAGCTTGCAAGTTAAGCTGCTGCGGGTACTGCAGGAAAAGGAGATTATGCGTGTTGGCGGAACAAAGCCAATCAAACTCAATGTAAGAGTCATTGCAGCTACCAATAAGGAGCTGGATGCAATGATAAAAAAGGGCACTTTCAGGGAGGATCTTTTCTACAGGTTAAATGTAGTTACATTCAATATTCCGCCTTTGCGTGAACGTCCTGAGGATATTCCTGACCTTGTAAACAGCTTTCTAGCAAAATTCGGCGATAAGTATGGCCTAAAAAAAGTCATATCACACCAGGTAATAGATATTTTCTTGAAATATAATTGGCCTGGGAATATACGGGAATTAGAAAACCTGATTGAAAATCTGGTCATTCTAACCACTAACGATGTAATTATCCCCAGCGATCTTCCAGCCAAATTTTACTCGGAAAGTACTTTTAATACTCAGCTTATTGATATCGATGAAATTGCTCCTATAAAAGATGCGGTGTCAGCTGTAGAAATAAACCTCATAAAAAAAGCGCTGACAAAATACGGCAGTGCCCGTAAGGCAGCTGTAGCGCTGAAGATCAACCAGTCAACTCTCGTAAGAAAAATGAAAAAACTTGGAGTGAAATTCAATAATACAACAAAACGAGTCCAATAGTGAGTGCACACGAATGATGAAAGCACATTACAGATAATTGCCCTGGATTTGGAGGAGCAAAACCAATATGCAAGTTTTTCAAGGTATGATGCAAGCATCCCGGTATACCTTCAGATATTGCAATCACGGGAAGGCTTGAAATAAATAAGTAAAGGTAGGATATATCATCATGATATGTCCTTTTTCAATACGTGTTAGTTTTTGATTTGCTTTTCTCTTTTTAGTGCCTCAAGCAAATAAGTGCGAAACTGCGGTGCCTTAAGGAATCAATACTTATCTCAAACAATTTTTATCATTGAAATATTGAGACAATCTTTTAATCTCCGGTTTGTTATCTTTTAACACATCATTAAGCTCTATGGCTAAAAGTGTGGCAATTATGTTAACTAGAGAACTTGGTGCAGTCATCGAATTATAAAAAATCGTACTTGCCGTTTGACAAAGAAGCAGAATGTCAGAATAGCAAGCAGGCGGAGAAACTGTTTTATCCGTAATACAAATAACCTGACAACCCAAGCTTTTTACACATTTCGCAAGGTCTCCCAGGGCTAGAGTATAATTAGGAAAAGAAAAGATTATAAAAACATCCTTTTCGTTGCAGTTAACTATTCGTCGTGGTAAAAGGTTGATATTATCCATTTTTATCAGTTCAGACTCAATACATAAAAAATCAAGCCTGGTCTGCAATATTTGTGCTACCGGTATAGTTATGCCTTTTGCAGCTATATACACTTTCCTGCAATTTATAATCATCTTTATTGCTTGATTAATGTTTTCATAACTGATGTGCTCAAGGGTTTCTTTAACTAGAGATATTTCATTATCAATAGCTTTCTGAAGGGTGTTATCTAATGATCCGGAAATATCCTCATAATCGAACCTTACTACATTACGCGGAAATATCATAGATTGAAGATAATTCTGACAATCTCTTTTGAAATCACTAAAAGTATTATATCCGATTCTTTTGCAGAACTTTACAACTGTTACCGCTGTTACGCCTGCTTGATCACTAAGCTCGTTAAGGGAAAGAAAGCCTCCGATATCTTCCCGGCTTAACAAAAAATCAGCAATTTTTTTTTGAGCTTTGCTAAGGTTATTATATTCCATTTTAATACTCTCCATTGGGCTGGGTAATAATTGTTTTGACATAAAATCCTCCGGATATTTTAAAAAATACTATATTAACATTATATATTACATTTTACAACTGTTCAATAGAGCAAGGCCAAAGAAGTATATAATATTCTTTAATATTTATAAAAAAGTATTTATAATTGTTTATTTTGCAAGAAAAAGATAGCTGTACTTCACAAAAAATAAATAATTTTATATATTATATTTGATAATAGTATATAAAATAGTTTACTTTCGGATTGTGCTGTGCTACTATAAATATTGTAATAAAGTTTTAAAAGGAGGGTAATAAATGAAAAACAAGCTCCTGGTATTATTATTATGTACGATAATGTTATTCACAACAGCCTGTTCTTCAGGTCAATCCAATGCTGTGAATAATGATTCTTCAAAAGATGATTTACTGGTTGCAATAAGAGCAGAACCGGCTACTTTGGATCCGCACAACAGTACCGCTCTGGCAAATTTTGCCGTACAGCGTGTTGTCTACGACACATTAGTAGCACAGGATGAAAACGGCCAGATAGTACCATGCCTGGCAGAGAAATGGGAAGTCATAGACGATTTAACTGTACGTTTCTATTTAAGGGACAATGTTTACTTTTCAAACGGTGAGAAATTAACTGCTGAAGATGTAAGATATTCATTACAGCGCGCAACACAGGAAAGAGGCAGTGCATCAATGTTTTCTGCTTTTGATGGTGAAGGAACTAAAGTAATTGACGAATTAACAATTGATGTAAAAGTTAAATATCCATTTGCTCCAATATACAATTACCTTGCTTCTTCCAGAGGTGATATCATAAACAAAAAGGCAATGGAAGAAATGGGTGCTGAAGCTTATGGAAGGAACCCCGTAGGGACAGGTTCATTTATTCTTAAGGACTGGATCACAGGCGATAGCCTCGTTCTTGAAAGAAATGAGAAATATTGGGATGAAAAGCCTGTATTCAGCAAGCTTGTATACAGAGTTATAACAGAACCGACAAACAGATCTATCGAACTGGAGACCGGCGGTGTAGATATTATATATGACGTTGCTGCCAATGATGCAGTCCGCTTATCCGGAAACGACAAGACAAAAGTAATACAAGGGCCGGGTTATAAATTCTCATACATAACAATGAACATGTCCTTAGAGCCTTTTAATGATATTAGAATCAGGGAAGCCCTTGTCATTTCTCTGAATATGCCGGATATTGTTGATTCCGTATATAGCGGCAGTGCAAAATTAGCAGACTCTTTAATGGCACCTACAGTTTTTGGCTATAAGAAAGCAGGCCCTTATAAGTATAATCCTGAGAGGGCAAAACAACTGGTGGCTGAAGCCGGATATGCTGATGGCTTAAAAGTGGTTCTCATGACAAACGAGGACAGAAACTTCATGGATGTTGCCGAAATTGCACAAAGCATGTGGAAAGGAATTGGAATCGAAACTGAAATACAAATAATGGAACAAGCGGCACTCTTATCGAAAGCAGCTGAAGGTACTGTTACTATGGGTATCACGAGTTCCACTCCTACTACAGGTGATCCTGACCATGCCTTAATGCCATGGCCATCAACATATAAAAGCTTTTTAAGAATAGACAACCCTAAAATTGATGAATATCTTTTAAAAGGTAAGAGCACTTATGATACAGCCGAAAGAGAAAAAGTCTATAATGAAGCCATGGAATACATGTGGACACAGTATAATATGATACCAATCTGCTTTACTGATGCTGTTTATGCAGCTGGAGCACATATTGACAATTTTGAATGTAATCCCGGCAACACACCAAACTTAGCCAGAGTTACCTTTAAGCAATAAAATAACTTAAACGGAAATATTCTATAGAGCAATTCAGAGGCTATAGACTATTTCCGTTTGAATTCACAATAGGAAACGGAGATTGGGTATGAGTAGATTATTAACTAGTGAAATGATATGGCCTGAAGTAGAAAACAGTCTGAAAAATATTAAACTGGCCATTGTTCCGGTTGGTTCATGTGAGCAGCATGGTCCTAATACAACATTTGCTACCGATACTGATCGTGCATATGAGTTTTGCAAATTATTAGGAGACAGAATAGGAGAAAAGGTATTAATTTTTCCTCCGATCACATATGGGGTAAGCTATCATCACATGAGCTTTCCCGGGACAGTAACCATAAAAATTAAAACAATGATTGACGTACTTGTAGATATAGGTGTTGCTATAGCAAAGCATGGCATAAATACAATTTTGTTTATAAACGGGCACGGCGGAAACAGAGTTGCCCTTGATGCAGCAATACAAATACTTAAGCATGAGCACAATATTGATGCTTATTGGTCTGGAATGGGTACAAATATCGCCAGAAAAACTCTTGAAGAAGAATATGGCATACCCCAGATCATCGGTCATGCATGCGAGGTAGAAACTTCTCAATGTATGTATCTGGCACCATGGGACGTAAGCGATAATCTTCAATCAGGCAAGCTGCATGAAGAAAGCGCATATTTTAAAAAAATATTTGTTGACGGTAATGCCCCATGGGATTGGAAAACGGATGTATCAGAAAATGGTGCATTGGGGGATGCAACGCGAGCCAGTTATGAAATGGGAAAGCGGATGACTGATATCGCTTTGGATTATTTAGAGAGTGTTATAGATGAAATCATCCGTAGAAACTAATCATATAGGAGAATAAAAATGTACAGATATATCTTAAACCGCATACTAATGATGGTTCCTGTTTTACTGGGTGTTTCTCTTGTGGTCTTTTCTATGGTTTACATTGCTCCCGGTGACCCTGCAAGAATAATTTTAGGTGATACCGCTTCAGAAGAAGAGGTTCAAGAGTTAAGGGAAGAAATGGGATTGAATGATTCATTTTTTGAGCAATATGGGAGGCATATAAAAAATGTCGTTACAAAGGGAGATTTAGGAACTTCCTATATTACACAAAGAAGTGTAACTACAGAAATTATGGACAGATGGCCTACAACTATGATGCTGGCTGTTATGAGTGTAATTTTAGCAACGCTTATAGGTATTCCTACAGGTATAATATCGGCAACGCGGCAATACTCAGTTTTCGATAATCTAGCGATGATATTGGCGTTGGTTGGTGTCTCTATGCCTAACTTCTGGCAAGGCTTAATATTAATTATTGTATTTTCTGTTAACCTTGCCTGGCTGCCCGCATCAGGCTTTTACGGACCTATATACTGGATATTGCCGGTCATTACTATCGGCACAAGTACAGCGGCAACCATTGCAAGAATGACCCGGTCAAGTATGCTGGAGGTTGTAAGGCAAGACTATATAACTACCGCAAGAGCCAAAGGGAATAAAGAGAGAGTAGTAATAATAAATCATGCATTAAAGAATGCACTTATACCCATTATAACTGTTATCGGCCTTCAGCTTGGCAGAGGCCTTGGGGGTGCAATTCTCACCGAATCGATATTTTCGATACCCGGCCTTGGCAAACTTATGGTAGACTCTATTAAAGCAAGAAATTATCCGGTAGTACAAGGCGGCGTGCTTTTTATTGCCATAGCTTTTAGTCTTATTAACCTTTTTGTTGATGTTCTATATGCATACGCTGATCCAAGAATTAAATCTCAATACAGCCGTAAAAGATCAAAAAAGAGCAAAGAGGTGTGCCATGAGTAATTTATATGCCGGATCCGGTAAGATAAATGAGAGTGTAAAGAAGCGCAAGAAAAGCCAGCTAAAGGAAATTTGCATAAGGCTACGCAGAAATAGAGCAGCTATGTTTGGTTTATCAGTCATACTATTGCTTATTATAATGGCTGTCTTTGCACCTTTTATTGCCCCTTATAACTATGACGAGCAAAACTTGAAAATGGCAAATATGTTTCCTGGCCGGGAGCATATAATGGGAACTGATAATTTTGGACGAGATATTTTCAGCAGGATAGTATATGGTTCCAGAATTTCACTGCAAGTTGGTTTTGTAGCCGTAGGTATTGGTGTATTGGTCGGCGGAACCTTAGGTTCCTTTGCGGCTTACTATGGTGGAGTTGCCGATAATGCTATCATGCGTTTTATCGATATTTTACTAGCCATACCAAGCACTCTTCTTGCAATATCAATAGCAGCTGCTTTAGGTCCCGGGCTTACAAATGCTATGATAGCCGTTGGCGTTGGTACGGTTCCTAACTACGCAAGGGTTGTCCGTGCATCTGTGTTAACGGTAAAAGAACAAGAATTTATTGAAGCGGCAAGATGCATAGGTGTCAAAGATTACAAGATCATACTGAAGCATATAATACCGAATGCTATGGCGCCTCTTATAGTTCAGGCAACAATAGGGGTGGCGGGTGCCATACTGTCTGCAGCAGCGTTAAGCTTTATCGGACTTGGTATACAACCTCCAACGCCTGAATGGGGTGCAATGCTTTCAGCAGGCAGAGCCTATATTCGTGATTATTGGCACGTTGTTACATTTCCGGGAGTGACTATCATGCTTACCATATTTTCATTGAATTTATTCGGAGATGGATTGAGAGACGCATTAGACCCAAGATTGAAGAGATAGGTGATGTAAGTGGAAGATATATTATTAAACATAAAAGATCTGGTTGTTAGTTATAATGCTGATGACAGAACAGTAAAGGCTGTAAACGGAATAAATATTACAGTAAAGAAAGGTGAAACTGTTGGTTTGGTTGGAGAAACAGGCGCCGGGAAAACCACAACTGCAAAAGCAATTTTACGCCTGGTTCCCAACCCACCCGGAAAAATTGAAAAGGGCGAAATAATTTTTGATAACAAAGACCTTTTGGAAAATAGCGAGCATGAAATGCAGAAAATAAGAGGAAATAAAATATCAATGATATTTCAGGACCCTATGACTGCACTCAACCCTGTAATACCCGTAGGTGAACAAATAGCTGAAGTTATAAGGCTTCACCAGAAAGTAAGCCGGGCAGAGGCTGAAATACTGGCAGGCAAAATGCTTAAAATGGTTGGAATACCACAAGAGCGCTTAAATGAATATCCCCATCAGTTTTCCGGGGGTATGAAGCAAAGAGTGGTAATTGCAATTGCCCTTGCTTGTAATCCGCAATTGCTTATAGCCGATGAACCTACAACGGCACTCGATGTAACTATACAAGCACAAATTTTAGAGCTTATCCTTAAGCTGAAGGAAGATTTTAATACTTCAATGCTGATGATAACCCACGATTTAGGTGTCGTAGCCGAAATTTGCGATAAAGTTGCTATTGTATATGCAGGTGAGGTTGTGGAATTTGGCACAATCGAAGAAGTTTTCAGGCATCCGGCTCATCCATATACGAAAGGACTGTTTGCCGCTATTCCTTTAATTAACGGAAAAAAATTGAAAAGATTACATTACATACCCGGATTAATGCCAGACCCAACAAACTTATCTTCCGGTTGTCGATTCAATCCCAGATGTGATTATAAACTTGATTGCTGCGAAAAGCTTTCACCGGAAGACATTTATATTAACGAAAATCATTTTGCAAAGTGCTATTTATGCGCTCAAAATTAGTGCCTCGTAAAGTATATCACTTCTAGAGCAGGCGAGGCACCAGACAGATGATGTGCCTTTTTAACACCTGAATACTAGAAATCGGTTGTGTTAAAAAGCACTAGAAAGAGAGATGAAACAATGTCTGAACTGTTGAAAGTAGAAAATATTAAAAAATACTTTAAAACTCCAAGAGGTGTTCTTCATGCAGTGGATGGTGTTTCTTTTAAGGTTGAAGAAGGAAAGACAGTTGGTATTGTAGGTGAATCCGGTTGTGGGAAATCAACTTTAGGGAGAACAGTCATTAACCTTCTTCCTGTTACAGACGGTAAAATAATATTTCAAGGTAAAGATATTACTACCGCTAAAGGCGAGCTTTTGAAAAACACCAGAAAAGATATGCAAATGATATTTCAGGACCCTTTTTCCTCATTGAACCCCAGAATGACTGTTAGTGAAATTATCCGCGAACCCCTTGTTACACACAAAATTAAATCCGGCAGAAAAGAAATCGAAGAAGAAATTGATTATCTTATGGAAATTGTTGGTTTGGCTCCGAGGCTGTACAATTCCTATCCTCATGAATTGGATGGCGGACGCCGTCAAAGGATAGGCATTGCAAGGGCTCTAGCATTAAACCCCAAATTTATTGTTTGTGATGAGCCTGTTTCAGCACTTGATGTTTCCATTCAGGCACAGATACTTAACTTAATGCAAGACCTGCAGGAGGAAAAGAAAATTGCATATATGTTTATTACTCATAATCTTTCCGTTGTAAGACATATATCTGACGAAATAATTGTAATGTATCTTGGTGTAGTAGTTGAAAAATGTCCGACTGAAAAGCTATTCGAAAAGCAGTTTCATCCGTACACAAAAGCGTTGCTTTCGGCTATCCCCAGCCACGACTTAGACGTAAAGAAAAATAGAATCATCCTTAAAGGTGAAATAACATCACCTATTAATCCCGGTCCCGAATGCCGTTTCGCGGCAAGATGCAACTATGCAACGGAAAAATGTTTCAAAGAAACCCCTCAGCTTAGGTACATAGGAGATAATCATTTTTCAGCGTGTCATTATGCAGAGAATCTACAAAATAGAATCTGAAAATACAGGAGAATTGTTTATGAAACCATTAATAGGAATTACTTGCAGTTATGGTATAGTTTCCGGAAATCCATTATCCTCTGTTTCTACAGCGCATATGCCACAGGAATTCAACCAGCTTTCCAATGCCTATGTAAAAGCCGTAGAAAATGCTGGCGGGCTTCCTGTTATTATTCCTTTGTACAATGATATCAAAAATATAATCCCTTTACTTGAAATTCTTGACGGAATTGTTTTACCCGGAGGTGCAGATGTGTCGTCTATTATGTATGGACAACGACCGTCTGGAAAGTTAAAGACAATAACACCGCTTCGTGATAAGCAGGAAATTGAAATTGTGAATCACATTATAAAACACAAGCATATGCCAGTATTGGGAATATGTCGCGGAATGCAAATATTAAACATTGCATATGGCGGCAGCTTATACCAGGACTTAGAATCTAACGGTTTTAGTTGCCATCTTCTGAATATGTACCCCAGAAACTATGAAACACATACTGTTATACCATGCGAAACATCTATTTTATCTGGAATATTTGGAAATACGGAAATTGGTGTTAACTCATTTCATCACCAGGCGGTTCAAAATATAGGTAATGGACTTAAAGTAACTGCTTTATCAAGTGATAAGGTTATAGAAGCAGTTGAGGATTGCCAGGAAGATAAGTTCATGGTCGGTATACAGTGGCATCCGGAAGAGATGCCTGAGGATACAAAACAACAAGAGATATTTAAAATATTTATTAATAGTTGTAAGAAAAATAATATCAAATAAATGCTTTTGAAAGTCAATTGCAGAGTCAAGGCCTCAACACCTTTAAGCGGTATCTCTCAAGGTACGTGGAGAGGGCTTGCTTGATAGAGGCGGTTTAGATCACTTCTCATGCCCGATCAAACTGGTGGAGGGATGATTACTTTGATCTATCACTACCAATATCGGAATTTTCAAGGGTAATATGGGAGTATCCCAGTATATATATAACTATATTAAAAGTTGCATAAACTAATAAGTTTGTAGCGTAGGGAACGACCCCTGTGTCGTTCCTTGTTCTTATAATAATAAGTTTGCTAATGAAGGATAGGCTATTCGCTTATCCTTCATTTTACTTTACTATTGTTATATTATGGAGTTTAATGGCTTAGAGAAGATAATAATAGTATATTATTACGCTCTTATTTAAGTGACCGGCAACAATTACTTTAAGTTGAAGTATGCCAAGGACATACAAGTATGTAGGCATTCAGAAATAGAATTCTATTTGTTCAGTCAAGTAGTATAATTAGAAACTGCTACCAAGAGGATAAGTTGATAAGTTGACAGACTGGCACCTTACACTCTACGATGCTTTTATGCTCATAATACTGCCTGATGGGCACCGATTGTATTAAGCGACAGCAGCTTTGAAGTATCAAAAGCATTAGGTTCGTATAAAGATATATGACACATTTTTATGCCATTTTATTTCGTTTATATACAAGTCGGCATAATATGTACCAGCAGTGAAAGTCGGCTTTGATGGAATACTATAATATATAGATTATGATGTAATATCATAATTATTTAATGCCCGTGAGCATCTGCGGGCTGCAAGGAGTAATCTGATGGAATATGCTGTTTACTTGATAGAAATTATAACCAGGTTAAATCATATGATAGAAAAAATTGTTATACACGGCGGTAATTGGGCTTATGCAGTAATGTTCCTTATTCTTTATGCAGGAGCTGCTTTTGTACTTGCAGCACCATTTTTACCTAGTGTTTCTCTTATCTTCCTGGTAACCTCACTTTCAATTGCAAGGCTTATAAATCCTGTTACAGCTTTGTTGACCCTAGCGGCGGCCATTGTGCTGGGCGACATTACCAGCTATTACATTGGAAAGCTTATAAGGGATAAAATTATCACGACTAACAGATTAAGTATTATTAAGGAAGCTCATATAGAGAGAACCAAGGCACTATACGATGAAGTGGGACTCACAGCTGTTATATTTGCCAGATTTACCCCGATTGTCGGTTCTCTAGCACAGATGGTAGCAGGCGCAATCAATTATAGTATGGATGCTTTTATCAGCCGGAACATAATTGCGGGCATCATATGGCTTTTGGTTAATTTTGCTTTGGGCTGGGCCTTTGCAGTTATTCCTGAGCTTAGGAGCAATTTTATTGTATTGATTATGATTATGCCGACTTTTTCTTTCCTTGGAAGTATGATGTATTACCTGAAAAAAAGAATAGGTCCTTCAAAAACTACCAGATAAAGCATAAGACAGGCAAGGTTGAGTGCCAGTCTGTCAACTGCGTGTCCAGCAAAGCTGGACCGTGCTAGCCGGTGAAAGTCCGGTCCCGGTAGTCGCCAAGGAGCCGGGTAGCAAATCCCAGTGCGTCGCAGAAATGCGGGGTGCCAAGCGGGAGGATAAC
>Ga0209643_1001156_pt1 | contig 27942 bp, 24 predicted proteins | sample AutmiccBRH37_all_FD_187383 | JGI IMG/M metagenome (GOLD analysis project Ga0209643, IMG submission 187383) | Deep subsurface microbial communities from Mt. Terri, Switzerland - Autotrophic microbial communities BRH/37_all (SPAdes) (version 2) | ecosystem: Environmental > Aquatic > Deep... | reverse complement strand
AAACATAATTTATCATTGCACGCATTAGAAATTTTATTGGATAAAATAGTTACAAATGAGGAATAAAGCAATTGATATATTAAATAACAACTGGAAAGATGGGTATACGCTTCCTACAAAAAATTTATACCCATACCAATGGAAATGGGATTCTGGCTTCATCGCCATTGGGCTAGCTCATTTTAATATGGATAAAGCACAGCAAGAATTGAAAACGCTTTTAAATGCGCAATGGGAAAATGGTTTTATACCCCATATTGTTTTTCATTCTGTAAGCGAAACTTATTTTCCCGGACCCAATTTTCACAGAGCTGACTTGCATCCATTAGCAAATAAAGATTATCCTTCAACTGGTATGACACAGCCACCCGTTTTGGGATTTGTTTTGGAAAAAATATATAAAATTGCCAAAGACAAAATAGCGTCTTTAAAATTCATAAAGGAAAGTATTGATAAAGTTTATGAAAATCATCAGTATTTTTATTCCAATAGAGATCCAAAAAATGAAGGCTTGGTTTATATATATCACAATTGGGAATCTGGCACAGACAATTCACCTATGTGGGATGGTATTTTTGAAACAATGGATTCTCCAGTTTATAATTTTGAACGCAGAGACACTTCTTTAGTTGATCCGTCTCAACGCCCCTCAAAAAGAGAATACGACCATTATTTACATATTATTAAAATTGCGCAAGAACATAATTACGATGATGCCAAAATTGCAGCGTTATCGCCTTTCTTGGTTCAGGATCCTCTTTTTAATTCAATGTTGATTAAATCCAATAGTTCATTAATTAATTTGTATAAAATTATTGGATCAAATGAAGATAAAATTGAGCAACTTCAAAAATGGCAAGAAAAAAGTATAGCAACATTTAATAACAAGCTGTATGACAAAGAATTAGGCGCTTATGTTCATTATGATTTAAGAAATGAAAAACCCATACGTATGGTGAGCTCATCTTCATTCGCCTCTTTATTTGCAGGCATTCCGTCTAAAGAACAAGCCGAAGTATTGGTTAATGTGATGATGACAAAATTTGGAGGTGATAACTTATATTTATGTGCATCCTTTGATCCGACTAACAAACTTTTTAACCCAATAAAATATTGGAGGGGCCCTGTCTGGATTAATTTAAATTGGTTATTATACTATGGATTGCTGGATTATGGATATGATGACATTGCAAAAAGAATAAAATCGGACACATTCGAAATTTTAGAGAAAGTTGGATTTTATGAGTATTTTGATTCAAGAAAAGCTGAATATAACAAAAATATTACTGGGTATGGAGGCAATAATTTTTCCTGGAGCGCGGCACTATTTTTAGATTTACTCGCTAATTAATAATTTTTAAAAAACTACAATATGAATTGGTTGGATTTTACAATAGTTATCACCTATTTAATTGCATTTTTAGGTCTGGGTTATTTTTTTAAAGAAAATAAAAATGCCAAAGATTACTTTTTAGGCGGGCAAAGTATGGGTTGGTTCCCTTTAAGCTTGTCAACTATGGCCACCCAATTATCTGCAATAAGTTTTATTTCGGCTCCTGCATTTGTTGGTTTAGCCCAGAATGGTGGTATGAAATGGTTAACATTTGAATTGGCCGTTCCTTTGGCAATGATTGGCATTATGGTAATTATAATTCCGCCTTTATACAGAGCAAATATTGTAAGTATTTATGAATTTGCCGAAAAAAGGTTTTCAACTTCTACCCGAATTATATTAAGTTTTGTTTTCCAAATTAGCAGATCCTTATCAACAGGCGTTGCAGTATTTACTATTGCAATGATATTGCAATCCGTATTAAATATTAGTTTTCATTATACAATTTTAATCATCATTGTGATCACTATATTCTATTCCTATTTAGGCGGTATGAAAGCAGTTGTTTGGGGCGATGCCATTCAAATGCTTATTTTGTTTTCTGGCTTGGTAATTTGTTTGTTTTATGGTTGGAATTTATTAAGTGACCATCCTGAATTTACTGGTTTTGAAGCAAGCAGACTCAAAGTGCTCGATTTTTCTAATTTAGGATTCGATGGTGGCGAATACGGTTTCTGGCCAATGGTTTTAGGCGGTTTGTTTCTATATTTATCTTATTATGGCACCGACCAAACCCAGGCACAACGCTTACTTTCCGCAAGGGACGAAACAACAATTAAAAAATTATTGTTGGCTAATGGTTTATTGCGATATCCTGTTGTGCTGGTTTATTGTTTAATGGGATTAATTATTGGAGGTTTGGTAACCATATTGCCTGAGTTTTCAAATGAAATATCAGAAATGACCAAAACGCATTATCCTGAATTTTACGCAACTGGCGGTGTTAAACCCGACTTAATGATTCCTGTTTTTATTGTAAAATATTTACCTCACGGTTTAATAGGTATTTTAATTGTGGGAATTTTATCGGCAGCAATGTCTTCTTTAAGTTCTACCATTAATTCATTAGGCGCAGTAACTGTTGAAGATATCTTTAATAGAGGATCTCATAAACTAAGTGATAAAACCTATATGAAATATTCCAAATTTTTTGTTGTTTTTTGGGGAGTGGTTTGTATTGGTGCAGCTTATTTGTTTGGTAATAATGACAGTACAGTAATCGAATTAATCAATATTATTTCTTCACAGTTTTACGGACCCATATTAGCGACTTTTGTAATAGCCATTTTAATTAAACGAGTGAATCATATTGGGATGAATGTTGGTCTTATTGGCGGTGTGGCATTAAACATATTGATAAAAATAAACTTTGACAATATTTTTTGGATATGGTTCAATTTAACTGGTTTTTTGATTACGATGGTATTGGCATTGGTAGTCAGTGAATTTTATAAAGTTAAACCAAGGGAAACTTTTAATCTTGAATTTATTATTAAGAAAAAAGATGTCTTATCAAAAGAAGTATACATATTGGCTGCATTCTTCATTGTTATTGTAATATTCAGTTTTTATTTACCCACAATTTTAGCAAAAATTTAAAATTTTATCAAACCTCATTTTTTTACAAGAATACGATAGTTATGAAAAAACAATTAGACAAAAATAAAACCTTAAATTCCTTAACCGAACTTTATGGAGATCGCGCAAGTTGGGTATTTGAAAATATAAGCCTCTTAATTACAAAATACCAAGCTAAAATTAAAAATAAATCGCATCCTTTAAGTGAAAAAGACGTCATTCTTATTACCTATGGCGATAGTGTGCAACAAGAAGACAAATCACATTTGAAAACCTTAAAAAAATTCATCAATGCATACTGTTTGCCCATAATTAACACTACGCATATTCTCCCTTGCTTTCCTTACACTTCTGATGATGGTTTTTCAATAACAGATTATTATGCCATCGACCCAAATTTAGGGACTTGGAAGGATATTAAAAAATTATCCGAATCGACTAATTTAATGTTTGATGCTGTTATTAACCATATGTCAAAATCTTCTCAATGGTTTCAGTCTTATTTAGCCGAAGAAGAAGAATATAAGGATTATTTTATTTCAGTAAATCCAGAAATAGATTTGTCAAAAGTTATTCGTCCAAGAGCTTTGCCTTTATTATCGCCTTTCAAAAACAAAAGCGGAACAGAAAAATATATTTGGACAACTTTTAGCGAAGATCAGGTAGATTTAAATTTTGCTTCACCCGAAGTTTTTATTGCCGTTTTGGACGTGCTTTTATTTTATGCCTCAAAAGGCGCTAAATTTATTCGGTTGGATGCGGTTGCCTTTTTATGGAAAGAAATAGGAACAAATTGTTTACATCTTTCTCAAACCCATACCATTATAAAATTATATAAAAAAGCAATAAAAGTTTTAACTGATGATCTTTATATAATTACCGAAACGAATGTTCCTCACAAAGAAAACATATCTTATTTTGGCGATGGAAATGATGAAGCAGATTTGGTTTATAACTTTACGCTCGCCCCATTATTGGTTTATTCAATTATGAAAGGAAATGTAAATGTATTAACCAATTGGGCACAATCTTTAAAATTTCCAAGTAATAACGTTTGTTTTTTTAATTTTACCGCAAGTCACGACGGTATAGGTATGAGGCCCTTACAAAACATTATTTCTGATGATGAAATTGGACAATTGGCAAGTCGTGCCGAAAAACACGGAGGATTGGTCGGTTATAAAAATAACGAAGATGGCACACAATCGCCCTACGAGTTGAACTGTAATTATATGGATTTGTTAAGCAATCCTAATGAAAATGACGAAATTCGTGTGGCTAAAATGATGCTAACCCAATCTTTAATGTTGGCTTTTCCGGGCGTACCTGGCATCTATATTCACTCTTTTGTAGGTTCTCGTAATTATTATAAAGGTATTGAAGAATCAGGTATAAAAAGAAGAATTAACAGAGAAAAACTTGAATATACCAAATTGGTGTTGGAACTTAATGAAACCGATAATTTAAGAAATAAAGTTTTCAGCGCTTACAAAAATCTTTTGGAGGTCAGGATGCAAGAACAAGCTTTTAATCCATTTGGTAAAGCTGAATACTTTAAGTTTGAGGATGATAAAATATTTGTCATTAAAAGAAGTTTTAAAAAAGAGACTGTGTATGGCATTTACAATTTCAGCAATCAATTTGTTAAAATGAATTCTTTAGAGATGGAAGTGATAGATTTATTATCAAAAGAAGAAGTAAAAAATAATTATTGGAATATTAATCCTTATCAATTCTTATGGTATAAAAAATTTGCAAAATAATTCAAATTATACGAATGAAAGTTATAATTGCCCCAGATAAATTTAAAGGTTCTCTTTCCGCTCAAGAAGTGTGTGATGCTGTTGAAAAAGGAATAAAAAAATTTGACGCCGCTATTGAAATCATCAAACATCCATTGGCTGACGGTGGTGAAGGAACTCTAGAGATTTTACAAAATTATTTTGATCTAAATCCCATTATAATTCAAGTACAAAATCCCTTATTTAATTGGATAACTGCCAGTTATATGGTGTCAAAAAACACTGCCTTTATTGAAATGTCAAGTGCCTCCGGACTCCAGTTAATTGAAAAGGAAAATCAAAATTGTTTATATACTTCCACAATTGGCACAGGGCAGCTAATTTATGATGCCATTGAAAAAGGATATAAAAATATTGTTTTATTTATTGGAGGAAGCGCCACAAATGATGCAGGAATTGGAATGGCCGATGCTTTAGGATATCAATTTTATAATTCTGAAAATAAATTAATTCTACCAATTGGCAAAGAATTGATCAATATTTCAAAAATTGATGATTCTTCGTTATTTTTAAAATTAGATTCAATAAATTTTACTGTTGTTTGTGATGTTAAAAATAAGCTATATGGAAAAAATGGAGCCGCATATGTTTATGGAAAACAAAAAGGTGCATCTGAAAGTGAATTGTATTTATTAGATTTAGGATTACAAAATTTTAGCAATAAAGTACAAAAATATTTAAATAAATCTGTTTCAAATATTGAAGGGGCTGGCGCTGCAGGCGGTTTAGGTGCTGGCGCTATCTGTTTCTTAAACGCTAAAATTAAATCTGGAATCGATTTTGTAATAGAACAAACACAATTAAAACAACATCTAAATCAACATATAGATTTAATAATTACGGGCGAAGGAAGTGTTGACAAACAAACTCTTGACGGAAAAGTAATTAAAGGTGTTAGTGATATTGCCAATCAATATCATATTCCATTTTGTATCATTTCAGGCATCGTGAAAGATAAAAATCTAATTCAGCAAAATTTAAATCCAAACAGCATAAATTCAATTATGGACTTAAATATATCAATTGAAGATGCGTTCCAAAATGCTTCAGAACACGTAAGCAATATTGCTTTCAACCTTATAAAAGCAATAAAAAAAACCAACTTTTAGTTGGTTTTTTATAAATTTAATTTCAGTGATTACTGATTTCCCAATATAATTGGCATACCGCTTTTTCCGCCGCCAATAACTATCACTTTGCTATTAGGAGATTCCGACAATTTAATAGTTGCTTCAATCCCTTTATCCTGAAGAATTTGATCATTCAATGAAGCGCTTAAAATGCGGTTGGCATCTGCCTTACCTTTAGCTTCAATAATTTGTTTTTCAGCCTCTTTAGATGCAGTTATCAATCTAAATTCATATTCTAAAGATTCCTGTTCTTGCTTTAATTTACTTTCAATCGCTGTTTTAATTGTCAATGGCAAAGTTACATCTCTTACCAAAATAGCATTTAATTGAACAAATTGAGGTTCCACAATTTTTTTTGTTTCTTCAAAAATTTCAGATTGAATGGCATCTCTTTTTGTAGAATATAATTGTTCAGGCGTATAACGACCTACCACGCTTCTTGTTGCTGAACGCACGGCAGGAATTATAACACTTGAAAGATAATCCTGACCCCTTGTTTGATGTAGAAATCCTACTGTAGCCGCTGTTGGCTGATATAAAACGGAAGCATCAAGTTTAATTTCAAGACCATTGGCCGATAAAACCAACATTTCTCTTTCCAATAATTCTTGCTGTCTTACATTATAAACAAATACTTTGTTCCAGGGTGCCACCACATGAAATCCTTCACCTAAAGGAGCCATATCGGTAACTACTCCACCACCAAAAGTTTTATACAATACCCCTACTTCACCCGAATTTATTGTTGTTGTTGATTTTGATAATAAAATAACAAGTATAATGACACCTATTATTATTGGCATTAAAGTTTTTGGCAATTGTAATTGTCCGTTGCTCATTTTTTTCTGTTTTAGAGTTTAGTATATTGTTCAAATATACGAAAGAAAATTAAAACGGCTAAATTTGCCTAAAAATTTAAAATACTGAATATCAACTAATTATTTTTAATAAATGAGTTTATTTATCTATATTTTGGAAAATAGCTCAAATCCTACCATAATATTTTCGTATAAACCACTCTAAACTTAATGTCAACACAATCATTCCCAAAATCCATTTCCAATCAATTAAAGGTGTTTTTGAGATGGTGTTTTTTTGAATGCTTTTAAACCTTTCATCATTTATTAAATAATCTATTAAATTTTGCTCCTGACTGTTATAAAATGTGAATCCTTCTGTCTCATTTGCCACTTTTTTTAAGAGTTGGTCATTGGCATTGGCAAATTGCGCTTCAATTTCAAACGGCAAAATTTTAAAACTGCCTGAGACGCTGTTGTTTGTGTTTTCAACTGAAACAGAATAGGTATATTCCCCAAAAGGAATTGCGGGAAGTTCCTCCACAAACCTATTATTTAATACCGCCAATGGAATTTTTTTGATGAATTTTGATGCTTCATTTGAAACTGTTATCCAAAGTTTGCTTCTGTTGTCAAAATTGAAATTCTCATCCACATAACTTGCAGAAATTTGAATGGTTTCATTCGCATAATAAATGGGATTCGCTGTTACGTTCAGCCTGCTTTTTGATTCCGTTGAAACTAAATAGTGAATTAAACCGGCCAAAAATCCGTCAAAACGTTCAAAAGTTTTATTTTCCACAAAACTGTTCATTCGCCAGCGCCAGGAATTTTCCCCCAATAAAACGGCGGCTTTTTGGCTGCTGTTTTCAAAAGTTGCCAATAAAGGCTTGTCTGTTACTATATTTCCTATTTTTTGAAATAATAAGGACTGGTACGGAACAGAAAAGGCAATTTCCCCAAAACGGTCTTCAATGGGCGCAAAATTTGAAAAATCAACATCGGCACTTAAAAAAGCGGCATAATTTACATTGAAAATCGGACGGAAATTTTCAAGTTCTGAACTTATTATTTTTGAAAAACTACCCTGAACGCTGTTTAAAAAAGTCCAATCAGTGCTTCGCCCCGTAATCACAAAATAATTCAGCTTCTTTTGATTAATTTCTGCAAAAACATTTTTGAAAAGCGTTGTCGGTTGATATAAAATAACCAATTGATAATCAGTGATTTTACCTTTTAAATTTGAAACAGCAGAAATGGTTACCGTTCTTTGTTTATTGCTTTCAATGGCTTTTTTAAGCATACCCAAATCGGGATGGACGATAGAAGTTAAAATAAGAATTTTTGATTTTTCTTCAATAATGTTGATGCTGAAATTTTTTGTATTATTTTGGGTGTTTTTCTCATTTTCCAACTGATCAACAGTAGCGGTATAAAATTGTGTTCCTTTGACTGCAGCCGTTAAAAAAAAATTGGTAGTTTTAACATTTTCTGATGCTGAAAATTGAAATTGCTCGGAATAAACTTTGGTTCCTTTATGATAAACGTTGAGATTTTTTGTAACAGGTTTATTTCCTGTATAATTGATAAATAACTCAACCGGAAGTTGATTGTTTATAAAAGCGAAAGGATTTACATTTAACTGGCTGATGTAAATATCTTCAAAAACAGTGGTGTCGCCAACGATAAAAGGAAAAACCGGACTTTTATAATTTGCAAATTCAACACTGTTTCCAATGGTTTGGTTTCCGTCTGAAATTAAAATAACCGGATTTGTGCCTGTTTTATGCAATTTTGAAAATTCATGAAAAGGCAATGCTAAGTTGGTTTGGCTTTCCTCAAAATTTAATTCATTTAATGGATATAAACCTCTTCCAAAACCATAAAAACTGATGTTGTATTTGTTGTTTAATTCCGAATCTGTTTTGATTTTTTCTACTAAATTTTGAACAGTTTCGTTTTGTGAATTGTATTTAATGGATTTCGAATTATCAACCGCAACCAATAAATTTGGTTTTATAATTTCAATATTGTTCTTTTTAAATGAAGGATTTATCAATAACAATAAAATCAAAAAAATAGTCAAAAATCTAAAAAAGGAAAGCCAATAATCTAATTGGCTTCGCGCTATGTTTTTCCATAGATATTGAAAAACAGTTATAAACAGCGCTACAAATACCGCTAAAATTATCAATAATAATTTTTCAGTTTCCATTTAAAGTCAAGTAGTCTTTAATTATCAAGATCCGGTAGATGTTGTCCGTATTACACTTTCAAAATTCCCACTTCGTGCACGCCTGCCGGCGATTCAGGGGTCAGGGAGCTTTACATTCCCCCATCAACGCTCAATGTTTGTCCGGTAATATAAGAACTCATCTCCGAAGCTAAAAATACACAGGCATTTGCAATGTCTTCAGGTGTTCCGCCACGTTTTAACGGAATAGCGTCTCTCCATAGTTTCACTGTTTCTTCAGGTAAATTGGCGGTCATTTCAGTTTCAATAAAACCCGGTGCAATCACGTTGCTTCTAATATTTCTTGAGCCCAGTTCCAAGGCCACAGATTTAGAAAAACCTATAATTCCAGCTTTAGAAGCCGCATAATTTGCTTGTCCGGCATTCCCTTTTAACCCAACCACCGAACTCATATTGATAATGGAACCTGAACGTTGCTTCATCATTGGCCTAATTACTGCCTTTGTTAAATTGAAAACCGATTTTAAATTCACTTCAATCACCGTGTCAAAATCCTCTTCAGAAATTCGCAACAACAAATTGTCTTTGGTAATTCCTGCATTGTTTACCAAAATATCAATGGTTCCAAATTCTTTTAACACATCAGCAGCCAATTCTTGTGCAGCTTCATAATTTGCGGCATTTGACTGGTATCCTTTTGCTTTTATGCCATAAGTCATCAATTCCTTTTCCAATTCTTTGGCCGCTTCAAGTGAAGAACTAAAGGTAAAAGCAACATTTGCTCCTTGTTTTGCGAAAGTTTGGGCTATTCCTTTTCCTATTCCTCTGGTGGCTCCCGTAATTAAAGCAGTTTTGTTTTCTAAAAGTTTCATATTGTGTCTATTTTGATTTCTTTTTAATTTTAACAAATCAAATATACATAATTGCGCAAAAATAAACCGCTCATAAAGGATTTCAATTTTTAAATTAATTTGAGAAGAATTTTATAAGTACGGCTACACATTAAAAAAAATTATTATTAAGCTTATCGGTTTAAAATTATATTGCGAAATCCATTACTTTTTTTTTTATTTAGTATCATTTGTTTCATATTAGTTAATTAAAAGTTAAATTTTATTTATATATTGCTCTCATTAATTAACAAAAACACAAAAACATGAATTCAAAAAAACAATTAATCTTAGGGATTTTTTCCCTTTTTACGATGGCAATTTATGCACAATCGTATCAAGTTACAGGAAAAGTAACTGACTCAGATAACCAGCCGTTACCTGGTGTTTCTGTAACTATTGAAGGTACCTCAAGAGGTACAACAACCGATTTTAACGGTGATTTTGCCATAATGGTGCAAAGTAGCGAAAATCTTATTTTTTCTTATGTAGGGTACAATGAAAAGAAATTGCAAATGGACGGCACTAAAATATTTAATGTGGTCTTGATTTCAGGAGTTGCCTTAAAAGAAGTGGTGGTTGTTGGGTCAAGAAATCCGAACAGAACCTCTGTTGATACTGCCGTTCCTGTTGATGTTATTGATGTTGCGGAACTAATTACAGCTGGTCCACAAGTAAACTTAAACCAGATATTAAACTATGTGGCGCCTTCATTTACATCAAACACACAAACAATTGCTGATGGAACTGACCATATAGATCCTGCTTCTTTAAGAGGTTTGGGACCAGATCAGGTCTTGGTTTTAATCAATGGAAAAAGAAGACACAATTCTTCATTGGTAAATGTGAATGGTACTTTTGGACGCGGTAGTGTTGGTACCGATTTAAATGCAATTCCTGCTGCTTCTATTGAACGCATAGAAGTTTTAAGAGATGGTGCCGCAGCACAATATGGCTCTGATGCCATTGCAGGCGTTATTAACATTGTGCTAAAAAGAAGCACCAATGAACTTAACCTGAATGTTACAACAGGGGCAAATTTCTCAGAAAACGCCAACGACCAAACGGGTGGTGTTGACGGGCAAACAACCAATGTAAGCGCCAACTATGGCTTACAATTAGGCGATAAAGGCGGATTTATCAACTTTACGGGAGATTTTGATGTTAGAGAAGATTACAGCAGGATGAAAGAATGGGAAGGAAATGTATTTAATAAATATAATACTGTTGAAAGATTTGCCAATAATGCAGGTTATGATTTATCCAAATTATTGGATGATAATGTTTCTGATGTTATTCAATATGGAAATGCGGCCGGATTTAATTTAGATCCAAATGCCACAAAAGCTCAGTTGAGAACTATTTTAGGAGCTGACAATACCACTGCTGAATTGGCTGCACGTGGATTGGAAAGAAGTGATTTTAATATGAGAGTTGGCCAATCCGCATTACGTGGTGGACGATTCTTTGCGAATTTTTCGCTTCCGTTAAATGACACTGGCACTGAATTGTATGCAGTTGCAGGAATGAGTTCCAGAACAGGAAATTCTGCTGGATTTTACAGACAACCTAATGAAAGCAGAACTTATACACCCGCTTATATGAATGGTTTTTTACCTGAAATCAATTCACATATTAAGGATAAGTCTTTTTCTGTCGGAATCAAAGGGAAAATTTCCGACTGGGAGGTAGATTTCAGCAATACTTGGGGAAAAAATGCTTTTATGTATACAATTGGAAACACATTTAATGCATCAATGCAAAAAGCTTCTCCAACACTTTTTGATGCAGGCGGATTTTCATTTGCTCAAAACACCACAAATTTAGACATCAGTCAATTTTTTGAAGATACTATGGCTGGATTAAATATTGCTTTCGGTGCAGAATATCGATTGGAAAATTACGATATTGTTGCTGGGGAACTGGGTTCTTATGCTCAATTCACAGCTGAGGGGCAAGTAATTACATTGGCTACCCAAATTCCGGCAAAAGACTTCTTCGGAAATTCAAGACCTGGAGGTTCACAAGTATTTCCAGGCTTTAGTCCTGCAAATGAATTGTCTCGTGGAAGAAATAGTGTTGCAGGTTATTTTGATGTAGAAGCTGATTTATCTGAGAACTTTTTAGCGAGTTTTGCAACTCGATATGAAGATTATTCGGATTTTGGATCCACCTTAAATTTCAAAGTGGCCGCCAGAATAAAAGCTGGAGAAAATACCAATATAAGAGCAGCTTTTAACACTGGGTTTAGAGCTCCATCATTGCACCAATTGAACTTTAATTCTACCTCTACAATTTTTGATAACCTTGGAAACCCACAAGAAGTGGGAACTTTTGCCAACGACAGCAGGGCTGCGCAATTGTTAGGAATCCCTCAATTAAAAGAGGAAAAATCCAGAAGTGTCAGTGTAGGTTTTACCTCTAAATTACCTGAAATGCATTTAACATTTACCGTTGACGGCTATTTTGTGGCCATTGATGACCGGGTAGTTTATACCGGTCAGTTTAAAGGCCCTGGAACCGGAACAGAATTAGACAATTTGCTTTCACAGGCAAATGCCTCTGCTGCTTCATTTTTCGCAAATGCCATTGATACGGAATCAAAAGGAATTGATGTCGTTATTACCCACGATGCCCTTATAGGCAACAATGCCAAATTAAAATCTGATTTGTCAGGTACTTTTTCTAAAACCATAAAAGTTGGAGACATTAAAGCTTCTCAAGTATTGGAAAATGCGGGATTGGTTGGTACCTATTTCCCTGAAGACAGCAGGGTTTATTTGGAAGAATCAGTGCCAAGAACCAAGATAAATTTATCTAACAGTTTAACCACCGATAAATTTAATGTGTTTTTAAGAAATGTTTGGTTTGGAGAAGTTACCGAAGCTACCACAACAGTTGCCAATCAACAAGTTTTTGGGTCAAAATTAGTCACAGATTTATCTTTTGGCTATAAAGTTTCTGGAAGCACAACTGTTACTGTTGGGGCAAATAACTTATTTGATATTTATCCAGACCGAGCTGCACAAGATTTGCAACCTGATGTAACCGGTGATCAAAATAACAGAAGTGCAGGCAGATTTGACTGGTCAAGAAGGGCGCAACAATTTGGAATTGGAGGACGATTTCTTTTTGCAAGATTGAATATTATACTTAAATAAAAATTTTATTGCTATAATTTAAAAAGCTTCCCAAAAATCGGGAAGCTTTTTTGTTTTTATAAGTCTTATTTTAATGAAACATATAGCTTAATCAATAATTATTGCTTTTTTGCCAATAATATGAAGCTCTGTAAATTCTTTTGAAATCACCAAAACATTTTCTTTTAGACTGGACTCCAAATCAATTTTAACATTGTCCACCTCCACTTTTTTAATTTCAAAAGGCAATCCAATTAAATTAATTTCAAAAGTTTCATAGGAAGTAATATATTTTCCCGATTTAAATTGTTGAATGGTCAAGGAATCCTCTTTGCCCAAAAGATTGAAATTTCGTAAACTAAATCTTCCTTTTTTATAATCGAATCCATCTTCGGCATCTTCATAAACCTGAGATTTTTCTTTCCCGAATTTAAAAAATACATCCAAATGAAGTTCGGTTATTTCCTTTTCTCCAACATATTGCTGAATAGGGTATTTTGGGATAATGGCGCCTTCTTTCACAAAAATGGGCATACTGTCCAAATCAGCATCAACCCAAACTTCATTTCCGCCTTTAACCAGTGTATTGTCCCAGAAATTGTACCAGTTCCCTTCCGGTACATACATTCTTCTGCCTTTGGCATTTGGCTCAGTAATTGGGCAGGCGAGTATTTTTTCGCCAAACACAAATTCATCATTTCTATAATGCGTATGCACATCTGCCTGATCATATAAAACCAAGGATTTCAAAATCGGAATCCCTTCTGTGGCATAACGCCAAAATGCCGTATATAAATAAGGCAGCAATTGGTACCTGATTTCAATGAATTTTCTGACAATATCGGTAATGTTATCTCCAAAAGCCCAAGGTTCCTGGTCGCCGTGATCGCCTGATGAATGTGTTCTGCAAAATGGATGGAAAATTCCTAACTGAATCCAACGTGCATAAAGTTCGCCATTTGGTTGCTCTGCAAATCCGCCAATATCTGATCCCACAAAGGAAAATCCTGACATACACATACGTTGCGCCTGTAAATTTGCAATGGTTAAATGATCCCAAGTCGCCACATTATCGCCTGTCCAAGTTGATGAATAGCGTTGTGTGCCTGCATAAGCAGCTCTGGTAATCACAAAAGGGCGTTTTGGATAGGAGAATTTTTTTAATCCTTGGTAAGTGGCTCTTGCCATTTGCATTCCGTAAATGTTGTGCGCTTTTCTGTGGCTGCATTCATTTCCGTCGTAATTATGCCTTACATCATCCGGAAATGTTTTTCCGGGAACATCCATAATTGCGGGTTCGTTCATGTCGTTCCATACGCCTTTTACACCAATATCTTCAATCAGTTCTTTAAATAAACCCGACCACCATTCGCGGACTTCCGGTTTTGTGAAATCGGGGAAATAACATTCTCCCGGCCACACCTTTCCTTTCATATACGGACCATCGGCACGTTTACAAAAATAATCTTTGTCAAGTCCTTCCTTAAAAACGCTGTAATCATTGTCTATTTTAATTCCAGGATCAATAATAGCTACGGTTTTAAAACCGATATCAGCCAATTCTTTAACCATTCGTTTAGGATTTGGAAAATATTCTTTATTCCAGGTAAAACACCTAAAACCCTCCATATAATCGATATCTAAATAAATAGCATCACAAGGAATATGTAACTCTCTAAACTTATTGGTGATCTCTTTAACGTTTGTTTCCGGATAATAACTCCATTTGCATTGGTGGTATCCCAAGGCCCAAAGCGGCGGCAATTCGTGCGGTTTTCCGGTTAAATCAGTATAATTGGAAACCACTTCTCCCATTTCCGGACCGTAAATAAAATAATAATTCATCTCACCGCCCTGCGCCCAAAAACTGGTGACATTTCTGCGTTCCTGACAAAAATCGAAATAGGAGCGAAAAGAGTTGTCAAAAAATATGCCGTAAGCTTTTCCGTGATGAAGTCCTGTGTAAAATGGAATTGCTTTATAAATTGGATCAGTATCTTTGTCGAATGCATAAGAATCGGTCACCCAATTCTCAAAACGTTTACTTTTTAAATTTAAGGCAACCGGTTTGTCTCCCAATCCGTAATAACTTTCTTTTTCTTGTGAATTTTTGGACATTTTTACAATATTGCCTCCAAATTCGTAACTTTCTTCCCAATGAAAACCAAGTTCATCTTCAGAAATAAGGGTATTGTCTTTTGCATCAAAAATAGATTTTCTCATATCTTCTTTTGATATATGGCAAACTAACTTTGAAGTGGTAATGATATAATTGATTTCGTCTTCGGTTACTTCAAGATGGTTAAATCCCCTGCTCGCATAACGTGTTATGGCATAAGAAAAATCATTTTCAAATATTGAAGTTGTAGTATAACGAAAACGCAACACACTGTCTCTCTGAACAGTAAGCTGTAACACTACATTATTTTCACTCCTAAAATAGAGCGTGTCAACATCTTTTTTATAGGATATTATTTTTGATGGAAATTGATTTCCTTTTAATTCCAGTTCGGTATTTATAATCATAAATTATTTTATTTGAACAAAATGCAAACGTACTAAAATAAATAATTTAAAAATCGTTATTTTCTTTTAAATACAAGACAAAAATCATATTTCATTGAAATTCAACAAAATAATATGTCTAAAATTCGTATAAAAATATAGCATAAATCACGGTTTTATAACAACAATTTTAATGAGAATTCCATCCGGCAACTATATTCAAGTATTTTTACGAATTACTTGCCAAGATTCTTTTAACAGGATTTAAGTCATTTTAAAACATTCTTTTTTTTTCAGGTAAATCACTAAATCCTTCAAATTATTTAATTTTTTTCATACTTTGGTATTACAAAATTAAATCGAAAAAAAGATTCAATTTGAACCAACATCCACCAAAAAACTACTTGATAGAATCAATTTTAGTGACTATCTTTTGCTGTTTGCCTTTTGGAATTGCAGGTATTGTGTTTGCTGCACAAGTTAATGCCAAGTTTGAAATGGGAGATTATGAAGGCGCTAAAAAAGCTTCCGAAGAAGCCCAGAGATGGATGACTTGGGGAATCGTTTCCAGTCTTATCATTGGATTGTTTTATCTTATAATTGTCTTTGCTATTGGCGGATTTGCGCTGATAGGCGATTTTTAAAAAAATATGTTCAAGAAAATTAAATGGTTCGCAATTATTTTTGGTGTACTAAGTTTGGCTTTATTTTATTTTTTTATCAACCCAAATGAAGCCAGCTTTTTTCCTGAATGTCCTTTGTACTATACCACCGGCATTTATTGCCCGGGTTGTGGAAGCCAGCGCGCCACACACCAGCTTTTAAATTTTAATGTTTTGGGTGTTTTACAACAGAATGTATTGTATTTAATCAGTTTATTTATTTTGGGTTACCACTTTATTGTCACAGGCATCAATTCAATTTTCAAAAAAAAAATTTACAATTATGTGTATCATCCAAAAACGCCTTTGGTAATTTTGGCTATTATTGTTGTCTTTTGGGTTCTTAGAAATATTCCTTATTACCCGTTTAATTTGCTGGCGCCAAACTAAAAAAGCACCCGAGTGGATGCTTTTTTTGTTGATTGAAATTGTAATATTTTATTTCATACCCTCAAAATCCGTATCCATTTTTATGTAATCCAAAAACTCCCTGCGAACGTTTTCATCTTTAAATTTACCGCCGAATTCGGATGTTACGGTGCTGCTTTCAATATCGCGAACACCACGCGAATTTACGCATAAATGTTTGGCGTCAATTACACAAGCCACATCTTCCGTGCCCAATGCTTCCTGTAACGATTGCACCACTTGCATCGTTAAACGTTCCTGAACTTGAGGTCGTTTTGCATAATAATCAACAATGCGATTCATTTTAGACAATCCGATCACATTTCCGTTGGAAATGTAAGCAACGTGCGCCCTTCCAACAATTGGCAATAAGTGATGTTCGCAGGTGGAATAAACAACAATGTTTTTTTCCACCAACATTTCGCCATACTTGTAATTATTGTCGAAGGTGGATAATTTTGGTTTATTAGCCGGATTTAATCCGCCAAAAAGTTCATTCACAAATGATTTTGCGACTCTTTTTGGGGTTCCTTTTAAACTGTCATCATTTAAATCCATTCCCAAAGTAATCAAAATATCTTTCACGCTTTCTTGAATTCGTGCAATTTTCTCGTGGTCTGAAATATCAAAAGCATCAGATCTCAAAGGCGTTTTAGCGGATGACCCTACGTGATCATCTCCCATTTCATCAATTCTGTTTGTCATTATGTTTTTACCTTCAAACATTTTTAGTCATTAAACGGCAAATTTACAACTTATTTTAAAGTAGCGCCGTTATTCTAATTAATTCTTTTAATCCGCAAACTTCCTGCTCCCCGCTTTGCATATTTTTTAGGGTGTAGGTGTTGTTTTCAATTTCCGTAGATCCAACCATCACCACAAAAGGAATTCCCCTTTTATTGGCATAATTCATTTGCTTTTTTAATTTTGCATTGTCGGGATATAATTCCGATTTGATGTTGTTTTTCCTTAATTCAACCAAGGCTTTCATACAAAAAGCAGCTTCAGCATCTCCAAAATTAATAAAAAGGACTTTTGGTTTTGGCAACTCAAGATCCGTAAATAAGTTTAATTCTTCCAGCACCAAATAAATTCGGTCCAAACCAAACGAAATACCAACGCCGCTCATATCATTTAAACCGAAAATTCCGGTCAAATCGTCATACCTTCCGCCACCGCCAATAGATCCCATATTTACGCCTTCCGGAGCGGAAACTTCATAAATGGCACCGGTATAATAATTCAGGCCGCGCGCCAAGGTAATGTCAATCACCAGTTTGGCCGATTCCAGTCCGAATTTTTCAATGGTATCAACCACAAAACATAAATCTTCCACGCCGCTTGTGCCTTCTTTCGATTCGGCCAATAAAGTCTGCAATTGGTTTAATTTTTCCTGATTGCTTCCTTGAAAATTGAATAATGGTTTAACTTTTTCAATGGCTTCTTCAGAAATGCCTTTTTCCATCATTTCATTGGCAACGCCATCGGAACCAATCTTGTCCAATTTATCAAGCGCTACCGTAAAATCGATTAATTTATCAGCCGCTCCAATAATTTCGGCGATACCCGCCAATATTTTACGATTGTTCAATTTTATGATGGTTCCCGGTAAATTTAATTTACTGAAAACGGCATCATACAATTGCACAAATTCAATTTCCTGCCACAAACTTTTGCTTCCAACCACATCGGCATCACATTGGTAAAATTCTCTAAAACGTCCTTTTTGCGGACGATCTGCGCGCCAAACAGGTTGCATTTGGTAACGTTTGAAAGGAAATTCTATCTCATTTTGGTGCTGTACCACATAACGGGCAAAAGGCACTGTCAAGTCGTAACGCAATGCTTTTTCTGAAATTTTCGAGGTTACTTTTAAACTGTCCTTTGCTTGAAGCAACACATCATCAACCCTGCTCAAATAATCTCCCGAATTCAATATTTTAAAAATCAAGCGGTCTCCTTCTTCCCCATATTTCCCCATCAAGGTTTCCGAATTTTCAAAACTTGGCGTTTCAATAGGCTGAAATCCGTAGGTTTCAAAAACTTGTTTAATGGTTGAAAAAATATAGTTTCTTTTAGCCACTTCGGAAGGCGAAAAATCGCGGGTTCCTTTTGGTATGCTTGGTTTTTGTGCCATCTTTAAAAATTAGTTTGCAAATATCTAAAAATTAAAAAACTATTTATAGGTTTTCTAACATTGATTTTTCTTTTGCCGACAAAGGAACTTCATTGGCAAATTTATATTTGGTGGGATAAACCGCAAGAATCATTAACATTAATATCCCAACCAAAATAAAGTAGAAACTGTTGTTGGATTCCATCACAAAAATAATACACATTAGTGCCGGAAATTCCAACATCGCCACCCTAAAAATATGTGCGGTGCTGTATTTTACCGCTTTTTGTGATAAATCAATATCCGTAGGGATTTGTTTTAACAGCTTGTTATATAGGTATTTACTGGATAAATTTCCCACAAAAGAAATCAAGATTGCCATATATAAAAACATTTTATCTTCTTCATAAGAAAAAAACAGTTGTTCACCGGCATTAATAGACACATAGGCTCCAAAAATGATAATAATAAACAATAAGGAGAAGTGGATTAATTGCAACGATTTCATAAAATCTTTTGGTTGTCTGTTGATATAGCTCATTGGTTAGATGTTAATTGTTAGATATTAGATGTTATTTGTTAATATTTTTAAAGATTGCCTTTGCTTTTTCCAAATCTTCGGGTGTGTCGATGCCAATGGCAATTTGATCGGTTTCTACCATTTTCACTTTTAATCCGTGCGCCAAGAAACGAAGGCTTTCCAATTTTTCCGAAGCTTCCAGCCTATTCATTGGCAATTTGGTGAATTTTAGTAAGGCTTCTTTTCTGAAGGCATAAATTCCGATATGTTTAAAATAATCCGCAAAAGATTCATCCCTTGGATACGGAATTGCAGAACGGGAAAAATACATAGCGAAATTTCGCTCATCAGTCACCACTTTTACATTGTTCGGATTGTTAATTTCAGCTTTATCAACCATTTTTATCATTAAGGAAGCGATGTCAATTTCCTTATTTTGATCCGTTTTAAAAACTTCCAGCAACTTTGAAAGTGATTCTTTTTGCGTAAAAGGTTCATCACCCTGAACATTTACTATGATATCAACCTCCATATTTTCAATGGCTTCCGCAATCCTGTCACTCCCCGATTCGTGTTCATTCTTACTTTTAATGGCTTTTCCTCCGTTTGAAATAATTTCATCAAAAATAACATCACTGTCCGTCACCACATAAACTTCATCAAACAAATTGGCATTTTTTGTTGCTTCATAAGTTCTTAAAATAACTGTTTTTCCGGCCAAATCTTTCATTAGTTTCCCGGGAAATCGGCTTGCTTCAAAACGCGCAGGAATCATTGCTATCATTTTCATCTGTTAAATTTTATTTTTTCAAGTCTTTTTCTTTTGATTCCTTTAAATCTTTCAGTTCTCTTTCCTTTTCTATTAATTCCACTTCTTTCACTGCTATTTCTTTCAATTCCATATCCTTTATATAATTTCTTTTAAGCCTGTTGATACTTGCGTTTAATTCAAATCCCAACAACAATATGATGGAGTTTAACCAGACAAAAACCATTAACACCAACAAAGTACCAATGGAGCCATAAAGTTGGTTGTAGGTGGCGAATTTCAACACATAAATGGCAAATAATTTGAACATCAATAAGGTTAAAACAGTTGTTAAAACTGAACCAGGCGTAAAAAAAGTGCTTTGTTTTACCTCTTTCGCTCCATATTTATACAAAACTGAAACTGAAAAAAATATCAGTGCCACCAACAAAAAGAACCTTCCTTTTTCAATCCAGAACACATCATTATCCAGCCATCCTCGTGCTTTTAAATCGTTTATGCCTATTTCAAAATAAACAGTCACCGCAACCACCACAAATAAAATAACCGTCAATACGATTGCCATAAGCATCGAAATAAAATATTGGCGAAGAATACTGCGCATTTCAACCACATGATACGAATATTCAAATCCGGCAAAAATGGAACTTACCCCGTTTGCCATTAAAAAAATGGAGGCTAAAAATCCGAAAGAAAGCAATCCGCCGTATTTATTAATTACAATATCGCGGATGACTTCCTGAAAAGAACTGGCTGTATTTGGAGGCAACAAGCTTTCAATCATAAACAAAAAATCTTGCTGAAATCCTTCAATCGGCACGTATGGAATGAGGGTAAGTATAAAAAGTAAAAATGGAAACAAAGCCATAAAAAAGCTGAATGCAATACCGCCGGCGCGAGATGTTAGCGCACCTTTAATAATCCCAAGAAAATATATTTTTAGCACTTCATAAAGTGACATACCCATTAAACCAGGGATTTTAACGTTTTTCCCCAGCCTAATAATCCATTCCAGTTTCTTGATTTTATTTATGATTGCTATGGTGTGTTTCCTCATTTATTTTTTAAATAGATTCTAACTTTGATTGGTATCATTAGATGTACGACCTTCGGCTGAACTCATGGTGACGAATTTTTTGATTTACGATTTACGATTTATAATTTGCTTTTAACAATTTTAGAACTTTTTTTTAAATTCCCCCTTCGGGGGTTAGGGGGCCACCGCTTTCAAACTCAAATCCATATTGTAAACAGAATGTGTTAAAGCACCTGAAGAAACATAATCCACACCACATTCTGCATATTTCCTGACGGATTCAAAATTAATGCCGCCAGATGATTCCGTTTGGCATTTGTCGCCGATTAACTGAACTGCTTTTTTGGTTTCTTCAAAATCAAAATTATCAATTAATATTCTGTGAATGCCTTCGTGTTCCAATATTTCCCTAATTTCTTCAATGCTTCTTGCTTCAACAATAATTTTTAAATCTAAGCTATTTTCTTTTAAGTAGTTTTTTGTTTTTTCAATGGCTTTTGATATGCCTCCGGCAAAATCGATATGATTGTCTTTCAACATAATCATATCATACAAAGCAAACCTATGATTTTCGCCACCGCCAATTTTTACCGCCCATTTTTCTATGGCTCTTATTCCAGGCGTGGTTTTACGGGTGTCTAAAATTTTGGTTTTTGTGCCTTCCAGTAATTTGGCAAATTCCTTTGTTTTTGTGGCTATGGCGCTCATTCGCTGCATTACGTTCAAGACGAGACGTTCTGATTTCAAAATGGATTGAGAACTTCCTTCCACATAAAAAACCACATCACCATATTTTACAGTTTCGCCGTCGTTAATCAATGTTTCCACTTTTAATGCCGAATCCACATAACTAAAAATTCTTTTTGCCATTTCCACACCTGCAATAATTCCGGCTTCCTTAACCAACAATTTTGCTTTTCCTTTTGCTTCTTTCGGGATGCAAGCCAAAGAGCTGTGATCGCCGTCGCCCACATCTTCTCTAATGGCATTTGAAATGATTAGTTCAAGTTCTTTTTCAAATTGTTTTTGTGAAATCATTGGGTTTGTCTATTATCAAACAAAAATAACTTTTTTATTTTCAAAAAAATTCATTCTTTAATTCTTTTTATATTTACCGAATGAAACGAGCCATAACAAATTTTGATATACACAGAAATCATCAAGAGCGAAGTGCATCTGTACCAATAAAAAATAAAATATAAACAGATGAAACGAGCGTTGCAAATTTTGATTCATACAGAAATGATTAATGGTGAACCTGCCTTTCCGGCAGGCAGGCAGGCAGCAATCTGTTACCGCTAAAAAATAAAATGTAAACAGATGAAAATTAAACTGTTGGCCATAGGTAAAACCGATGATAAAAATTTACAGACCTTAATTGAGGCTTATCAAAACAGGCTGAAGAATTATATCAATTTTGAAATTGATGTGATTGCTGATCTCAAAAATGTTAAAAACCTAACCGAAACACAACAAAAGGAAAAGGAAGGTGAACTCATTTTAAAAAAAATAGCTGCAACAGATGTTTTAATTTTATTGGATGAAAAAGGTACGCAATTTAGCTCTGTCGCTTTTTCTGAATACCTTCAAAAAAAAATGAATTCAGGCGTTAAACAATTGGTTTTGGTGATTGGCGGTCCGTACGGATTTTCAGAAGCCGTTTACCAGCAGGCACAAGGAAAAATATCCTTATCAAAAATGACTTTTTCGCACCAAATGATTCGGTTGTTTGTTGTTGAACAGCTTTACAGGGCTTACACTATTTTAAAGAACGAACCGTACCATCATGAATAAATTAAAACTGGTTTTCGCTACAAACAACCAACACAAACTCGAAGAAGTTCAGGCAATGCTCACCAATTTCGACATTGTGAGTTTGGCCGATATCAATTGTTTTGAGGATATTCCTGAAACGGCAGATACTTTGGAAGGAAATGCCATTTTAAAGGCCAATTTTATCACTGAAAAATTCGGACTGGATTGTTTTGCTGATGATACCGGACTGGAAGTTGACGCTTTAAATAACGAACCGGGGGTTTATTCCGCCCGTTATGCCGGGGAAGACAACAATGCCGAAGCAAATATGGCTAAATTATTGAAAAATCTCGAAAATAATCCGAACCGGAATGCGCAATTTAAGACAGCAATTGCCTTAAATATTCAGGGAAAACAGTTTATATTTGAAGGAATTTGTGAAGGCACCATTTTAACAGAAAAACGGGGAAAAAGCGGTTTTGGCTACGACCCTATTTTTATGCCTGATGGTTTTAACACCTCATTTGCAGAAATGGAGATGAATGAAAAAGGCAACATCAGCCATCGCGGAAAAGCAATAGAAAAATTAGTTACATTTTTAAACAAGCATCATTGGTAAGTCCAACAAAATCATATAGAAACACTTTTCTAATTTTATTGGGTGTGCTCCTGCTTATTTTTATCATAAACATAAGTCTGGGCTCGGTTTATATTCCTTTAAAACAATTGTTTCTTGCTTTTATTGATGGTGATGTTGAGAAGGAATCTTGGAAATCAATTTTGCTAAATTACAGATTGCCAAAAGCAATTACGGCGATTATCGTTGGATCGGGATTGTCAATCAGCGGATTGTTGATGCAAACCTTGTTTAGGAATCCGTTAGCTGGTCCTTACGTATTGGGAATCAGTTCTGGCGCCAGTTTGGGTGTTGCCATATTGATATTGGGCGCCTCATTTTTTGGCGGCACTATGGCCGGTTTCGCGTTTAGCAGTTGGGGACATGCCATTGCGGCAAGCATTGGCGCTTTTTTGGTGCTTTCGGCCGTGATGCTGGCTGCCATTAAAGTGAGAAATACCATGTCTATTCTAATTATCGGACTGATGTTTGGGAGTTTAACCGCTTCAGTAATCAGCGTGCTGGCCTATTTCAGCAGCGCCAATCAATTGCAGCAATATTTATTTTGGAGTTTTGGCAGCTTGGGGAATTTAAGCTGGAATGAAATTTTGGTTCTTTTAATCATTTTTGTGATTGGAATGACCTTTGTGATTTTCATCATAAAACCTTTGAACAGCTTGCTTTTGGGAGAAAATTATGCAAAAAGTATGGGCGTTAACGTGAAACGAACCCGAAATTTAACCTTAATCTCAACAAGCCTTTTAACAGGCGTAATTACCGCTTTTTCCGGCCCAATTGCCTTTATTGGTTTGGCTGTGCCACATTTGACGAAGCTGCTTTTCAGCACTTCCAACCATAAAATATTGGTTCCGGCGGTTGCCATAAGCGGTGCCATCATTATGCTGATTTGCGACAGTATTGCCCAATTGCCAACAAGCGAATATACCTTGCCCATCAACGCGATAACTTCTTTATTTGGCGCGCCCATCATAATTTGGTTGCTGGTAAGAAAACGAAAAATAACCTATTAATTGGATTTGAAAAGCCAACATATCATTAAAACAAGCAATTTAAGCATTGGTTACACTTCTAAAAAGAAAGTAAACACCATTGCCAAAAACTTAAATATTGAACTTGGCAAAGGAAAATTGATTTGTTTGTTAGGAAAAAACGGGATTGGGAAATCGACTTTGTTGCGGACTTTAACCAAGGTTCAGCCTGCTTTAAGCGGTGAAATTTTCATTAATAACACCAACTTAAAATCGTTAAACAACGTTGAATTGGCCAAATCGCTCAGTTTGGTTTTAACCGAGCATTTGCCAGAAAGCAATTTGTCGGTTTATGAACTGGTGGCTTTGGGCCGTCAGCCATATACCAATTGGGTCGGAAATTTATCTGAAACGGATTTAAAATTTATCGATACCGCTTTTGAACAAACCAATACCAAACATTTAATCAACGCAAAATATTACGAATTAAGCGACGGACAGCTTCAAAAAGTGTTAATTGCCAGGGCATTGGCACAAAATACGGATATAATTATTTTGGATGAGCCAACGGCGCATTTGGACATTCACCATACCATTGAAACTTTTGCCTTGTTAAAAAAACTTGCCAAAGATTTTCATAAAACGATTATTGTTTCCACCCATGAAGTAAATTTGGCGTTGCAGTTGGCTGATATTTTATGGCTGATGACACCTTCAAACTTTATGGCAGACACCACCGAAAATTTAATTGAAAATGATAGCCTGTACCATCTTTTTGAGTCTGATTTGATTAGCTTTAACAAAACTTTAAAACAGTTCACGCTCTCTAATTCCTACTAACTTTGGTATCTTTGATTGTTTAATAAAATCTTTTTATGAAGAAAATTCTTTTTACCGTCTTATTTTTAAGTCTGTTACAAGTTGGCTTTAACTGCAATATGTTTGCCCAAGCGGCTGAATCTGTCGAAATTACAGGTAAATTGGCAAAAAAGTTTGCTTCCGGAATTAAAGAAGCAGATTTGAAAACACATTTATATATGATTGCTTCAGATGAATTTGAAGGAAGAAATACGGGTGAACCCGGACAAAAATTGGCAGCTGAATATATTAAGGATTTTTATATATCAAGAAATATTGCTTCACCTTTGGGGGGAAATAATTATTTTCAGATTATTTCAACAGCACATTTAAGCCGAAATTTAAAACCTTCAGAAAATGTGGTTGCCTTTATCAAAGGTTCTGAAAAACTTAATGAAATTGTGATCATTTCGGCACATTATGACCATCTTGGAATAAATAAAGACGGAGAAATTTATAATGGCGCCGATGATAATGGTTCAGGAACTGTGGCTGTAATGGCAATTGCCGAAGCTTTTCAAAAAGCCGTTGAAGAAGGAAACGGACCCAAACGATCCATCTTATTTTTGCACGTTACCGGAGAAGAAAAAGGATTGCTTGGTTCTAAATATTATGTAAATTTTCCACTTTTCCCTTTGGTAAATACAGTTTCAAATTTGAATATTGATATGATCGGCCGCTCAGACGACGCCCACGAAAATGACCCGAATTATGTGTATTTAATTGGTTCTGATAAACTTAGTTCTGAATTGCACAAATTATCAGAAGAAATGAACAACAAGTTCACCAAATTAGATTTAGACTACACTTATAATTTGGACAGCGATCCAAATCGTTTTTATTACCGCTCAGACCATTACAGTTTTGCAAAAAATAACATTCCTGTTATCTTCTATTTCAACGGCACCCACGAAAATTATCACCGTATAAGCGACACGCCCGATAAAATTAATTATGAAATGTTGGCCAAAAGAACGCAATTGGTGTTTTATACCGCCTGGGAAATAGCGAATAGGGAAAAAAGAATCACAGTAGATAAATAAAAGGGTGCAAGTTTCAGGTTTAACTTTTCAACTGATTAATGAATAATTTTAAAAATCAATTCTTTTAAAATATCTCCAGCCGGCAAGGCATTTGCGCCAACACCTTTACTTTTTAAATCAGCATCACGCAACAATCCGATAACCTGTGAGACTTTTCTCATCGGATAGTTTTTTGCGGCTGACGTATAATCTGAAACAAAAAATGGATTTACACTCAAAGCTTTTGCGACGCTGTTGCTGGATTTGTCTTTTAAACTATGGTAAATCAACAACTGGGTAAAAAAGCCGTTCAGTAATGAAATGGTTACAACCATTGGATTTGCTTTTTGGTTTTGCGCAAAATGATTGATAATTCTGTTGGCGCTCAGCACATTTCTTTCACCGACCGCTTTTCGCAATTCAAAATTGTTATAATCTTTGCTGATGCCAATATTTTCTTCAATATCGCTAGGCGTTATGGTTGAATTTGGCGGCAAAACAATCATTAACTTATCCAGTTCATTGCTGATTTTATTCAAATCATTTCCCAAATATTCCACCAGCATCAAGGTGGCTTTTGTGTCTATTTTATAATTTTTACCAGCTAAAACCCTCCTGATCCAATCGGCGACCTGATTTTCATACAGCTTTTTGCTTTCATACACCAATCCGCATTTTTGGATGGCTTTGTACAACTTTTTGCGCTTGTCGATGGTTTTGTATTTATAGCAAATAACCAGCACCGTTGAAGGCTGCGGATTTTCTGCATAAGAAGCCAAATTTTCAATAGTTCTCGACAAGTCCTGCGCTTCCTTTACAATCACCACTTGCCTGTCGGCCATCATCGGATAGCGTTTTGCGTTGTCAATTAAATCATCCACAGCAACATCCCTTCCGTACAACACCATCTGGTTAAATCCCTTTTCTTCTTCGGAAAGCACATTCGTTTCAATATATTCAGAAATTTTATCAATATAATAAGGTTCATCGCCCATCAAAAAATAAATGGGTTTTATATTTCCGCTTTGTATATCTGAAACTATTTTGGTTACATCACTCATTTATAAAAAAAAATTAGCATTTTTGTGGGATGCGGCCATTGAATTTACCTACATATCCTTTCAAAATCAAAAGTAACGAAAATAAGTATTTTATATTCGATATTGTCCGAAAAAAATATATGGTTCTGACTCCCGAAGAATGGGTGCGCCAGCATATGATTCATTATTTAATATCAGCAAAAAACTATCCGATTTCGCTCATTGCAGTTGAAAAAAAGGTAACCGTCAACAAGTTAACAAAACGGACAGACATCCTGGTTTTTAACACCAAGGGAACACCGCATATCATTGTTGAATGCAAAGCGCCTTCCATAAAAATTACCCAAGAGGCTTTCGACCAAATTGCTCGCTATAATTTAAAATTGGAAGCCAGTTATCTTATTGTCACCAACGGATTAACACATTTTTATGCTGTGATGGATTTGGAAAAAGAATGCTACGTTTTTTTGGAAAACATTCCGGAATATGAACAATAATGACAATTTATTCCCTTAAATTTCATCTGTTTATATTATATTTTTTATTGGTACAGATGCAGTTCGCCATTAATCATTCTACTGTGTATCAAAATTTGTTATGGCTCGTTTCATCTTTTTAATTAAGTTTGCATACGTGAAAATAGCCATTGTCATCTTAAACTGGAACGGAAAACATTTGCTGGAAAAATTCCTTCCTTCCATCGTAAAATACAGCGATTTCGA
>Ga0209643_1001155_pt1 | contig 27945 bp, 38 predicted proteins | sample AutmiccBRH37_all_FD_187383 | JGI IMG/M metagenome (GOLD analysis project Ga0209643, IMG submission 187383) | Deep subsurface microbial communities from Mt. Terri, Switzerland - Autotrophic microbial communities BRH/37_all (SPAdes) (version 2) | ecosystem: Environmental > Aquatic > Deep... | reverse complement strand
ATAGCTTTTACTTTTTTGACATAGCCATGAGGATACATTATTATACCGCCGTTGCCTTGGATTGGCTCCATAAGCATTGCACATATATCATGTCCGCGACTTTCCAGCACTTCTTCCAGCTGCTGCAGTGATTTTTCCATTGCTTCCTCATAGCTGCCCTCTTTGGAGTAGGGTCTGTCTATGAAAAATATGTTTTCTTTTATCAGGTTGTCATCCAGCCGCCACATGGGAATGCCTGTTACACTAAGGGTCAAATGTGTTCTGCCGTGTAAGCCGCCCTTTAAGGCAATATAACCGTTCTTTTTTGTATACAGTCTCGATAAAGCCATTGCTCCTTCATTTGCCTCTGAACCTGTTACACAAAAAAAGGTTCTGGTTATATTACCCGGAAGAATTCCGGCCAGTCTCTCGGCAAGCTCAACCATAGGCTGGGTGAGATACAAGGTTGTTGTATGCTGCATTTTGCTGAGTTGCTCAATAGTATCCTTAAGTATATCAGGATTCGAGTGACCGCAGTTTAAAACGGATACCCCGGCAAAAAAATCTGTGTACTTCTTATTATTATGATCAAAAAGATATTGCATAGAACCTCCCACTATTTGCGGTGGTTCCTTATAAAAGGAAGACGTGGCCGGGAAAAAGTATTGCTGCCTTTTCTTCAGTATGTCCTCAGGACCGATATAGTTCACGCTAACACCTCTCTTTTTACTGTTCTGCACTTTATATATTTACTATCAATTATACAAGTACAATTAATCTACCCCAAATTTATATGACAGGGCACCTAATGTAAAACCTGCCCTGCAAGATTTCATTTCTTCATATAAAGACTTGCATTTTGATTTGTCATCAATAGCATTCTGATAAATTCCGATAATATACTTCAGTTCCCCAATACTGTAAGTTTGCCCTTCAATACGGAAGTTAACAGGCTTGTGGAAGTTAAAGTGCGGCAATAAAGGCAGCAAGCACAGCTCCTTTGATGTAAACAAATGATTTTTTCCGTTTTGGTCTATATAAACAGGATTCTCTCCCTTATCAGTCATCATAACCAGAACACTGTCATCCACATATTTATTAACCGCTGCGGGAACAGATTCCAAAGCTTTTACATTGTCATAAAGATTGTGATCCAGATACATCACTCTTATGGGTCCATGTACTATAAGCTCCAGTATTCCTTGTGCCAAACTGCAGAATTTGGCCAGTTCATCAATTTTTGCTTCTATGGATGGGGTAAATTCGCTTGCTCCCAGGTTCTTATAAAAGCCCAGAGCTTTGTGGTTATATATATTAAGGTTATAATCTGTTACTAATTTGAATTTGCCGCCGTATTTCCTTATAGCGCCTAAGTTAGTCACCAGAAGTCCGTCATATAGCTGCCCATAATTGTTCAAATAGTGATCAATAATATCAAACTGCAGTTCATTCATCATTTGAGGAAGGGCGAGATAAATCTCAGTGCTTCCTTTTATGCCCACCAAATGCTTCAGCTGTTCTATGGTCATGAATTCACCAGGCTGCAACACTTCACAGGATATATAAACCCGGCTGACATTTGCTGCTATGCATAGCTTGGCTTGTTCATAATTGTTTACTTTGACCGATAATTTATGCTTAACACAGGTATCATAATTAGTACTGCCTAATTCAACCTGGGCTGCAACAACAACAGCAGGTGTGATTTCAGGCTCTTCAGAAGGAACTGAAAAAACCTTTCCGGTGGAATAAAACTTTCCTGTACCTTCGTATCGGGTATTGATAAAATCCAAGCCAGGTTTTCCAAATGCATAAGCAGTAGTGAAATCTCTTTTGCGGTTTTCAAACAATTCCTGTGCATGCTTTTTGCGGTCATAGCTTAAAGGGTCTTCTATATATCTGTCTATAGCTTCGCCATAGGTGTTAACCAAATCTACTATAAAATCAGCTTCCCTCATGCGGCCTTCTATTTTAAATGACGTAACACAAGCCTCTATAAGCTCGGGTATATGCTCATACATATACATGTCCTTCGCAGCAAGAGGATATTCTGTAGGGTAAAGCTGACCGTTCCTTTTTATCTTATACGGCCACCTGCAAGGCTTGAAGCAGCGTCCCCTGTTGGAGCTGTTGCCCCAGAGCAAGCTGCTGTAATAGCAGTTGGCACCATTAACGGTACATATATCACCGTGCATGAAATACTCTGTTTCAACACCGGTAATATTCTGTAGATTCTTTGCGGTCTTCAGGTCCATTTCCCGTGACAGGACTATCCTGGACACTCCAAACTCCTGAAGTGCTTTTACAAACTCAACATTATGCACATTCATCATAACAGATGAATGAATTTCAAATCTGTTTAGCTTTTGCTCCTTGCAAAGCTGCAATATACCGGTGTCTTGAACCAATATCCCGTCTGCATTTATGCTGTCCAGGAAGTGCAGGTATTCAGAAGCTTCATCAATTTCATATTCGTTCAGCATGTTGTTTACTGTAACATAAACCTTTTTATTTTCCTTATGCGCCATTTCAACCGCTTCGGATATTTCTTCATCGGTCAGATTAAAGCCCTTTCTTATCATTCTCATGTTCAAGGATTTGCCCCCGAGATAGATAGCATCACAATTTGCCTTTACCATTCTTCTGAAGGTATTCATGGTTCCGGCCGGGGCTAACAATTCAACTTTTTTACCATTAAAAAACCTGGCCATATTTCCTCCTGATATACACCGGAGTGGTTTAGATTCCAGCTCCTGCTAAATAATATTTTCCACTAACTTCATTTACTTATTCCATGCCTTCCATTTGCACACTGTTTCTTCCAATATATCAATTAAAACAAACAGGACAAAACCAAAAAGGCTTATTGAAACAATACCGGTATACATCCCGATATAATCTATTCTTGTCCATGCATCCAATATATAATACCCTATACCGAATTGTGTTCCATAGCCCTCCGCAAAGAATAGTATGGAAAGAGCCGTCCCTATGGATAATCTTAGGTTGGTCAGCATTGCAGGCAGTATCGCGGGAAGGGTTATATACCGGAATATCTGAAGCCTGGACGCACCGAGGCTTCTTATGGGATTGTAGGTATCCGCAGGAATGTTCAGTACCGCATCTCTTACTGCGATAATTACCTGAAACACCAGTATAAGCACTATAACTATAACCTTGGAGGTGTCTCCCAGGCCGAATAACAGCATGGCTACCGGCAGCAGGGCTGTTTTGGGGACGGGATATGTAAAGTAAACCAATGGATTCAGTACTTTATTCCAGGTCTTTGAATAAGCCATAAGCAGTCCGGTGGAAACTCCCAAAAGCAACGATATTCCAACACCGTATATCACCCTGTACAGGCTTATCAAAATATGAATATGCAGCCTGCTGTCATAAAGATTATTCAGATTAAGATAAACTTCTATGGGAGTGGGCAGCACACGAGTATCAACTATTATGGCTAACAAGTACCATAATACATTAATCATTATAAAGCCTTGCAAAAAAAGCCTTGTTTTTTCTTTTAGCTTCATATTTTCCATCCCTTTTTAATGATAGTTCTGATATGTGATGACAATCTGAGATACTCTTCATTTTGTCTTAGATCCTCTGTATTGAAAAGAGGGTTGTCTATTATTTCCACAATGCTTCCGGGGCAATGGGACAATATAACGATTTTCTTTCCTATATAAATCGCTTCTTCAATACTGTGAGTTACAAATACCGTAGTAGGCTTGTACTGGTTCCATACATCAATGAAAAGCTCCTGGGCCTCTTCCCTTGTAAGGGCATCCAAGGCTGAGAAGGGTTCATCCATCAGCAGCAAATCGGTATTCATAATGAATGCCCGGGCTATTGCAGCTCTTTGCTTCTGCCCTCCGCTTAGTTCTTCCGGATATCTGCCCTTCAGGCTATTGATGTCAAGTTTATTCATGATATAATCTATTCTCTCTCTGAGCTCACTGTTTATGGTTTTATGTTTTATTTTAAGCGAGAGAAGGCAGTTTTTCTCAACATTTCTCCATGGAAGCAGCCCAAAGTTCTGAGGAATAAAACCGATATCATGCAGCTTCGGATCCAGCTTTGCACCGTTTAAGATTGCTTGTCCGCCATATTCCTTGATTATTCCGCTTAATACATGCAGAAGAGTAGATTTCCCACAGCCTGAAGGCCCTATGATGGCAATTATATCTCCCGACTCAATTTCCATGCTTATAGGGCCTAGTGCATTCACAGTATTCTTTTCAGATATATAGCTTACAGAAAGATTATTTATTTCAAGCATGGAGATACCTCCGGAAGTTAATCAATTCCTATATTACTCACTAAATCCTTGGGATTAAGCTCTTTCTTCAGCAATTTGTTCTCAGAAGCCCAATCAATTACAGCTTTGATATCTGTTTCTTCAGGCAGGAGGTTTTTCCTGAACTTTGGAAGCTGTATTTCACCTTTCATGTCTTGAGGATATCCCACTGTTTTTATTATAGTATCTTCATATTCTGAAACAGGAGTGCTGTTTATGTAATCCACAGCCTGATTGTACACCTTGAAGAAAGCTTTTATTTCAGCACTCTTGCTATTAATAGAGTCCTGTACAAAAGCTGTTACCGAGGTATAAATCCCTGCATCATTCGCACTGCCAAGAAGTATTCCGCCGTCTTTTATCGCAAGTGTAGAGAAGGGTTCGGGCAGCAGTGCGGCATCTACCTTATTGGTACGCAGCATCTCAAGCCTTGTAGGTATCGCCGGAACTATTGACTTCTGTACGTCCTCCGGTACCAGAGAATTTTTCACCAATAGTGTGTCCAGTGTGTACTCTATACAGGTTTTCTCTGAAATAGCAACGCTTCTGCCTTTCATTTCACTAATTGACTTTATTCCTGACTCAGGATTTGCAATAAGCAAGAAATCTCCATCAGTGGCTCCTGTTATCTTTATGTCGATACCGGCATTCTGGTAAAGGGCGATAGCCACCTCATCACAGATAATACCGTCCAGGTTTCCGCTTTGAAAAGCGGCGTCCCTGTCTTTTGCACTTTTAAAGGATTGAATATTTATATCTATGCCTTCTTTTTCGAAGTAACCCTTTTCATCAGCAATTATTATCGGTATCAACTCAACGGAGCCAACTGCTCCGAAGCTCAGTGCTTTTACCGGCTTCTTCGTATCATTCTCTGCACCCTGATTTGAAAAGGAGCAGGCTGTAAGTGATACAACCAGCACTATTGAAAGGCATAATACCATCACTTTATTAAATTTCTTCATTGTGGTTCCCTCCCACTTTTATTTTCATCTGTGTTCACTCCATAAAATCATATTAAAGAATCAATCACTCCGGATATCAGAAATACGATGCTGACCATCTGATTGATACTGTAGGAAGCTACCTTCACGTTGGCCAGGTTATCCGGTGAAATAAGCCTATGCTCTATAGTAAACAATATGGATATAATAGCCAGCCCAATGAAGTAAATAACATCCAGCTGCTGGCTTATGAGTCCCACAATAACCAAGAGACCCAGAGTAACTGCATGAAAAAATGCAGCGATCCTGAGCGCATTTTTCACTCCGAATCTGACAGCCATTGAATGTAAGCCATTGGCAGTATCAAAAGCATAATCCTGGGAGCCGTATATTATGTCGAAGCCTGCCACCCATAGAGTATTGGCAGCTCCCATAAAAAGAGGAAGCCAGGCAAACCTTCCCGATACTGCAAGCCACGCACCGACAGGGGCGGCGGCAGAGGTTATTCCCAGAACCAAATGGCAAGCCCAAGTGAACCTCTTGGTATAAGAGTATATAATCAATAGAAATAATGCAATTGGTGAAAGCAGCAGACACAGCGGATTAAGCATTGCTGCCGCAATTACCATAACTATGAAGCAAACCGTCGAAAATATTATTACCTCTTTTTTCTTTATCAACCCTTGGGGCAGCTGCCTGGTTGAGGTGCGGGGGTTCCTGGCATCGATTTCCGCATCAATAGCTCTGTTTATCGCATTGGCACCGGTCCGGGCACCCATGAATGCAATTAAAATCCATAGTATGGTATAGGGAGATGGCAAGCCATTACTCACCAGAAGCATCGAAATAAGGGCAAAGGATAGGGAAAAAATGGTATGTGAAAACATCACTAGAGTACCATAATCATTAACCTTCTTTATCAGCTTATTCAATACCATATTCTTCCCATCTCCTGGATACAAGCTCTTTAATATCTTCTGTCATCTCAATATCATCAGGCCATTCCCTGGTATGCCCTTCACTAGGCCACTTCTTTGTAGCATCTATACCCATTCTGTGCCCGTAATGAGGCAGGTCTGAAGCATGATCGAGAGCATCCAGCGGCCCTTCTGATATAACCACATCTCTTTTTGCATCAATATTGTTGAATACCTTCCAAGCTACGGTGGATAAGTCATGAGGGCTTACATTCCCATCTACTACTACTATCATTTTGGTATACATCATTTGACCCATGCCCCATAAGGAATTCATGATTTTCTTTGCATGTCCCGGGAAGCGTTTTTGAATAGAAACAATTACACAGTTATGGAAAACTCCCTCCAAAGGGAAATTGAAATCTACTATTTCAGGATGCTGCATTTTGAGAAGCGGCAGAAAAATTCTCTCCGTAGCCTTGCCCATGTAGCAGTCCTCCATTGGCGGTTTGCCTACAATGGTTGTAGGATATACGGGGTTCTTCTTGTGAGTGATGCAGGTTACATGGAAAACAGGGTAATAATCTGCCAGGGAATAATAGCCTGTGTGATCCCCGAAGGGGCCTTCCAATCTCAAGTCCTCATTGACATCGATGTAGCCCTCAATAATAAATTCTGCATCTGCAGGCACATACAAGTCGCTGGTAATTGACTTTACCAGTTTTACCGGAGCTTTTCTCAAATATCCTGCAAACATCATCTCATCAATCATTTTTGGAAGAGGTGCCGTTGCTGAATAAGTAACAGCAGGGTCACAGCCTAAAACAACGGAAACAGGCATCCTGCCTCCAAGCTTCTTATACTTGTCATATATTTCCCTTCCGTCCTTGTGCAAGTGCCAGTGCATACCTGTGGTGTTTTTATCATATACCTGCAGCCTGTACATTCCCATGTTTTGGATATGTGTCTCAGGATCCTTTGTTATTACCAAGGGTAGAGTTACGAACCTTCCTCCATCACCAGGCCAGCACTTCAAAATCGGCAGGGTGGTCAAATCCGGATTTTCCTCTATAACCTCCTGACATGCACCTTTTGCAGGCAGCTTTATCGGAAATACTGCAGCCATTCTAGCCAGCTTTGGGAGGGACTGAACCTTTTTCATAAGTCCAAGATAGTTGGACATATCAATAAATTCCCCGATACCATTGCCGATATCATCCAGCTTTTCAACGCCCAGAGCCATGCTCATTCTTTCATAAGTACCCATAGCATTGATCAATACCGGATAAGGAGAGTCTTTTACTTTTTCAAACAAAAGAGCGGGACCATACTGCTTTGATACTCTGTCAGCTATTTCAGTAATTTCCAGCTCTGAATCAACTTCCGCATTTATTCTTTTAAGCAGGCCTTTTTCATCAAGATGCTTGATAAAATCCTGCAAATCCTTATAAGCCATGTTAACCTCCTCTATATTAGAACACTGTTACTTGAGAATTTCTATCAAAATTCTATCATATATTGAGACTTGATGCAAAGCAGCTTATGTAACTATTATGTCTATTACAACAAAAAAATTCCCGGAAGAGATTCATTCTTCCAAGGAATTCTATGTTATGGTCAAAAACCCGGTTACCGCAGGTTCACTATAGATAAAGTATGTACCTGAACATCAGCCAAAAGTGGCAAAAGCTGCCGTATAGTACAAAAATGTGAAACACTTCATGGAAGCCAAACACCTTTGATTTGAACCTGGGCCATTTTGTTCCGTATATAACGGCACCAACAGTATAGAGCAAACCTCCGGCAATCAGCCACATCATGGCAGCAACCGGCATGGTCCTGATAAGCGGTACAAATGCAATTACTATAAGCCAGCCCATTACAAGATAAAAGAAAGTATATAGCCACCTAGGCGCATTAAGCCACAGCATTTTCAATATAATACCTGCCATTGCAATTCCCCAGATACTTATCAGAAGGCTCCAGCCCCAGCCTCCCCTCAAGGGAATAAGGCACACAGGCGTATATGTTCCTGCTATAAGCACATAAATCATCATATGGTCTATCTTCCTCAGTATGATTGAGCCTTTTTCAGATACTACAAGCAGGTGGTATATGGTACTTGCTGTATATAGCAGTATAAGACTTGCTCCGAATATAGCGAAGGAAACAATATGCCAGACAGTCCCATTTATCGCAGCATAGCGTACCAGATAATAAAGACCTGCAACTGACAGCACTGCTCCTAAAAGATGTGAAAAACCGCTGACAGGATCTTTAATTTTGATTCTCATTATCTCATCTCCTTGCTTAATTTTTGTCTAGGTTTCATGATGTAGTATTCATTACTACATCATGACTTATTTACATTATATACTAGAGTTATTAAGTATTCAATATATATTTTTATGCATTTTTCATGGTGATATACATAAATTCTTAGCTGCTACTTATGTAAACGATATGTCTTTTTTGCAGCCTATATCGCAATGTGGTTATTATATGTTATGGAAGAGTATGGTATACTATATTTTGAAAAGCTTACTAAAACAAAATTCATAGCGAGGTGATATTTATGGACTTTAATGAAAGCTCCTTCTTCAGTATGATAGAAGAAATCGTTCAAGGCGGCGATATTAACATTTCAGATATTCCGGACATTGAGCTTTATATGGACCAAGTCACTACGTTTATTGACAATAAGCTGGGATATCATAAAAGAACTTTAAAGGATAAGATCCTGACAAAAACAATGATAAATAATTATACGAAATCAAAAATCCTACTTCCTTCAAAAAACAAAAGGTACAATAGACAGCATATGATACTTCTTATACTTATATATTATTTAAAACAGATTCTATCAATCAATGATATTAATATACTGTTCACACCTTTGTTTAAGAATATGGCCTCCTCCAAAGATGATACGGACTACCTGAGCAGCCTGTACAACTGTTTCCTGCAGGTAAAAGAAAACAGCACTTTTGATCTGAAGGAAATCATGTCTCAAAAGCTAAAGCTGATTGATGATAAAGCAGAAGATTTCTCCGGCGAAGCAAAGGAGACCACCAGAATTCTGCTCACTGTTCTCATGCTGGTGGCAACAGCAAGTATCCAGAAGAGAATTGCCGAAAAGATAATTGATGATTATTTGCAAAAAAAATGAGGCATTTGCCTCATTTTTCTATTCATTGCTATTTTTCACATGCTCATGGTTTCTCACATGATCCATGCAGTATTCATAGTCACCCTCGCATTCCGGGCAGTATCTGAAATCCATATCAGGATTATCCTTTTCAGTTATTCCGCAAGTAGTGCATTTGTGTATGGTAAAGTCTTTGGGTATATCAGCCCGAAACCTTCTCCTGTTGTTATACACCTGTCTGTTACTCTTGGTTCTTGTAATAATATCCCTGCCAAAGAACAGGAAATAGTTTAATATCGAAACTATTGCAATGAGTCTGGTGGACATATCCCCTGCCAGCACTGTAAAGATAATGTAAGCCCAATTCAGCATTGCCAGATATTTTATTCTTACCGGTATAACAAAAAACAGGAGAAGTTGAAAATCAGGGTATATCCTGGCAAAGGCCAGGAACAATGATAAGTTGAGATACAGCGCTGTTGCTCCATACCCCGTTATAAATGCAGCAATAGTAGTGCCTATCATTCCTGTAAAGTAAAACATATTGAATTTGAAGCTCCCCCATTCATGCTCCAACGCAGTACCTACCATATAGTAAAAGTACAATACAAATAAAATCCACATAATGGTTGTACTTGGGGGTATGAATATATAAGTGACAAGCCTCCATACCTCTCCCCTGAGCACCAGTTGAGGTATGAGCATCAGTTTGCCAATTATATATCCTCTATTGCCAAAATAGGATAATGCATATACAGCACCTGTAATACCTACGATATACATCATCAGGTTTTTTATTGCAAACCTGCCCAGTTTTCTCTCAAGTTTATCAAGCCAGTTCAAAAGTACTTACCTCCTGCTTTCATAAAATTACATTCGCCCTACAGCCTTATGATAAGATAATCATCACGCTGATCAAAGCCAAGAGCTTTATATGCGCTTAATGCCGGAGTGTTCTGTTTGTTTACTATAAGTGTTGGAAGCTTGCCCCTGCTTATTATTCTCTCACACAGTTCGGAAACCACTGCCTTGCCGTAGCCTTTGCCTCTTTCTTCTTCAACAGTGTATACGGCCCCTATCTGGTTTGTGCTGCCCGTAACAGTCTGTATACAGGCCTGGGCCAGCAGCTTGTTATCCTTGGATAATATTATAAACTCTTCCTCCTTGCCTCTCTGGGACAGCAGAAGCTTTGTGCCCTCAATGGTGCGTTCTGCTCCGAAGCCGTTAAGGTATGCTTTTCTGACAAAACCTAGAATGTCCATGCCATCATCCCCGGAAACATCGTTAAACTCTGCCCCTTCAAGCTTAAAAGGCTTGAAATCGCCGTTGACACAGTAGCTGCACTCTTCGAACTCTCTTATAGGCTTGTCATGCCTTATCGCCTCAAAAAGCGGCCTTATAAGCCGATCCACCCCTATAAGCATGTTGAATCTTCTCATTATCATTAATTGCGAAAAGTAAGGTGTAGCCTCCGTGGACTCAAAATGCAAAAAACAGTTTCCTAAATTGTAAAATGCTATGACACCCCGTAAGATGTTTCCCTCGAAATATCCGATGTAATCACCGCAGCGCAGAATATTGCTTCTGTTCATAATACCGAACTGCTCCGCATTCCCAATAAGAAATGCTGCTTCTTCCTCATTCCTCAGCAAATAATCAAATAGAACAGGTCTATCCCATTCATTCAAATGCCTGAGCAACGCGCATCACTCCTGTCGACCCTCATAAGGTCAATTATAGCCGTATTATGGAACTTCTCAAACTGCATCTATTCGCTATAAGTATATTCCTGTCAGTCCCATTAGGTTACAAGCTTATTTTGACCTATACATTTCGCGAAAAACATTTTACATTCTTATTCAAATTTCGCGAAATATATGATATTTTCTATTTCTGAATGTAATCGGTTCTTACAGGGTAGAATACGTCGATTATCCTGCATGAAGTCAAAGCCCTTCCTGAATGCATTACGTTGGAAGGTATGACAACTACGGATCCCGGTTCAAGAACTAAAGCTTCGCCATCCACAGTCAATTCAAAGCTTCCTTCAATAAGATTGACCACTTGCTCATGAGGATGGGCATGCTTGGGTAATGAGTTTCCTCCCACAATGTTCCAATAAGCTATGGTTACATTCTCCGAGTGGACAAACCTCGCATGATAGCCGGGAACCATTTCCCTTTCGGCCATTTCATTCAGTTTTATTAGATTCATTACAATACCTCCCTGATATTATATTCTTCCTTTAGTAGTCCCATAATAATCTCATCGTGATAGCAACCGTCTCTGAATATCTCCTGCCGTAATACCCCCTCAATCTTAAAGCCGCATTTCTCATAGCTTTTTATCGCCCGCTTGTTGTAGGAGAATACATTTAACTTGATTTTATGTATATTCATCTGCTCGAATATGAATTTCATGAGAACCTTCATGGCATCTGTTCCATATCCCTTGCCCCAGTAGTTTTTATCCCCGATAAATATTCCAACTACCGCCACACTGTTCTTCCAGTCAATACTGTTCAGCCCACAGCCCCCTATATACTTTTCATCCTCAAGGGTTTCTATTGCAAAGCTATAGTTATCCTTAAATGCAGATAAGCCTTCAACCCACTTTCTCTCATCTTCAAGGGTATTCAGATACGGAATACCGGGAGCCAAAAGCTTCTTTATCTCAGAATCGTTTATATAGAGGAGTGCTCTTTCTATATCCTCTTTTCTGTACTCTCTCAATCTGATCTTTTGCCCCTTATACATTGAATCGCCTCCTATCTTGTTAATACCTTATATAGCCTCCTTAACCGCAGTCCACAGTACATCGCACAATTCTTCTTCATTGTAGTCTGTTCCGTAGTCTATGTATTGTTCAATATCCCTGCCGATTGCCCAGTCATTGTTACCTTTCCGGAAATTTACATAAAAATTACCGCCGCCATATCCGCATTTATTCAGAATTTCCAGCATCTGGCCTATATTGAGAAGAGGCATGCAATCTCCTTTGCTGTACACATCAGGTCTTTCATACTCAAATATAAAGTCCTCTTCACTGTACTCTTCCATATCAGCTTCTTCTTCAGCTGTATCCTCCTGTGCACCCCAGCTTCTCAGAGCTTCAAGATTCATCAGCGTCATGTAATAGCCCGATCCTGTCTCTTTTATACTCACATGTCCGAGTACGAATTCAAATACGTCATACTCATTGTTTTCTGCATCCTTACAGAGAAATCCTGCTGCCAGATCATATCTTTGCGGAGTCCAGAGGTCGTTAAGCCTGTCCCTCTGATATTCGGAAAGCTCCATGAGATTTTCGATTGTTATATGATGTTTCATAATTTAACCTCCTGTATATTGATTTCTTTCTTTTGATTAATAATCCCTTATGTAACAAGCCGTTAGGCTTATACATATTTATAATTATGGGAGGTGATAAAATGTATTACGGACTCCATACTCACAGATACAATGGTGATACCACTTTCAATTTCGGACATACCCACGGATATTCAGGCATTACATCATACAATTACGACATCCGTGGGCACATACACAATGCATACGGTATAACCACATTTGACAACGGGCACACCCATTATTACTACTTTATAACCGGCCCTGAAATAGAGGTCGCCGGTGGTCATATTCACTATTATGAAGGCATTGCCTTAATAAACAACCGGCACGTCCATTATCTTTATGGATATACCTCACGTTAGAAGCTTATGACTGTTTTATCAAAATAAACCCATATACTTACTGTAGAGGCTGGTAGCTGTGCTTAAGTTTGTTAACCACAACACCCGCTTCTTTCTTGTTCAACGCAGTAGTAATTGCATTCTCCTAATAATCAAGCTCCAGGTATCTTTTATACTTACTGTCATCCAATTCCCTTTTTCCCGAGCAGTAAAATTCTGTTTTTCCTTTGCCGTCAAAGCTCAATCCCCGGTTCTCCAACAGATTCCTGAGACGGTTTACAGTCCCCATGTTGCCATCTATTATGTCAACTTCTTGAGGCAATATCATTTTAAAGTACTTTCTGAAAAATACAAAATGTGTGCAGCCTAAAACGACTGCGCCATATTCTCTAAGATTGTACCCGGAAAACTCATCCAGCAAATAGCGGATTACGGTATCTTCATCAAAGATAAATTTTTCCGCAAACTCAACCAGCCCCGGAAGCGCATGTAAATCGACAATATCCTCTGAATCCAGACTTTCAACCAAATCATGCAGCTTCTTCTCTCTAACAGTAATAGGTGTCGCAAGCACAAGCACCCTCCTGTTGTCGGCCTTTTCGACCGCAGGCTTCACCGCAGGCTCCATACCGATAATGGGGAAGCTATACCTTTCCCTTAAATCATTTATAGCAATGCTTGTAGCTGTATTACAAGCTATTATCAAAGCCTCTACTCCCTGACTTGCAAAAAAATCCACAGCATCAAATATATATCCTCTGACTTCCTCCTTTGGCTTTGTACCGTAAGGAACATGCCTGGTATCGGCATAGTACATATAATCCTCATTGGGCATCAGCCTTAAAGCTTCCTTCAGTACCGTCAGTCCTCCAATGCCGGAATCAAAAACCCCAACACTCATATTTATCGCCTCTAATCTAATGAAAATTAAGCTACACACTATATTATAATATGCTACTGATAAAATTTCCTTAAAATTACAAAACTTTATGGATTTTCTTTATGCTATATGTTTCGCACTAAATCCTTTACATAATAGTTCAATAGTGCGAAACATTTTCATTGATGTTATAAATCGCTTCTATTCTATGTAATCTTCTTTGTGCGATTTATATATTTTTCGAGTTAATTCTATAAAATATACTAAGATTACTTTCTTCCATGGGGACATGCATATAGGCACATTCCGCACACATAGAGCTTTCCGGCAGAGGTCAGAGGGTCAAAATACTTCTCGCATTTATGAGCATCCAAGCGCATTTCTCTAGGTTCTCCTTCAGCAATGGTTCCTGGCAAGCTTATATAACTCCCCATTCATAAACATGAATCTGCCCCCTATTATATATCCCTGCTTCAATTATATATAACTGTATATAGTAATATCAAGCTCGATATAAATTATCGGTTATCCCCTGATTTATTTGTTGTAACCATATTCTTACTGAATCATAATATGTAATTAGCGAGTATTGCAGGGGGGTCCATGTATGTTAGAATATCTCTCACAGTTCAATCTTATATGGCTGGGAATAATGGCAAGTCTTGGTGCCGGTCTGGCTACCGGTATAGGTTCCATACCTATATTTTTCACTAAAACCGTATCAAAGAAGTTGCTTGATTTATTGTTGGGTGCAGCTGCCGGAGTGATGCTTGCAGCCACTTCCTTCAGTCTGATTGTTCCCGCCATTGAAAAGGGCGGCGGTGGAATAAGAGGCGCAACTATTACCTTGATAGGTATATTATGTGGTGGTCTTTTCATCGACATTATAGACAAATTCTTTCCCAATACCAACCTGTTGTCAAATGCAGTCAATGGATACGGACACAACGGAAGCAATGGTCATGAAACTGTAAATTCTTCTTTTAATCCCCGCCTCAGAAAAGTATGGTTGTTTGTATTTGCTATAACCGTTCATAATTTTCCTGAGGGTCTGGCTGTTGGTGTAGGCTTTGGGGATGGTGATATAATAAATGGCCTGAGCCTTGCTATAGGGATAGGGCTCCAAAACCTGCCCGAGGGTCTGGCTGTGGCACTTCCGCTTCTGAGGGAAAACTATTCAAAAGGCAAGGCATTCCTTATAGCATTATGCACAGGCTTGGTAGAGCCTATCGGCGGACTCTTGGGAGTTGCACTGGTCCAGATATCCAGACCGCTGCTGCCTTATGCTTTAGCTTTCGCTGCCGGAGCCATGCTCTTTGTTATAAGTCATGAGATAATCCCGGAAACACAGAATCAGCAAGGCCACTCAAAGCTTGCAACCCATGCATTGTTGGTGGGGTTTGTAGTTATGATGTTTTTGGATAATACATTAGGTTAAAGGAATTGATTAAGAATCTGTTCTTTAGTAAACAATAAGTGCTATAATTGTATTAGAAAAACATTGAAAGGAGCAGCAGTATGATAAATTGGGTTAAGGTAAATCTAGAGGCTATTGAGGCTATGCTTTATTTCTGGCAGGCAGTGAATGACCGCGAGAACCTTTCCGAAATGTTCATCTATGATATTGCAGCTATACCATGTTTAGCACTTGCATACGAGGACGAATTCAACGAAGAATCAGTTCGCAGAGCTCTAAGTGCCATTAAGAACAGGGAGATATTCTCCAGAAACAGTAAAAAGGAAGGACGTTTCTACAGCAATAATCTGTGGATGATGGAGGATCTGAATTATACCAATTTAATGGTAGCTCCATTAAAGAAGCTTAACCTGGATTTTTTAACCGGCGATTTGAATTCTAAATATACAGACTCAGAATTTTCCGAGCTTGAAGTCATATTCTCCCCTTTGCATGTAGAGGACTATATTATCAAAGACAATAGGCTGATAATCAACTTCTTCAAGGTAAAACCCGGTGGAAATGAGACTTATATAGGCGATATGGAATTAAAGGAATATGTAAAGGAAAAACTTGAAGAATTGCTTTCAAATGCAGCTATGACCTAAACCACAGCCGATTCAACAATAGAGAAGGTAGCTTTATCGCAACTTTGCCATTAATCTCAGGAGCTCCAGGAATGGAGCTCCCAATAATCCATGTCATTCGCTCAGCTGTCTAACCGGTCTTGCTATTATGTATCCAGTTCCTCCGCTTTTGGGTCTTCTTTTTTCAAACTCACCTCTGCAATCAAAACACTTGTCAAAAGGATAGCCGCACCTGCATATCCCCTTAACGAAAGAATCTCTCCCAGAAATGTAAAGCCCAATGCCGCTGAAAAAACAGGCTCCAGGGAGAAAATAAGTCCTGCGTGTGTAGCACTGGTATACTTCTGCGCTGCTGCCTGAACGATATACCCCACCGCAGTGCACAAAATACTTAGTGCCAGAATAGCACCCCAGAGCATGGCATTATCAGGCAATCTCACATTCTCAACAAACATTGAGAACACAATGCTGAAAAGGCCTACAAAGCCAAGCTGTAAAACCCCAAGGGCAATTGAGTCTACCTTTTTTGTAAAAACCCCTGTTGCTACAACATGCACGGCAAACAGCAAAGAACATAAGGTGCAAAGAACGTCTCCGCTGTTCATGCTCAGCTGACTGTTCAGTGTAAGCAAGGCAATCCCTATTGGTGCAATGCATACTCCGATAATCACTCTTTTCTCAATTTTCTGCTTTAAAAACACACCGGAAATTATAGGTATGAATACAACCGAAAGACTTACCAGGAAACCTGCATTTGAAGCAGTAGTGTATTTCAAGCCGAAGGTCTGCAGAATAAATACTGCAAATAGTATCACCGCCAAAATCAAAGAGTATTTTATCGTCTTGATATCTGCCTTGAGTATATTCTTGTAAAATACAACAGCCGCTGCAATAAAAGCAATAATAAAACGCAGTGCCGTCAGGTTGAATGGTTGAAGAACATCAAGAGCAAGCTTTGTAAGAATGTATGATGAACCCCAGAAAACCGTAATCATAAGCAGCATCAGATCTGCTCTAATCTGTCTGGTCATAATGTAATCCCCCTCCCAATAAAAAAGACCATGGCAGCCATGATCTTTTGTTTCCGGTGCAAAGCACCATATTATAATACAAAAGTCACGGACGCATTGGCCCGTGACTGATATGCGGAATTCAGAAACTATTTGATTCCAATCCCGGGCCGCAAAACATGTTTTTTTGTTTTTGATTTGGCAGTTAATGATATTGATTTCATTTTTACGACCTCCATTTCTTCCAATTTCTTCTTTTTTACTATAACATGTTGAATCATAAGAAGCAATATAAATAATACTGTCCATTACAAATTTTGTTGGATGCACAGGGCAGCTTCACTACACTGATATATTCCGGACCCAATAACCCTCCGAGTAAAACTCTTCATTCAGTTTATACTCTATATCATTCGCAAAAATCGGCCCTCCTGTCACTAATGTATGATATTCACCGTTTTCTCCCGCAGAGTCTACTCCGATCCTCTCCAATTCATTTATTAAATCTTTGTTTACCTCTCTGCCCAAAAATTCTTTCCCTAATAAGTTTTCTTTGACTGATATGATAACCGCTTTGAATCCATACTCAATAAATTCGTCTACTACTTTCCTCCGGGTTTTTTTCCATAAGGGATGGTATACTCCCATGCCGGCTGTATCACATACCCTCTTAATCCAATGCAAATGCTCCTCCAAATCTATATCGCCAAACACGCCAAGGCTAATACCGCTTTCTCCCGCTTCCTCCAAAACCTTAATAAAGTTTGCTTCATAATTTTTCAGAGAAGTAGCATATGTATCCAGCGGAATATTAAGTGCTTCGGACTGTCTTTTAAGGACCTCCACCGATAGACCATGGGCTCTGGACCGCTCACCGTTTTCTACCAGCATTGTAATCAGCTTTTGGGGTATGCCCCCTTGTCTGATAGCATAATACAGGGATAAACAGGAGTCTTTTCCTCCGCTCCAGGAACAAAAAAAAGCCTTATTGTTAATATCCATATTTAGACTCTCCTTTTTATATTCATCACTTTTATCATATAGTACGCGGACATGTTATTATTTTCAGTATGTCTTCAGGGCTGTGCAGAAGATATGCAGGTTCAATCCCTTCAACACTTTTCGCTCCCCACAGAGCCAATCCGAATTTCACGCCCGCCCCCTCGGCACATTCCTTATCATATATCGTATCCCCAATGTAGACTATATCCTCCGGATTGTTTCCGGATATCTCCAAAAGCTTCAAAATCGGATCAGGGTGAGGTTTATGCCTGGCAGTATCATCTGCGCAAACTACATAATCAAAATAATCCGCCAACCCCATAGGAATAAAATTACTCTCGAACTCTTTTCTTGTCTTTGAAGTAACAATTCCGGTTTTTATATCATCAGCTTTTAATTTCATAAGGCAATTATTAATTCCCTCAAAGACTGAAATGGTGTCTCTAAAATCATCAAGGTACCTGATCCACTTTCCAGCGGAATTTTCTATGTCATTAACTCCAAGCCTTTCTAATGTTACTGCTCCAGGTATCCCAAACGCAAAGTCAAGCTCATCCTTTGAATATCCCTGTCCCAAATCTTCCTCCAATACTTTTTGAAGTGAAGTAATAATAGCTTCTCCGGTATCAATAAGCGTACCGTCAACATCAAAAACTACACATTTAATCACACTAATTCCTCCTCAAAACACCTATTCCCTTCTTGCATTATAAAATCAATTTTTAACAACTGCCAGAAAGTCCGCATCACTAAAACCAAAATCAAATGCCCCTAATGAACCGGAATTTTATTCATCATTGCATTTCTCCTAACTTAGAAATATCCCACATGATGGACACACCTTATCTTCTGGAGACGTTTCTGCGGAACATACCGGGCATTTGTTTGCCATTTCAAATAAATCCAGTATTCTCTTATACTCTTTCTCTCTCTTAAACCATTCAAAAACTCTTCCAAGTACAACAATCCCGCATAACATGGCGTTATTTGCAACAATAGCGAATACTACACTTATATCGTTAGGGTTCCTTATCAGGAAAATAATAACTGTAGTTAAAGTTACTGCTATAAAAAAGCGTATGGCATATGGTATGACATAAGCAAATATTCCTTTCTCATGCTTCGGTCTCCAACTTGCAATAATGCTTTCATTGCTATTCATCTTCCTCCACCTTTCAATTATGCCGATATACCTAATCTTTATAATTCAACTTGTCGGCTACTCGTTCCAGATAATAAGCAGCTCCATACAACTTTAATTTTTCAGCTTCTATCTTTATGACAACCCTCTCAAACAACAAATGACTGGAAAGTGATGATCTGAATACAATCTCACTGCTTTTCAGAGCAAAGCTTATCAAGTGTTTCAAGGGTTAAATTTCTTTTAAACTCTGACGCGAGTATATCCATAAAATACTCGTCATATTTATTCGGTCCCATAATAACTGCCTCACGTCTTTTTCCAATAAGTTTGAAGCCGCACTTCTCGTAGCATCTGATACCTCTCTTATTAAATGCTTTAACAATCAGCATTACGCTGTTCAAATTAAGAATGTTAAATGAAAAATCAAGCAATAATTCTATGGCTTCTGTTCCATAGCCCTTACCCCAGTATTCTTTTTCCCCAATAAATATGCCTAATTCTGCTTTTTTGTCTATAAGATCAACATTTGCCAAACCTATATTCCCAATAACCTTTTCCTTCTCTGAATCAACAATGGCAAAGCAGTATTCTTCTTTGCTTATACGTTCCAAAATCTCTCTTTCCTTTGACAAAGAATATATTTTGGGCGTAGAAGTCAAATAGATATTGACTTCCAGATCATTGATCCATTTTGCATATACTTCTGCATCCTCAGGATTTACCGGTGAGAGGAACAGTCTTTTCCCTATGATTTTTTTGAAATATGCCATAAATGTCAACCTCCGTTTATTCATCTGCCACATGGCCTGTCGCTTAATGGTGTATGTTCTCAATTCAGAAATCATTTCTTCTGTGAAATAATTGTTATTGCGGCACCCTCATTTATTATTTTCAATACCTCGAAATTATGCAGCCTTAAGAAGAGCTTCAGCTCATCCTCAGTAAAAGCTCTTAGTATTGACTTATCTTCAATCACGTCTATTTCCTTCCCGTTTTCTTCAATATAATATTTCGCATCCCAGTTCCAGGTCCATCCTGTTTCCATATTAAAGGAGTTATCGCTTACTCTTTTGTATGTCTTGCCTTCATATTCGGAGACCTGCTCGATATGACTTCTGAAGTTAGAAAATAGCTCACTTGCATTAAAATTGTCAAATATAAAAATTCCAGAATCCTTTAGTGCTTTGTTTACAGATTCAAGACATCTATTAACGTCATCATTTCTTAGCATATATGTAAAGCTCCGCCCGGTTATCAAAACTGCATCAAAATTCTCATCAAAGCCTAATTCTCTCATATCTCTTTGCAGGAACTGAATATCAGGATTGTTTTCTTTTGCTATCCCTAGCATATTGGCTGATAAATCGGTACCTATATAATCATAATTTGCATCAACAAAATATTTTGCAAGATTCCCGCTTCCACAGCCGACTTCCAAGACTTTGCAGCAGCCATACTCTTTGAAGATTCTATCATGCAGTTTAAACTCCTCATGATAATTAAATATAGACTGATACATCTCATGATACATTCTGGCCAACTCATAATATAATTTACTCAAGCCCATACACTTCCTTCATTTCAGAAAATTGCTAACAAAAGCGATATTATGGTTAATTATACCATAATATCGCTTTTGTTAATATGAACAGCATCTATCCACTATTCTGTATTAAAAAAGCCGCCATGGACAGCGACCCTCTAATTTTATTTATATATATCTCCTCTTGTATCAATCTTAACTATTATTATATTCTCATTTTCGACATGATATATTATTCTGTACTTTCCTACCCTTAATCTGAACAATGGCGGATGTTTCTCTCCTTGTAGCTTTTTAATATCTCCCTGAGGAATTCTCACTATTGCTTCAATTATTCTTTTTCTCGTATCTTTTTCATAATCGCTCATAGACTTGTAAGCACTCTTCAAGTAAATAATATTTCTCATTACTATTCACCTAACAATAGTTCTTTCACTTTATTTGAAGGTATCCTCTCGTCATTTTCAATCTTATTCCATATTTCTTCTTCTTCTTCGCTGTCCAAGTGTAATTCCTGTTCTTTCTTACCCTTCAGATATAATAAAAAATCAATTACCTCTCCCGCTTTTGTCTCTGGTATCTCATCAATTAATTTCTTGATAATATCCTTGGCCGTATTCATAAAATCTCACCACCAATTGCTATTTATTTATATTTTACCACATTCTGCGGAAAAAATTTAGCCACAATTATTAAATGAGTTCGTCCATAAATGTCAGCTTCTAAATTCATTTAAAGCATATTATACCAATATACTATATCATCATCGTGGGAAGCTTTTGCACCTGTTGATTCATATAGACATACTGCCGGTTTATTGGATTTATTTGTAATTAGGAATATCTTTAATATTTTATTCTCTTTGCATATTCCAATAAGCTCATTTATCATCTTTTTGCCAATACCCCTTTGTCTATATTCCTCTAAAACACTTACCTCATAAATATATATCATATCATCTTGTCCATCATACCTTTGTAATCGGTAGCCCAGAACAAAACCAACGATCCGCTCTGCTTCAATACACGCAACAATATAATTCGAATCGTTTTGAAGAAATCTTTCAGCAGCTCCGGGATTTGAAGTATCTGTTCTAAATGTCTTTACCATCTCTATAACCTTTTGTGAATCAGTTGGCTTCAACCTTCTAATCTCCATTTAATGCGATCCCCCAATTATCTATTACTCAATTATCTGATCCCAAAGCACTTCATTCAATTCCCTTTACCAATAGAGTATCACACTTTGCTGCTCTTAATCGATGCTGGAGTATTGTCTGGTATTCCTGAGACCTGTACCAGCGTTTCAGCTCCATTTCATTTGGAAATTGTATAATGACAATCCTGCTGTATGACCAATCTCCCTCAAGCACCTCCGGATCTTCATCAACAGATAGGTACTTACCATTGAATTTAGCAAAAACCTCATCAACACCATCCAGGTATTTCTGATACTCATCCTTGTCACTGATTTGTATTTGTGCAACAAAATAACAGCCCATATGCTCCCTCCCCAATCCAAATCACCATGCTCACTAGTAAACATGTCCTTTAATAGTCCAATCCTCTATGTCAACCCTAATTGATTCCGCAAAAACATAAATCCTGGCATTACCTCTTTTGAAGGTATTCTTATCTGATTTGTCTTGACTAAAGCCATATTCTTTTAGAATTGACTTTGCCTTGTCACTGGAGTCTCCCGGCCTGATACCACAAATGCTGTATTTGGGATCCGACATGTCAATCTGACCTACTTTGCCATGCAGCAATCCTTCCCATGGGTAAGCGATTACAACAGCAGAGTTATCATACTCATAGAATTGTGCTCCGAATCCTCCGATAGGGTTGCCCTCTCCAAGAATCTCCTCTACCTGGGATGATGTCATCAGCAATTTCACATCAGATATGTTCAGGTTCTTATTTATTCTGTATGCATCTATATATGGTGAAAATGCATACTCCAAAAGAATCAGTGCGGTTAAGCAGATTACTACAATTATTAAGAATTTCCTTCTAATCTTCATTTAAGGCATCACCCCAGTTATCTATCGCTCAATTATTTTTATAACCAAGATTGTTTTGCTGACATAGGGTTGTCACAATCCTGCTATATAATTCCTATATAATAATTTTAAGGAGGAATCAATTTTATGAAACCAAAAGTAATTATCCACACTCAGACTAGTCTGGATGGATGTATTAAAGGCTTTGAGGATACGGGAATTTATTACCGCCTTGCCTATCGCTTTAATGCTGATATGGTTCTGTTCGGTTCAAATACCGTCCTCACCGCTGCCGACTCCTTCAATCCCATTTTCAAAAAGTTGATATCTCAATGTTGAATTGCCCATTTATATTGTTATCTCAAGCCTGTTCCCATCAGGATCCAGTATGCAGCTTTCATAATAGCCATCTCCCGTATAGCGTGGCTCGCTGACAACGGTATACCCTGCTTTCATTATTTCGTCTGTGATAGCGTTAACCTTCTCAATACTCCCTACTGAAACAGCAATATGTATTAATCCAATATACTGATTTGCTATATCATTCAAGTTCATTGGAATAGTCGGCATCTGCATTATCTCAAGCCTGGCACCCGAGTCAAATTTAATGAAATATGATTCAAAGGACTTCTTCGGGTTAGTATACTTGTCTCCGGCAATTCCGCCAAAATAGCTTGTATAAAACGTCTTTAGTCCTTCTATATCTCTGGTCCATACCGCTACATGCTCGATTTTCATTACAATACATCCTTTCCGGTGAATTTATCTCATTTTTATCTGTAGAAAACACTTCTCCTATCCAGTTCCACTTTTCTGGATAATACTATGATTATACACTCTTCCAAAGCAGAAACAGCAGTAACTATCATTGTTATCAATATGTATGTATTAAGATCAAATATAATCATACTGATTGGAATGCAAAATATCATGAACCCTGCTATTTTGTTAGCTATTGTATGAATGAAAACTATATTTTTAAATTTAACAAATCCGATAATAATACTGCTTATCCTGAGGAATATAATGATAGCAATGGGTGCCAGATATTTAATAATCATCGTTCTAAACCAAATAAAAGAAAGCAATAACAGAACACAATAGAATACAAAATCAGCTATTGAATCCAATTTTGCGCCTGTTCTGCTTTCGATATTATATTTTCTGGCGATAAGCCCATCAAATAAATCAGTCAATCCCGCTGCTACATATATAAAAATACTTGATTTATCGGGATAAATAATGAGCAATACCAGTGACAGGATTATTCGGGTTAATGACAGCATATTAGGAACATATTTAATCATTTCTTCTCCTAAGTAAATTTATTCAAACAAATTAATTGCGGTTATTCGCTGCTTTACCTGCTGTTGGCCTATAGCGCCAATTCCTTCTGTGACATATTATATCATCAGCAATTTCTCATTTTCCTTTAATATCTCCGTCAAGCCTTCTCCCCAATACTTTACCTCAACTCCTAATTCCAGCAGTATATCCGTTACTCCCAATTGATCTGCACATGCTTTACATGCAGTGACATTAACCCCTATATGCAGTGCTTGCTTGATCTTCTCCTGAATCAGAGCATCTTCCGCAGCAAGCTTTGCTGGAGCTCCCCAGATTATTATCGTTACTTCATCCCACCAGTTACTTATTTTGCTGTTTATCCCATACATCATCACCATTTTCTCTGAAGTTATCAGGTCTGCGTTGGTCCATAAAATATACAACTTTTTTGATTCGCTCATTTTATTTCCTCACTTGCCTCCCTAAATTTTGTATCACTATAAGTTTATCCGCTTCATAAAGAACAGTATTTCTTCTTCGGTAAATCCTAGCTTCCTATATAAGTTATGTGCTCCCCCATTGTCTATTTCTGCATGCAGCTGGACTCTTCTATATGCATTCTGCTCAGCATAACCAATCAAGTATTCCATCATTTTTTCCCCGATACCACATCTTCTATAGGGTGCAGCGATATACAAATCATCAATTGTCAAAGCTTTGCCTCCGGACCATATACTGTAAACTGTCCATGTGTTTACATACCCGACAACTTTGCCGTCAACTTCAGCAACAAAGATCAGTATATGCTCAGGCATACTCAATGCTTCTTTAAATACACTTCCCATTTCTTCTTCCGAAGGTATTTTCAGAGATGTCCAATAAGGGTTCTCAGCCATTACCTCCTGCATAAAATCAAGGTTAAGCTTTACAAATGCCGTTTTATCCTTTGCATCACATTCCCTGATAATGAGATTATCTATCATAACTCTATCCCCCTTTACAGCTTGAAGTATCTTGGAAATAAACTCCACAGGACGGTTCAGTGCCTGCAATATTTATTTTCTTTTTACATCACTTGTCTTCAAGTAAAAGCCCCCATCTTACACCGTATCTATCAACTATAGAAGCTGTACATGAGCTGTATGTAGTCTCTTTCAACGGTATTATTGCATAACCTCCATCAATTAACAATGAATATGCTTCCTTCAATTCTTCCTTATTATTGAAGGTTACTGTTATAAATGAATTGCTGCCGAATGTGACTCCCTCCAATAAATCGGAAAAGAAAAATCTCTGATTTCCTATAAACATTTCTGCATGATATACATATTCTTTTTCTTTTTCTGTTAATTCTCTTTCCAAATCAGAAGGATCAGCATCAGAATAGTAAATCAACATAGTGACTTTACACTTAAAAGCTTTCTCATAGAGCATCAGAGCCTTTTTGCATTCTCCATTATACTGGAAGTTAGGTGTTATAATCATAAATCTCTCCCCTTCAACATATTCTTGTACTCCTGTGAAAAGTTGTCCAATGCTGCTCCGCAGAGTCTATAAATTCTTAATTCTTCTAAAGGAAATGCACCTAACTTTTTATAAAATTTTATTGCTGGATCGTTCCAGTCATGAACCCACCACTCTAATCTGCCCAAGTTCCTTTCAACAGTCAAATCAGCAAGATACGACAGTATAATCTTGCCAAAACCCTTACCTCGCATTTCAGGTATCACATACAAATCTACCAAATGCAAACCTGGTCTTCCAAGAAAGGTCGAAAAGTTCTGATGAAATAATGCAAAGCCTACTGGCTTTCCTTCATATTCTGCAATAATTACTTCAGCACCTTTTTGCTCAAACAACGATTTCTCAAGTACTGCTTCTGTAGCTGTTACTTGATCCAATTCCCCTTCATAAGCAGCCAATTCCTTAATAAACCACAGGATTAACGCAGTATCCTTTCTTTCAGCGTATCGAAGTCTGAGGTTCTCTACACCAGTTGCAATTATATCCACAATGATTCCCCCTTAGAATATATTCGTACAACATGTATTTACCTGCATATTAAATTCATTACACTCTACCTTATGCCTGACGGACACGCGGTCACGGCCCCACCAAGCCGGGCCCTGGACCCTGCATGACCGGTCTTGTTGTACAAAGACACAATATTTCTAATATCTAATTGCATCGGGCACATTCCCAGCTTCAAAGGCTGACAAGGTGGTCAACTCTTATAACACTTAGAACATTCCTTATAATACCAAGAATATCTGGACCCGCACTTACAAGTCCACTTTTCTTTCATTAACTCCAACCACTTTTCTTCCCCAACTTCTTTCAATAAATTAAGATTACTTATCGTTTCTTCATGGTGCGGTTTTCCGTCACTATTAAATCTTATTGATTTATCACACGGAAATTTCTCGCATTGACTGCAATACTCAATTTTTTTGTTCATTGCACAGTCTCTTATGGCACATTCCCCACATTTATTCTCCAATCTGCATCCAGGACAAAATTCAAGTGGTTCGTTCTTTAATTTGTCATAATATGCCGGCATACATATTATGTGCTCCCTGTTGTCCTCTTCAAAAGCAACTCTGAAGCTGCATGCCCCGCAAAAAAGTCCACAGTAGGCTATAAGCTCACTTGCCATATATTAATGCCTCCCAAATATGTACATATTCTATTCTTCTATCATCTCAATAAGAAAAGATACAGGTCTTGTTCCATCAGTGCAGCATGCTACCTGCATATGCTCCTTTTTCCACCATGGGGTATAACTTGCACCTCCTCTTATTGAATGCCAGACAAAAAATATACTTTGCCATGCAAAGGTACAAAAGCCTTCCGGTTGTTTTGGGCATTCCCCGTCAATGATTAATGTGCGGATAATCGATATCATACTTTGCACCATATTGAATCTGACATTGGTCAAGAACCAGCTCCAAAAAAGGAGCAGTTGACCTGGGCCCCATACCTGCTAATATCCCGATACTGCTATGTGTCATCTTAACCTCCTGTAATACTCATCCCATACTGCCTGCCTCAATGTCAAGATCCTCAAATTTATTAGTATTTTCTTTCAGCAATATTGTATTTTCGCCCTCTGCAGCAAGCCATTTAAAGTCCGCAAGCCCTTTTCCTCCAATACAGGTTAAGCCATTTAGTTTTTCTGTAAAGTCAAATTAATAGCCTGCTAGCAAATATTTATTTCTGGGCACTATTTAATGCATTTTCTATAGCTTTCAATATTACTTTACTGCTTGAAGTAGCACCAGAAACTATGTCTACCTCCAATGACTGAGCTTCGACAACTTTACCAGGTATTATTTCCGCTGAAGCTCCCCTGCCGTTCTCGTGTTTTACCAGTTCGATTTCTTCTATTTTATGGTTCTTTACAGTCACCTTAACTTCAGCAGCAACCCACAAAACGTCATAACTGCCAGTATAAGTCCCATCCGCTATTTCAGAGACATTAACGTTTGATACAGTTATATCTGCAACCTGCTTCCGATATGTTTTTAAATCATTGTAAGACTTAACACCTAAATAACCTCCAACGATGACTATCATCAAAACAGCTAAAATTATTAATTGTTTCTTTTTCATGCTATTTATCCCCCTCTGTTTTATAAGTGTATCTAAATAGAGATACCTGAAACTCACCATGCATAAAGGCAGGCGGTTCTTGAGTACTGACTAACTTTTTATACAGACCGAAACCTGTATACGCTGATTAGTTTCCCCAAGACTTTCACTATCAAGGATTCCGATGAATCCATTGACGATAGTATAGCGCCCGTTTCAAGACGTTTTTATACTCATATTACATTTTTCAAAGCCGGCTTTAAAGTTGTATTCCTCAAACGTTCAATTTCCTTATCGTGCAATACCATGAATTTCTCAAAATCCTCCTTGCACATTTCCTGTTCAATGCTTTTATGATCATCAGCTATATGCTGTATTAAAAATGCCGAATATAAGTCTCTCTGAACCTTCATCCCGTCTAAATCATTCCATCTTTGACTCAATTTCTTTTTGCTGTATTC
>Ga0209643_1001154_pt1 | contig 27978 bp, 32 predicted proteins | sample AutmiccBRH37_all_FD_187383 | JGI IMG/M metagenome (GOLD analysis project Ga0209643, IMG submission 187383) | Deep subsurface microbial communities from Mt. Terri, Switzerland - Autotrophic microbial communities BRH/37_all (SPAdes) (version 2) | ecosystem: Environmental > Aquatic > Deep... | reverse complement strand
TTTTCGAGTTGGCCATTGCGCGTGACGCCGATGCGGCGGTTGAGGCGCTATCTTTTCATATTTGGTCAGCCGTAGAATTCTTGAAGGGGCGTGGTCTGATTTTGGAAAGTCCGGACAAGGAAGGCTAGAGCAGATTCAGCTCAATCATAGTCATAGCCGCACGCTTTGAAGAAGTTGAGGCATTCGGCGGGTGCGAAGCGGGATACGGCCTCTGCGATGGCGGCCCAGAGTGCGCTGATTGTTCGGGCAGCCGTTTTCTTGAGGAAGGCTTTGAGCTTGGAGAACGCAAGCTCGATGGGATTGAAGTCGGGGCTGTAAGGCGGCAAGTAGCGCAGGCTTGCCCCGGCGGCTTCGATAGCGGCTCGGACAGCGGCGGGTTTGTGGGCCGGAAGATTATCCATCACGACGATGTCCCCGGGGGCGAGCGTGGGCACCAAGACCTGCTTGACATAGGCTAGGAAGGCATCGCCATTCATCGGCCCGTCGAGCACCATCGGTGCCGTCATGCCGCCAAGGCGCAGGGCGCCGACAAAGGTGGTTGTCTTCCAGTGTCCGTGCGGCACTGGCGCCCGGCAGCGCTCGCCCCGCAGCGCCCGGCCGCGCATGCGCGCCATCTTTGTCGATGCGCCCGTCTCATCAAGGAAGACAAGCCGCTCCGGATCGAGATCAAGCTGGCCGTCGAACCAGGTCTCGCGCCCAAGCAGGACGTCGGCACGTTCCTGCTCAGCCGCGTGCGCGGTTTTTTTTATAGGTGATCCCGCGCCGATCGAGGAAATACCAGATCGTCGAAGGCACCACGTGTCAGCGCCGGTTTAAAAAGGGGCCAGTCAGGTTCCATAAAAAGCCTCGCATGGGAGGCCGGTTTCTTGCGCCTCGTCGGGTGTCTGGCCGGAGCGAAGCGGAGGCCAGACACCCGGTGAGGTGCTGGCGGTTTTTCTGATCCTATTTCATGTGACGCCTCCGTTTTCCGGGATGGATCGCTTCTGGCGCTTGCGGCTCGTGGCGAGCCGGAAGCTGTCGCCGTTCAGTTCGAGGATGTGGACATGGTGCGTCAGCCGGTCGAGGAGCGCGCCGGTGAGGCGCTCTGAGCCGAACACGCTGGTCCATTCGTCGAACGGCAGGTTGCTGGTGATCAGCGTGCTGCCACGTTCGTATCGTTGGCTGAGAACCTCGAACAACAGCTCGGCGCCGACTGCGGTGAACGGCACGTAGCCAAGTTCGTCGATGATCAGGAGTTTGACGCTGGCGAGATGCTTTTGCGCGCGCCGGAGACGGCGCTCATCGCGCGCTTCCATGAGCTCATGGACGAGCGCGGCAGCGGTGGTGAACGCGACACTGTGTCCGCGCTGGCAGGCAGCGAGGCCGAGCGCCAAAGCGGTGTGCGTCTTGCCGGTTCCGGACGGCCCGAGCGCAATGACATTGCGGCGCTTCTCGATCCAGTCGCAGCGGGCCAGCTCGAGAACCAGCGCCTTGTTGAGCGAAGGCTGGGCGGCGAACTCGAACGTGTCTGGACCTGTCCCGGTTTGATTCCGGCCTTGATAGACGATTATCTATTATCAAGGAGACAGGATTATGGGTCAGAGACACGGCGAAGACTTCCAGCGTGAGGCGGTCCGGCTTTCGCTGAGCAGCGGACTTTCACGTAAGCAGGTTGCGGCAGATTTGGGCATCGGGCTTTCGACACTGGGCAAGTGGATTGCGACGCACCGAACCGAGGAGCGGTCAGATCTGCCATCGGCAGACCTTTTGAAGGAAGTCGAGCAACTGCGCCGAGAGAACCGCGTTCTGAAGGAGGAGCGGGATATCCTAAAAAAAGCGACGGCCTTCTTCGCAAGTCAGAAGTGAAGCGGTTCGCCTTCATTGATGCTTGGAAGAAGGTCTGGCCGATTGAGCAGATGTGCCGTGTGTTGAAGGTGACATCGCGGGGCTTTCGCGCCTGGCGGTCGCGTCCGATGGGCAAACGCCAGCGCAAGGACCTTGTGATCCTGGCGCATATCCGTGAGCAGCACAGTCTTGCGCTCGGTAGTTATGGCCGCCCGCGTATGACTGAAGAGCTAAAAGAACTTGGTCTTGCCGTGGGGCATCGGCGCGTTGGTCGGCTCATGAGGCAGAACGACATTCGTGTTGTGCGCACACGCAAGTTCAAGGCAACGACTGATAGTAATCATCAGTTCAACATAGCGCATAACCTGCTTGATCGAGATTTCTCTGCAAGCGCACCGAACCAGAAATGGGCCGGTGACATCTCTTACATCTGGACCCGCGAGGGATGGCTCTATCTGGCTGTCATTCTCGATCTATATTCCAGGAGGGTCATTGGTTGGGCGGTGAGCAACCGCATGAAGAAGGACCTCGCCATTCGTGCGCTTAACATGGCGATCAATTTGCGACAGCCTCCCCCCGGATGCATTCATCATACCGACAGGGGGAGCCAATATTGCAGTCATGACTATCAACAAATCCTGCGCAAGCAGGACTTTCACGCGTCGATGAGCGGGAAAGGAAATTGCTACGATAATGCAGCCGTCGAGACATTCTTCAAATCCCTGAAGGCTGAACTCATTTGGAGACACGACTGGAGCACACGCAGACAAACTGAGACCGCGCTCTTCCAGTACATCAACGGCTTCTACAACCCACGCCGACGGCAATCAGCCCTCGGATGGAAAAGCCCCTTGGCATTCGAACGAAAGGCAGCTTAACTGAGACTCAGGGTCGGAACAAAAGCGTGACAGGTCCATTTCCGCCCTCGGCCTATACGACACGCGGCGGTGTCGGCACGGTTGCCGCCGCTGAACGCGCCAAGTGGTTGATGGAAGAGGATGAGCCATCGGAGCCGGAAACGCAGGATGAAGAAGTTACCGCGTCCGCAAAAGACGAGGACGACAGCGGCGAAGCCCCCCATAGCGAAGCCGCCGAGGACGGGCGGATTGCAGCTTGAGTGCATGAACGAATGGCGCAGATGCGCCGTTCGTTTTTGTTCCCGATTGAAACGGCTGCGCGTTGGCGCTATAATTCAATCAACAAATTTGCGCTGTGGTGGTGGAGGTGAGCGCGTCCGGTGGCTTTTATGCCCAAGGAGGACGCCATGATACTTGCCATAGTTTTCGCGATTGTCGCGATTGCGCTGCTGTGCAAATTGACTTTTAATCTCATTATCTATGCGCTTCCGCTTTATGTGGGAGCAATTGCCGGTTTCGCGCTGCATTCTGGCGGAACCGGATGGTTGGCAAGCGCCGCTGCCGGAATTGCTGCCGCAATGGCCACGCTTGTTCTTGCATATTGGCTTTTGGCAGCGGCAAAATCGCCAATTGTGCAGGCGGTAATCGGTTTGGCCTTCGCGGCTCCCGCCGCTTTTGCCGCCTATCATCTGGTGCATGGTATTGTTGCATCGTCCATGCCATCGGCGATCTGGACCGTGGCTGTGTCAGCTATTGGCGCGGGCGTTTTCGGCATATTCGCCTGGACTCGCGCATTAAGCCTATCACCCACGCCTGCACCTAAACTGGCAAACATCGAATCCCTTCCTTGACAAAGTAAGGATTATTCCTTACATATCGCGCTCGAAAGGAATTCAGCATGGGCGTTGAACTGGAAAAAATCAGCACGATCACGGCCAAGGGGCAGACGACGATTCCCAAAGCGGTGCGTCAGGCACTGGGCGTCGATTTTGGCGGCCGCATTGCCTTTCATGTCGGCGATGGCGGTGTAACATTGTCCCGCGCTGACAACATTGACGATCCCGCCATCGATGCGTTTCTGGGTTTTCTGGCAAAAGACATCAAGCAGCATCCGCAAAAGATCAAGGCGCTTTCGCCCGATCTGGCAAAACGCATTGCCACGCTGACCGATGGCATATCGGTCAATCTCGATGACGAGATTGACGGCGATGTTGCGCTTTAGTCCGTTAGCGCCGCAGCGATGATAACCGTCAATGGCTGGACGCTCTATACCCATCCGCTTTTTCTGGAACAGCTGGAAAAGCTGACCAAGGCGGTAGAAAAGGCGAAAAAGAAAAATCCGAAAGATTATCAAAAATCCGCCAACGCCAAATTGCTCGCCGCCATCCGAAAACTGGCATTTGAGGATATACCGGTCGATCCGGCACGTCCCGAATACCGACAAGGCGGCACCTTGGGCGCGAAACGCAAGCACTGGTTCCGCGCCAAATTTGCCAGTGGGCGGTTTCGATTATTTTTCCGTTACAGCAGCAGCGCAAAAATCATTGTCTATGCGTGGGTCAATGACCAGAATACATTGCGAACCTATGGCTCGAAAAGCGATGCCTATGCGGTATTCACAAAAATGCTGGACAAGGACAATCCACCCGACGATTGGGATGCGCTGATGGCGGCTAGCGTCGATCTGCCAGAATCGTGATTTCCCGCGATAGTCCCACCCGAATGGTTCGGGCAGGGCAATTGCATTGACTGGCCGCTAACTAAAACGTGCATGACCTTCGTATATATTGTCAGCCATCTTCATCGGCGAACTGCCAAAATGATGGGATTGGGATGGCGGCTGGGCTGATCCGTTGAATGGCTCGGCCAGTTCATAATCATGGCGGCAGCGCCAATTTTTTCGCGGTAAAAACGGGCAGGGCGGGATATTCATCTCGCGCAAATTAGGATATCAACTGCGTTGTGGTCCGAAGTCATTCCCACATATTTAGCCGTTAGAGCGCGTTCGGACTTTGCCCGGACAGCGATATTTGCCAGCCGTCGTGCTGGGTTTGGAGCACCATCTGTTCGAGGAGGCGCTGGAGATCGTCAAGGAAGACTCAGGATACCGAAACGATGTCGAGATGACAGAGGCAGATTGGCGCGGCATTGTCACACAGTACAAGGGCATCGTCGAAGTCGAACTGGGCCGCGCATTCCCGCAGGACGTTAGCGAGCAACTCTGGGATGCGATCCGTGCAGTGTTCGATTCATGGGATTCGGACCGTGCCAAGGTCTATCGCCGTCTCAACGACATTCCCGGCGACTGGGGCACAGCTGTCAACGTCCAGGCCATGGTCTTCGGCAACATGGGCGTTACCTCGGCCACCGGTGTTGCCTTCACCCGCGATCCAGCGACCGGCGAGAAGGCTTATTACGGCGAATGGCTGGTAAATGCCCAGGGCGAGGATGTCGTCGCCGGCATCCGCACTCCGCAGTACCTGACGTTAGCTGCCCGCAAACGAGCGGGCGCCAAACCGCTTTCGATGGAAGAGGCAATGCCAGCCAGCTATGGTGAACTAGCTGCGGTGTTCGAGCTTCTTGAGAAGCACTACAGCGATATGCAGGATATTGAGTTCACCGTGGAACGCGGTAAGCTGTGGATGCTGCAGACCCGTTCCGGCAAGCGCACCGCCAAGGCTGCACTCAAGATGGCGGTCGACATGGTCGAGGAAGGCCTGATCGACGAAACTACTGCGATTCGCCGCGTCGATCCAATGGCACTCGATCAGCTGCTGCATCCGACGCTCGATCCCAAGGCACCGCGCGACTTCCTCGGCCGCGGTCTGCCTGCGTCGCCAGGCGCTGCTTCGGGCACGATCGTGCTCGATGCCGACACTGCAGAGAAGCGCGCCGAACTGGGCGAAGCGGTGATTCTCGTCCGCGTCGAAACAAGTCCCGAGGATATCCACGGCATGCATGCAGCCAAGGGAATACTCACTGCGCGCGGTGGCATGACCAGTCACGCCGCCGTGGTGGCGCGTGGAATGGGTCGTCCGTGCGTGTCGGGAGCCTCGGGCCTCTCAATCGACATGAAAACCCGTACGCTGAGGATGGGTACCCGCGAGCTGAAAGAGGGTGACCTGATCACTCTAGACGGTGCGACTGGCGAAATCATGGCCGGCATGGTGTCAACCGTGCAGCCGGAGCTGGCAGGCGATTTCGCGACCTTGATGGAATGGGCCGACAGGTATCGGTGCATGAAAGTGCGTGCCAATGCTGAAACCCCCGCAGACTGCCGCATGGCGCGCGAGTTTGGTGCCGAGGGCATTGGTCTTTGTCGCACGGAGCACATGTTCTTTGAAGCTGGGCGGATTTCTTCCGTTCGCCAGATGATCCTGGCCCAGGACGAAGCAGGTCGCCGCGCCACTCTGGAAAAGCTGTTGCCTGAACAGCGCGCTGACTTCGCTGCGATCTTCACGGTCATGGCCGGCCTACCGGTCACGATCCGCTTGCTCGACCCGCCGTTACATGAATTCCTGCCGAACCGCGACGCCGAGTTTGCTGCATTGTCTGACACCATCGGCATCGGCGTCGACACGCTCAAGCGGCGAGCGGATGAACTGCACGAGATGAACCCAATGCTGGGTCACCGGGGCTGCCGCCTCGGTATTACCTATCCCGAGATCTACGAGATGCAGGCCCGTGCCATTTTCGAGGCAGCCTGCGACGTGGCCGAAGAATCTGGCGACGCACCGGTGCCCGAGGTGATGATCCCACTGGTGGCCACGAAGAAGGAACTCGCGATCCTGAAGAAGCTCGTCGATGAAACGGCGGCGAAGGTTTTCGCAGAAAAATGCCGGACGCTCGACTATCTGGTCGGGACAATGATTGAGTTGCCGCGAGCTGCCCTGATGGCCGGAGAGATTGCGGAGGAGGCAAAGTTCTTTTCGTTCGGTACCAACGATCTGACACAAACCACTCTTGGCGTCAGCCGGGACGATGCGGCAAGGTTCCTCAATCCATATGTCGAAAAGGGCATTTTCCTTCGCGACCCATTTGTTAGCCTCGATATTGAAGGTGTTGGCCAGCTCGTCGAACTTGCTGTTCAACGCGGCCGAGCGACACGTGCCGATATCAAGCTGGGCATCTGCGGAGAGCACGGCGGTGATCCGGCTTCGATCACATTCTGTGAAAAGATAGGGCTCGACTATGTTAGCCCTTCGCCGTTTCGCGTGCCGATTGCCCGTCTTGCGGCGGCGCAGGCAGCTTTGGAGAAATGAAGGCCAGGCTTTATGACGGCGGTGAATTTTCTTCCCGTCGGTCAAAAGCTCGGCGCACGCAAGATCAACATCGTGCCGTTTGCTTAGTGGGCAGCGATCCACTGCTCGCAGGCTGCTAAGAGATGCTCAATTATGTATCGCGTGTAACGGACCGACTCCAACCTCGTTGCAACAGAGTTGCGCTTGCCACCATCAGCGCAATCATGGCCGCTGCAATGATTGGCGCATCACTCTGTGCGCCAATTCTGCGAAACAGCAGCGCGGCCAGCAAGGCCCCGAGCGTCTGACCGATCAGCCGTGACATCGACAGCATTGCTGAAGCAGCGCCGGTACGGGAGTGCGGTACGTTTGCGATCATGCTGTGGTTGTTGGGTACCTGGAAAATTCCGAAGCCAATTCCGCAAAGCGCTGTCGCGGCGATTATCATAAACGCGGAAGCATTTGGTTGCAACAATGAAAGGAAAATTGCACCGCATGCGAGGATGATCAACCCCGATGCGCACAACCAATCCGACGAATTGCGATTGACCAGACGCCCGGAGACGAAAGCTGCGATCACGATACCGAGCGGCAGCGGCACCATGAAAAGCCCTATCGCTTCAGGCTTGAAGTGAAACCGTTGCTGCAGAATGAACGGGAAGGACAAGGTGATCAGTATCATGACAACATAGGCTGAGACCGACATTGCATAGGCTGCGCGAAGATAGCCTAGCTTCAGCAGATCAAGCGGCACCATCGAATCCTGACTGGAGGACGTGCGTTTACCGAGGAACCATAAAGCCGGGATAGCGACGCCGATTTCGAGTAACGTCCACCCAGAGGCGGAATTCTGGGCCAGATCGTTCAGGGTGAGGAAAATCGCCGCAAAACCCACACAGCACAAGATGGCCGAACTATAATCGAAAGGTTTCTTTACCGAGGCGTCCGGAGGGAGTGCCCAAATCCCGAGGGCAAGCGAAAGCAGGCCGAACGGAAGACCTACTGCAAAAATGGCGTGCCAACCTGCAATCGAAAGCACCAGTCCGCCGACTGCTGGTCCGGCGGCCGAAGCAATTGAAACGGCAATGGTATTGTAGCCAATTCCACGCGAGACCAATTCGGGAGGATAAATTGTCCGAACCAATGCCCCGCTGACCACCATTACTGCCGCAGCACCGATACCTTGCACGAAGCGCGCCAAAGCGAGAACAGGGAGGCTGCCTGCGCTGATACTGCCAAAGGCTGCAAGCATGAAGAGCATGAGGCCTGCTAAATAGACCTTCTTGTAGCCAAGGATTTCGGCAGCCTTCGCCATGGGCAAAAGTGCCATCACGATGGCGATCTGATAAGCGTTGATTGCCCATACCGACTTTGCTGCTGTTACATCCAGGCCTTTAGAGATGAAAGGCAAGGCAACGTTAGCAATCGATACGTCCATTATGGTAAGAAATATGGCACTCCAGATCGAGAATGCCGCCCAGAATCGACGAGGAACCGGAAGTCCGGTTCTAGGCTGGTAGCCGTCTGTAATGCTTGACGTCGGCCCTTGGGCCGCTCCATCGTTCGAACTCATGACGCAGGTACTTGGGGTTTATTGCCCATCCTGTCGCACTCCCCATACAAAATCACGGTCCGTTCGTGTCAACCGCCTAAAGTTTACCAAACATTAGGTCGGTGTCCGTTCGTCTTTTTCAAAACCTGCTGGTTGGATTGGCTCCAGCTGGACTGGCCGGTCCACTCTGTTGCCGGGATCGACCGCAGAGTGAGCGCAGTGCCATATTACATCTTGAGAATGGCCTTGATTGCGTTTCCGGAAACTTCCGTATCCTCGACGGCCTGATTGATCTGGTCGAAGTCGTAGAACGTGCAAAGCTTTTCGAACGGGAACAGACCAGCTTCACGCATCGCAATCAGTTGCGGGATAAAGACTTGTGGCGTGCTCGAACCTTCGACCACACCGCGCAATTTGCGGCCGAATAGCATATTGTTCATGTCGAGAGAGAATTCAGTCCCCAGCTTTGCCCCCCCGACTACAGCGGTTTCCCCCATGGTATGTGTACTGTCTACCGCGCTGCGCAGAACTTGAGGAATGGCGGTGGTATCTATCGCATAGTCCGCGCCGCCCCCCGTTAGGGCAATGATCGTTTCTTGGGCATTGGTGTTCGTGGCATCGATAATATCGGTTGCACCAAGCTCACGGGCCAGCTGTAGACGCGTGGGATTGCGATCGACGGCGATAATCTTGAGGCAACCGGAAGCCTTTGCCGCCATCACCGCGCTGAGACCAACCGACCCGACGCCGAAGATTGCGATCGACGAGCCCGGGGCAGGCTGCAATGCATTGAGCACGGTGCCCGCGCCGGTCTGAATTCCGCAGCCCAGTGGGCCGAGAAGCTCTATCGGCGCATCATCTGCGACCTTGATGCAGTTGTTTTCTGTTGCGATCGAGTAGGTCGCGAATGAAGACTGGCCGAAGAAGCACGCATTCACCTCTTCTCCGTTACGCCTGATCGGGGTCGAGCCATCGAGCCTGCGGCCCATGAAATTGAGCGGGAAAAGGCTCGGGCAATAGGCCTGATGCCCCTTCATGCATGATGGGCAAGTTCCGCAATAGCTGAATGATAACACCACCTTGTCGCCAGGCTTGACCGTGGTGACGCCGCGCCCGACCTTTTCGACAACGCCCGAACCTTCATGTCCTAGAACCGCGGGAAGCGGGGTCGGGTAATACTGGTCGCGGACCGTAAGATCGGTGTGACACATGCCCGCAGCCGCAATCTTGACGAGTACTTCACCGTCACGGGGCTCTTCAATATCTACGTTATCCAGGACAAATTTCCCGCCCTGGCTTTCGATGATCGCGGCATAGGCTTGCATATTAACTCTCCTTTTATTGCGCTCTCAAGCGCTCGATTAACAGAAAAAATACAGGTTCTTGTCTTGCGTTACCCTGGCATCAATGTTCAGTTTGCGACGGAACACCTGGAAGTCATCGCCGACCCGGCGCAGCTTATCCTCACGCCCCAGCGTGTGAACGGTCATTTCAAGTTGGCGGCGGTTGCGATAGACGACCACGTTTGAATAAACGTCGAACTCGCCATCGCCCGCATCGAAAGCTTCGACGTTGCTGACCATGTACCGGATCTTGGACGGCGGATCCTCCATCCATACGGTGCCGGAATAAAGCCGCTCTACGCGTTGCTTGAGCTCGCCGTAATCGTCATTATAGATCGCTGCATCGTGGGGAGTGGGGTCGGGGCGTCGGTCCCGTATAAAGCGCTGTTCGTATATTGGCATCCAGTAATGGATGTCCTCAGCGACCATTTCCTTGAGCCATTCACGGTATTGCCCGGTCTGCCACAACCGGACTTCGGTGCGGTAATGCGCTTCGATGGCAAAATGCACATCTTGGGCCACTGAAATCTGCTTAACTGACATAAGTTCTCCGGTTTTCGGAACGTTTGGTGTAGAATTTTGTCTACTACTCGGCCGCTTCGATCTTGTCGGCCCAGTAATCGCGATTTGTGAAAACCGAATCCCAGTTGTCGTCATTTGCCTTCACCGCTGCCCAGTCGGGTGCGTCCAGCATTTCCTTCCAGAAACGATAGAAACCGCGATGGGATGTTTCCCCGATGAAACTGGACCCAACGATCCCCGGATAGACAGGGTGTGGTCCTTCAAAACCAACGCCCATGCTGGAATCCATTCGACCATCACGGGTTATGTTTCCGCGGTTGACATGGGTAGCCGAAGACATGTTCTCGCCATCGTCGCTTTCCAACGTTCCGGCCGTCCCAAAACTCCGGGTGGCTTCGCGCTGGATCATGCTCTTCGTTGCAGCGTCGGCGTCACGCGGCACCATCGTGTAGGTCCACACTTCAATCTCGTGCGGACCACGCGGATGCCAGACCTTGAACGTATTGGTTCCGTAAAGGAACGAGCAGCTCGGGAAGATCGAGCAGTTCCAGTGGCCAACATAAAGTTCTTCACGCTCCGGTCCGAACTTTCGGCCAACTTCAGCGCGGGTGTCGGCAAGGTATTTTGCCCAGCCATCGCGCTTGACGTGGATCGCCGCGGCGGCGTTGTTGATCACTCCGAAGCCGTGCCCGTGCCGGGTCGTGAACTGAAAGCCGAGTTCTTCGAAGGGCATGTCCGCCCGGTTCCCGGCCAGACCGGCAAGTTCGCCGCCGATCTGGCCCAAGGCGCCGGCGTGGGTCCAGCCGACATGGTAGCCATCGCCGACGAAATTCTCAGTCGGCACCTTCCAATTGCAGGCCAGAATACTTTTCATCGGCGGGCCCAGCAGCTCCAGCCCGCCTCCGGCACCTTCCCAGATCGTATCGAGGTACCAACGGAATTCGCCCAGATATTCCTCCAGACTTGGCGCGTCGGCATCGCCGCAGCCGAAAATGAAGCCTTTGTACGTCTCTACCCGAACGTGCTTGGCGCCCAGCTTCGCCTTGTCGAGCTGGCCATGATAGCACCGCGTTTCGAGCGGGACATCGACCAGACGGCCGTCCTGACCGTAAACCCAGCCGTGGTAGTTGCAGACGAACGCCTTGGCATTGCCGCTGTCGGCATGGCAAATCTGGTTGCCCCGGTGCGTGCACGAATTGATGAACGCCCGGAATGACCCATCTTGCTGATGCGACAGAATGACCTTGTCTTCAGCCATATAGGTGGTGATAAAATCACCGGGCTTGGGGAGGAGTGACTCGTGACCAAGAAACAACCACGAACGCCCAAAAACCCTTTCAAGTTCGAGGTTGTAAACATCTTTGTCCCAGAAAATTTCACGCGATTGACTCGATTCGACATTGTCGACGAGGTGGGCATCTTCGGTCATAATTCCCTCCGTAAAGCTCATTTGGCTTGCACCAGTCAGGTCCAGCCATTATAGGCAACGCGATGCACCATCTGCGAAAAATGAGTGTTCAGCAAGCATCTTTTGTTCAACGAGGTGCAGTTTTTTGAGCGCCTTTGTCCGACATCTCGCCGGTTGGCGCAGTGTTGGGCCAGCGATCTGGGCCTCGCCCACCTTGCTGCTTTGTGTTGCATCTTTATGCTGGGCTCTGAACCCTATTATCGGCCGTGCGGTGCGCGACCTGGTGTCTCCTTCGTCGCTTGCATTCTGGCGGTGGGCGGTCGCCTTTTTGTGTGTGCTGCCGTTCGCTTGGCGACATCTCAAAGCCGACCGCCAGACCCTTCGCGATTCCTGGCTGTTTCTCACTTTGCTCGGCTTCTTCGGCGTGGGGTTCTTCAGCTATATCGTCTATTGCGGCCTGCAATATACCACCGCCACTAACAGCCTACTGTTGCAATCCATCATGCCTATACTGACATTGGTTATGCCGGCGGTTCTATTCGGTGAACGACTTCGGCCTGTTCTTGCTCTAAGTGCCGTACTGTCGTTTGCGGGGATCATGTGGATCGTAACCAAGGGACATCCCCTCGATCTGCGGGGTAGCGCATTAAATATCGGGGACGTGCTTTCCGTCACGGGCGTATTCCTCTACTCGGTCTATGCCACATTCCTTCGCAAAGTTCCGGCCTTACACCCCCTTACCCTGCTTGCCGCGCTTTTCGCGATCGGCATGGGATCGATGGCAGTGCCCTACGCCGCTAATCTTGCAAGCAACGGTCCGTCGATGCCGCCGGTCGAAGTGGTGGCGGCAATCCTTTATGTCGGAGTTTTTCCGTCGCTCGTCGCCTATGGCCTTTTCAATCGCGCGGTGGTGCTTATCGGCTCGGCCCGTTCCGGGATATATATGAACTTGCCGCCGGTTTTTGGGGTGGCCCTCGCAGTACCACTCCTTGGCGAAAAGCTTGCTCTTTATCATTTGGTCGGTGCCGTCATAATCATCATCGCGATCGCCATTTCACGCGAGCGGCGCGCCGGTACCGTTGATGGAGCAAACCAGGAAGTTTGAAGCTATGATCGCAGGAGAGTACCCTCAGAGGGATCGGGATCGCGGCCAACCCTCAAAATTTTCGGGTACAGGCTGCGGCAGCGACCAAATCGTTCGCAGAACCCCGACTTATTGGTGACGAACCCAAAGGGTGTGGTTGCGACGGGCTACTCAACACTTGCCACAACCGGCTGGCACTGCCTGCCCTCGCAGTGGCTTTGCCGTACCAGAAGGTCCCATGCACATAGATGATGAGAAACCGAATGTCATGTTGACCGCCTCGTGGATGTTCTATGTTGTGGGGGCTATTACCTGCAGGCCGTTGGTCTATGATGCGTTCGAAGTTTCGTCAGATGGCATCGAGCAGGTCATCTTGCTGCAGCGCGACCGGCCGATCTGCGAGGACGATCCGAAACTCAAACCGAAAGAGTAATTAATTGGGCGGAACGCAAGGTGCTATCGATCAGGCCCAGAAATCGGAAATGCGGTCGGGTATCGCCTATGCAACTATCGCCTATTTGATCTATGGGGCCTGCCGATCTACATGAAGCAGTTGCAGGCGATCCCTACGGGGTAGATTATGGCACATCGCGTAATCTGGTCGGTTGTTTTGCTGGCGATTATCGTAAGTCTTCTCCGGCGCTGGGATACGCTTCGCCAGACAATTAGTCTGCGATCGGTCGGCCTTTTCGCCGTGACGGCTTTGCTAATCGGCACCAACTGGTTGGTATATATCTGGGCCGTCCTGCAAAATCACGTGCTCGAAACCAGCCTGGGGTTCTTCGTCACACCCCTAATGACCGTTTTACTCGGTGTGGTGGGCCTGGGCGAACGATTGAACCGGCTCCAAGCTATTGCGGTAGGACTTGCCGCGCTGGGGGTTTTGGTGTTCGCGATCGGGAAGGGCGGAAGCTTGTGGATTGCGATGGCTCTAGCGGCAACCTTTAGCACGGCGGGCCTGATCCGTAAAATTGTGCCATTGGACCCGCTCTGCGGGCTCCTGATTGAAACATCTCTCCTGGCTCCGATGGCGATAGCCTGGCTTTGGCTGACTTCTTATCACGGGCAGCCGGTTTTCGGCACCGACGCAGTCGACAACGTTTTTCTTGTTTTAACGGGGGTTGTGACGGCCGTCCCGTTGTTGCTCTTTTCGATCGCCGTCAAGAAGATGCCGTACTCGCTTGCAGGACAATTCCAATACATCGGCCCTTCGCTCCAGTTCCTGCAGGCGGTTCTGCTATTCCAAGAGCCTTTCGGACTGTTTCACGTGTTCACGTTCGGATGCATCTGGGTTGGCTTGGCCTTTTTCATTTTCGACGCTTTGCGTGGACGGCGCGGATTGGGGGTCTGATAGAAAAGAAAGGGCACGGGAAAAAATTTCGTCACCGATGCACTCCTGCATAAAGCCGTTGTGAAACCCGAAAAAGGAGAGCGGACAGATTTGACACCGCCCGCTCTGGAAATTCAACTGGATTGATCAATCGCGCTTAGAACTGATCGGCGATCATGGTCGCCTGATCGAGCGAAGGGCTGTGAAGCTATCGCTTCGCAGCATATTTGGACCGCCAGTGTCAGAACCGAACCTCGAACGAAACACCCACCTTGCGCGGCTGTTCGTAGAATCCATCTGTACTGAAACCGCCCGGCCGAATTGTCTGCAGAACCTTTTCATTGGTCAGATTGGTCACCCATAAGCTTGCCTTCCAGGCTCCGCTGTCGGGGGTCCAGAAAACCGAGGCATTTGTCAGCTTGTAGGAAGGTTGCGAGAAATTGTTCAGGAAGTCATAATATACACGCGAACTCCATGAAAGGTTTGCGCCTGCTCCGAAAGTCCCTCCGCCCAAGGCAGTGGTATAATCCGCTCCAAGGTTGCCCGACCACTTCGGCGCGCGAGTCAGTACTTGGCCCGAGGCATCGACGGTGACAACGGTGTTGCCGCCAGTCGGTCGCGGAATGAAGCCCTGGGCTGCGGTGAAATCCTGATACCGGGCATGTATGTAGGCGACGGCGGCACGTAGCCGTTCGGGGATGGGATCGTCCGCGAGCGCAAATGTTGGTGGCTTCATCTTTGGGCGCTCAACCCAGTTGATGGGCGAGCCGCACGACAAGAGATTTTGCCTGCCTCGTCAGCCCTTTGGCGCAGGAGCATCGCATTTGGTGGCCACACGCATTTCGAAATAAATTACATGACACGTGATTTGACGGCCATCGATGGATCTGGGCACTAGCTTTGCATGACTGGCCATTTTGGCCTCATCGTCAATTCGACAACAAGGGCGACGGGCAATCGCACGGTTGCTCCGGAATTATTGTAAATCGAACCCGATTTCTTCTGGAACCCCGGGCGCAGGTCGGTCTGATACCATACGGACACCGTCGATGACGATCGGGCTGGCCACTCCGGGACGTCCTGCACGTTCAATCGCCATGCCGCGCGCAATGACTTGCGGGTTGGCGAATACCTGGTCCAGCTCGTTGATCGGGCCGGCCGAAATTCCTGCATTTTCGAGTTGCTCGAAGAGCTCGTCCCGGTTCCATTGTATCGTTATCTCTTCGATGGCCTTGATCAACTCTACCCGATTGCGAATCCGCTCGGGATTGGTGCTGAAGCGTTCGTCCCGGTCGAGCGCAATATTCAGCACGCGGCAAAGGGCGGCGAACTGGCCGTCGTTGCCAACCGCGATGATCAGATCTCCATCGCGGGTCGGGAAGGCCTGATAGGGTGCCAGATTGGCATGGCCGTTGCCGACCCGGCGCGGCACCACCCCTGAGGTCATCCAGTTCAGCGCCTGATTGCCCATCACACTAACCTGGGTATCGAGCAGCGCCATGTCGATATGTGCACCGACATCTGTTTCACGCCGGTGGTTGAGCGCTGCCAGCACTGCCACCGCGCTGTAGACCCCGGTAAACAGGTCGGCAGCCGCAATGCCGGCCTTTTGCGGTTCGCGCTGCGGTTCCCCAGTCATCGACATAAGTCCGCCCATGGCTTGCGCGATATAGTCGTATCCGGGACGGTGAGCATAAGGCCCGGTCTGTCCGAAGCCGGTGATCGAGCAGGTGATAAGGCGCGGGTTGATCCGCGATAAGGCCGCATGGTCAAGCCCGTATTTGGTTAGTCCACCCACCTTGTAGTTCTCGATCATGATGTCGGCGTTTGCCGCAAGACTGCGAACGATATCCTGACCTGCTGGCGTCGCGATATCGAGCGCGATGGACCGCTTTCCCCGGTTGGCCGAATGATAATAAGCCGCGCCCAGGTTTTCGCCCGTATCCGACATGACAAAAGGCGGGCCCCAGTGGCGGGTGTCGTCGCCACTGCCGGGGCGCTCTATCTTGATAACTTCGGCACCGAGATCGGCCAGCAATTGCCCGCACCATGGCCCGGCCAGGATTCGCGCAAGTTCGAGAACCTTGATACCGCTCAGTGGCTTGGTCGATGCCTCCGTTTGCGCAGGCCCCCAGTCACACTGCGTCATTTTGTACCGTTACCCGCTGCATTGATGCGATTGTGCCAGTCCCGCGCCATTTCTCCCGCAGCCTTGGCGAGCGTAAAGGAATCTATGCCAACCGCGAGGAAGCGAGCACCTCCGTCCAGATATTGTTGCACCAGGCGTTCGTCCCGTGACAGGATACCGCAGGGGGTTCCAGTGGCGCGGATACGGGCGAGGGCCTCTCCCGTCACTTGGGCAAGCGCCGCTGCATTGGCGGGGCCGAGCAGACCGAGCGATGCCGCGAGGTCGGCAGGTCCGACAAACAGGGCATTGATGCCATCGACCGCGGCGATAGCCTCCAGATTGTCGAGCGCTTCGGCGGTCTCGATCTGGGCGATGATGCATAGGCGCTCGTTGGCTTCTGCCACGTAAGCGGGATAGCGACCCCAGCGTGCGGCGCGGGCGCCGCCGATACCGCGATCACCCGCCGGCGGATAGCGCGATGCCTTGACGATCGCCGCTGCCTGCTGTGCGGTATCTACCATCGGCACCATGATTGTCTGGGCACCAAGATCGAGAATCTGGCGGATCGTCACCGGATCGTGGCCCGGAACGCGCACGATTGCAGAACAGGCTGGAACGGTATCGACCGCGCGCAGCTGGTTGGCAATCCCGGGCAGGGTCTGGGCACCGTGTTCGCCATCGATCAGTACCCAGTCATAGCCCAGGCCAGAGCAAATTTCAGCGATGTCCGGACTGGCGAGCGCCAACCAGAACCCAAGCTGCGGCGGCCCGTCGCCGAGCCCGTCCTTGAAACGATTTTGCTTTGTTTTCATGGTCTTGCCCTTAGAAGAACCGGAAACCGATAGCGCCCAGCGGCCCGAAATCGGCGTTGAAAACGTCACCCCGCCGGACTTCCACGGGACGAGTGAATGACCCGCCCAGCACGATTTCGCCCGCCTCGAGTGTCTGGCCCCACGGAGACAGCCGGTTGGCCAGCCACGCCACACCGTTTGCCGGATTGTTGAGTACACCTGCTGCCACGCCCGTTTCCTCGATCACGCCGTTGCGGGTCAGTAGCGCACTGACCCAGCGCATATCGATCTTGTCAGGCCGCATCGGCAAGCCGCCGACGATGATCCCGGCATTGGCCGCATTGTCACTGATTGTGTCCTGCACCTTGCGGCGCGCGCCGGTTTCGGGATCGACAGGAAACGTGCGGCTGTCGATAATCTCGACCGCCGGTATCACATAGTCGGTCGCCCTGAGGACGTCAAAAATGGTCGTACCCGGCCCTTCGATCCGTTTGCCCAGCATGAAAGCAAGCTCAACCTCAACTTTGGGCGTGATGAACTGGTCGAAAGGCACGTCGCTCCCCTGCTCGAACACCATATCGTCGAGCAAAGTCCCGTAATCGGGTTCGGTAATCCCGGCAGATTGCTGCATTGCGCGCGAGGTCAAACCAATCTTGTGCCCAACGATTTTTCTCCCCGAAGCGAGCTTGAGATCGACCCATTTTTTGCTGATGCGGTAGCCATCAGCGATCGACATTTCCGGTCGGCGCGCGGTGAACTGGCGGATTTGCTGACGAGACTGCTCGGCCTGGTCGAGCTCGGCCGCAAACGCTGCTATATCTTCTTCGCTAAGGCCCGCCGCCGACTCTGCGAGTCCACCGCCATCCTGGTCCATAAATCGCTCCTCACTCATAGCCAATTTTGGAAGAATGCATTGCACAATTATGAACGGCCGTATATAGGCATGTCGCAAAGAGCTGGCCGGTCATGGCAGAAACATTTGGTTTACAGAGGAGAGACAGGATGCAAGGCGACACGAGCGTAAGGGAAGAGAAGATCACGGGGCGTGGGCTGACTTCGCACACATTGCTGGCAGGCGACCCAAGTAAACCGGCTATTTTGCTGCTTCACGGGGCAGGTCCTGGAGCACACGCCGGGTCCAACTGGTTGCATCTGATGCCAGATCTTGCAGAAAACTTCTTCGTGATCGCACCTGACCTGATCGGTTTCGGGCAGTCGGTCATTCCCGATCCTTGGCCCGACAACGTCATGGCGTGGATTGGCACACGTGTCGAACAGTGCTTTGGTCTTCTCGATGCGCTGGGGATCGAGAAAGCCCACGTCGTCGGCAATTCGATGGGAGGTGCGCTCACCCTGCAGATGATGAGCGAAGAGCCTGAGCGGCTTGACCGCGTGGTACTGATGGGCTCGATCGGCGCCCCTGGCCCGCGGACACCCGAACTTATCCGCCTGCTGTCGTTCTATGCCGACCCGCGGCCGTCGCGCTACCGCCAGCTGATGCACAGTTTCGCCTATGATGCTGACAAATTTGAAGGCATGGAAGAGATCGTTAACAACCGTTATAAGATAGCGACTGATCCCGAGATCATGAAGACTGCGGTCAAGATGATCGATTCGATGAAGCAGGGAATGGAAGGGCTGAACATGCCCCCGTCCATCCTGTGCAAGCTGCCTCATAAGGTGCTGATCTTCCACGGCAGGCAGGACCGCATCGTTCCTCTCGACACGAGCCTTTACCTGATCGAGCACCTGCAGCACGCCGAACTCTATGTGCTCGACCGCTCCGGCCATTGGTCGCAGCTTGAGCGTTGGGATGTCATGCGTCCGATGATGGAAATCCATTTCGGCGCGCGTAGTTTCTGATGCTTCCGGCATTCCTGCACTCGGTGCACTGGTAGGCGCAATGCTCTACGTCCATCTGCCTGCTCCGGTGTGGGAATGACCAAGCTGGATCAGACTGCCGCTTCTGCATTTTGGCAGTTCTCGCTGGATGTATACGCCAGGCCGCAAGTGGCTGAATTGTGCTTGGCCTTGCAGGATGAGCACAATTTCGATGTCAACGCGGTGCTTTTTTGCCTCTGGTCCGCACAGCGCTCAGCTGCGGCGCTCAATCAGTCTGAGATCGGCGAGGTTCTGCTCAGAATTGCACCGATTAATGAAAATCTGGTTCACCCGGTGCGAGGTGCCCGACGCTGGGTGCGTCGATACATCGACAAAGTAACGGACTCGGAGGAAGCACCCGAACTGACGGCGCTTTACGCAGCGTTGAAGGCAGTTGAGCTGAAATCAGAGGGTCAGGTCCAGTCGGCGTTAATCGATCTTTTGCGGCCAGCCTCCGTGGATCATCAAACCTCGCCGGAAAGCGCGGCACATGCAAGCCTCGAAATCTACCGCCGGGCGATTGCCGCTCACGAAGCGGCTACTATCTTGCTGACGCAGCTGGTCGTCAGGGCGTTCGCGCCCGATGCGGAGCCGAAGATTTCGCAGACCTGAAAAAGTCGAAACTTCCCTCGATCTCAAAGTCGTTATGTTCGGGCTGGCCGAAGGGCATTTCTCGATGAGGTCGTGCCTAAAAGTCGAATGCAGTTAGTCGAACGCGAGATCGGTACGTACGATCCGCGAGGGTAGCCTGAACGTCACATCGAATACTGATCGCCCTTCTACAACCCCTCGGAGATACAGGCGCGTGTACCTACCAAGCATTTGGGCCAAAAAGGGTTTAGGTAATCATTGCTCGTAGGTCATGCCGCTCTGGCGATCAAGCCAAGGTCCGCGCCGTACCAGATAGAGCGGGAAGGCAAAACAGGTACCAAGAATTGAAAAAAGGGCGAACGCAACGCCCGTGCGGGTTCCCAGACAAAATGCGCCGGGGTTCTGCAATGACCCAGCCTAGGAACACGCCCCAGATGTAACGGACGATTTTGTAGTGTTCCTAGTCGGCTTTATATTCGTTTCTGCTTGGCCGGTTTCCTGGATGATTGTCCTGAGGCGGGGTTCTTTTCTCTCGGTTGGTCAAGCGCCTGCTATCGCGGTAAGATCGCAGGACTAGGGTCCCTCAAGGATAAACGCCGTGCTGGAGGAAGCTGCAAGCCTCATGGGGGCCAGTTTCTGATATTCGTCGGACCGATACCAGTCCTGAGCCTGCTTGAGGGTTTCAAACCGGATTATGACCGCCCCGTTTGGAGGCGATCCTTCCAGTATTTCGGCCACGACCGGCCCGGCCATGAAAGAAACGCCCTGCTCCGCAAGGAGTTCTCTTGCCTGTTCCTTATACTGGTTCATCAGCGTCGGATCCGAAATCGCACCTGTCACAACTACGACGTAGGCAGCCATATTATTTTCTCCTTGTCAAAGGGGTTCGGCCGTATTGCCTGCTATGCTGTTTCTGATGATCGAAGCCAACTATGGCAATTGGACCTTGAAGGCGGACATGCCGTAGAGGTCATACATCTCCTGCCAAAAATTGGTTGCGTGAACTGGCGGAGGAGAGTATTTCATCCAATAGTTTGGGACTGCTACGCCTAAAATTGTGCTTGCTCCGGTTGATTATCTCGCTACTGCTTACGCCATCGCCCAGCGAGTAAAGGGCTCCTTAACACAGCCCCTTGCTTAAGCCGCGCTGATGCGCAGCAATGTTGCTCGACTCTTTTCCCAGTTTGGAGGAAAGCAGGTGAAATCACTGATTGCAGCCACAAATGTCAAATTGGATGATCATGGATTACGAGAAAAAAAGGCAATTGAAACCTCGGTAAAAGGATCTGAGGAAAATTATAATCCAAGAAAATCAATCCAATCGGTCGAAATCGGGGTACGAGTTCTGTTGGCATTGGTGAAGACCGGTGAAGGGGAGGGGGCTTATCTGCGGGAAGTGGCAGACAATTCGGGTCTGTCTCGCAGCCAAGCCCATCGCTATTTGCTCTCTTATGTTAACACCGGAGTAGTCGCGCAAGACCAAAAGACCGGACAATATTCTTTGGGGAGCCTCATGGTACGCTTGGGTTTGGCGGCGATAGCACGACTCGACACTGTACGGATAGCAACCGAGCACTTGGATACTCTACTGGTGGAGATGAAAACTACAGGTTTGCTGTCCGTGTGGGGCGATTACGGGCCCACGGTCATTCGTTGGATCGATGGTGGAATGCCGCTGTTCACATCGCTGCACACGGGATCGGTCTTGCCATTGCAGACGTCATCGACCGGCATACTCTACCTAGCGCATTGTCCCCCTGAACAGACTAGGGAACGGATCGACAAGGAGCGTGCTGAAGGGATTGTCGTCGATGACGTCGAACTTGCCGCCCTGATTGACGAGGCCAGGCGGGTGGGTTTCACGCGGAGCTACGGGACCGTCGTGCCGGGCCTATCGGCGGCATCAGTGCCAGTCCTGGATTCGCAAGATCGCTTGGTCGCGACAATGAGCGTTCTATCCCGCTCAGAACAGAAAGCGTTTTTCAGCAAGGCCAAGATTGAGAGATTGATCGAAGTAGCGCACAGCGCAAGTAGGGCGATCGGCTGGCGGGGCTAGCCTCGATGGCTTAGGTCATTGGGCATGGGGCACATAATACAGGCAGTCGACCCAAAAAAGGAAAGGAAAAGACAGCCGGTTGGTTCAAAACCGCATCGCGGGACATAGCATCCACGCGGGCCAACCTTCGATGAAAATCAACATCCTGACGACCGATATCGGCGGCACCATCACGACCGATGGCCTGACAAGGGCAATTCTGAGCAAATTTCCGCTTGGGCTCATACTAGAGCGTTTTGATCGCAACGAGAGTCGATTTGGGATTCCCAAATCGGTCGAAGTCTGATTCGATTCCTTCTGTCGGAGCGACTGGAGGAGGGTATGGGAAAGCCTTTGGATACGGATCTGCGCCGCCGCGTGGTTGCGGCGATCGAGGATGGTATGTCGACGGGTGCGGCGGCTGAGCGGTTTGCGGTCAGCAAATCCCTTATTTTTCTACTACTTAATTACAAATAGAATAGTAACCGTCCGGCGTTGACGCCCTTGACCTGATCAGGCTTTCCAGTTCCAGGGCAGCAGCTCATGGATTTGGGTGATCTTGTGGTCAGCGATCCGGGAAAGGACATCGCAGAGCCAGGCTTGTGGATCGACGTCATTGAGCCTGGCGGTCTCGATGAGAGTGTAGGCGATGGCAGCGGCATGTCCTCCGCCCTCGGAGCCTGCAAACAGCCAGTTTTTACGCCCGATAGCCAGGCCCCGCATGCCGCGCTCGGCGGCATTGTTGTCGATCTCCAGGTGGCCATTCGAGAGATAGACCTCGAGCCTTGGCATGCGTGTCAGGGCATAGCGGATGGCCTTTGCCAGGTCTGACTTGCCGGAGATCTTTGGCAGTTCAGATTGCAGCCAGCTGATCAGGTCATCGAACACCGGCCGGGCTTTTGCCTGGCGTATTTCAACACGTGTGTCTGGCGGCTGGCCGCGGGCTTCGGCTTCGACCGCGTAGAGCGCCGCAATGCGCGCCACCGCTTCGGTTGCAACAGCTGAACCGGTCGCCTTGGCGATGTCGAAGAACTTGCGTCTTATATGGGCCAGACAGGCGACTTCGGTGATCCTGCCGGACCGGTAAAGTTCTTCGAACCCTGCATAGCCATCGGCATGCATGAACCCGGAGTATCCCTTCAGGTGCTCTGCGGGGCGGATGCCTTTGCGGTCCATACTGAACCGGTAGAACGCCGCTGGCGGTGCGACCGATCCGTGAGGTCTCTCGTCACGCGCATAGACCCAGACCCTGCCGGTCTTTGTCTTGCCGTTGCCGGGCGCGAGAACCGACACCGGTGTATCATCAGCATGGATCGCAGCGCCCGCACGCACATGCTGCCCAATCGCCTCAGCCAGCGGCTCAAGCAGTGCTGTCGACTTGCCGACCCAGTCGGCCATTGTGGAGCGCTCGAGATCGAGCCCTTCCCGGGCATAGATCTGGCTCTGCCGGTAGAGTGGCAGGTGGTCGGCATACTTAGAGACGAGGACATGCGCGAGCAGGCCCGGGCCGGGGCGACCGCGTTCGATCGGGCGACTGGGAAGCGGGGCCTGGTGGAACCGGTCACAACAGGTGCAGGCCATGCGGGGGCGCACATAGCGGTTCACCAGGGACTGTCCTAAATTTTGTGCTCGTGGCCTTTTTCATTATCAGACCACGAACCTGTCACCGAAGATGACAGCGAACTGGGTCTTTGCCTCGAACCATTCACGCGGGGGCCGTTTCCATTCCTGGGCAGCGTGATTGAGAACCAAGTATAGCAGCTTCATGGTGGCCTCGTCACTCGGGAAGTGACCGCGCGTGCGAACGGCCCGCCGGAGCTTTGAGTTCAGGGCCTCGATCGCATTGGTCGTATAAATGATCCGGCGGATCGGCTCACTGAAGGCAAAGAACGGGATCACCTGTTCCCAATGGCGTCGCCAGCTTTGCGCAATAGCAGGGTATTTCTGCCCCCAGGGCCCTTCTTCGAAGGCTTCCAGGGCGACCAGACCCGCCTCTGCATTTGCGGCGCGATAAACACTCCGCAGGGACTGGGCGATGGCCTTGCGGTCTTTCCAGGATGCAAAGCCCATCGAGTTCCTGATCAGGTGAACGATGCAGGTTTGCACGACAGTTTGCGGAAAGACTGCATTGATGGCTTCGGGAAAGCCCTTCAGCCCGTCGACAACAGCAATCAGGATATCGCCAACACCTCGATTTTTCAGCTCATTCATGACCCTGAGCCAGAACTTTGCCCCCTCGGTCTGCTCGATCCAGATGCCGAGGATTTCCTTGGTTCCGTCGGGCAGGATACCGAGCGCGATGTAAACCGCTGTAGCGCGACATTCTGGATGAGAAGCGAGCGTCAATCAGGATGAGAATCTGGAGCCGCGATTTTTGAATGATTGCGTCAAAGATTGACGCTTGCAAGAGGTTTGTCAGTTTGATTGTCGCGGCGCGTCAATCAGGCATGATATTGTTGGTGGTTGCGAACGCGGCGGGCCTTCCTGGTCCCTTTCGTCGCTCAACGGCCTGTCGGCGCCGATAGCTTTCGACATTCATCTCGAATATTGTTGCGTGGTGAACGAGGCGATCGACGGAGGCGAGTGTCATGGCGGGATCGGGGAAGACCTTGTTCCATTCCCCGAACGGTTGGTTGGCTGTGATCAACATGGACCGGCGCTCGTAGCGTGTGCTGATGAGCTCGAAGAGGAAGCTGGTCTCGGCCTGATCCTTGGTGACGTATGCGAAATCATCGAGGATGAGCAGATCGAACTTGTCGAGTTTTGCCAGGGCGTTCTCGAGAACGAGATCTCTACGGGCCTGTTGCAGCTTCTGGACGAGATCGGTGGTTCGAGTGAACAGAACCCGGTATCCGCTCTCGATGAGCGCGAGTCCGATCGCCGAAGCGAGGTGGCTTTTGCCGGTTCCGGGCGGTCCGAACAGAAGCAGGTTTGCGCCTTTGCCCAGCCAGATGTCGCCCGCGACAATGGCCATGACCTGAGCCTTCGAGACCATCGGCACGGTGTCGAACTCGAATGTGTCGAGCGTTTTTCCAGGCAGGAGGCGGCCCTCTGCGAGATGCCGCTCGATGCGGCGGCGATCACGTTCGGCCAGTTCGTGCTCAGCCAGTGCGGCGAGGAAGCGGGCGGCGGGCCAGCCTTCCTTGTCAGCCTGGTCTGCGAACTTTGGCCAGCTGACCTTGGTTGCAGGCAAGCGCAGCTCGTTGAGGAGCAGGCTGAGCCGGGTCGGGTCTGTCGCGGAGTTCTTCATGCTCCTTCTCCCGTCGCCAGCGCAGGTGTGGAGCCGATGAGCGCTTCATAGGCCTGAAGCGGCTCGAGGCGGACGACGACATTGGGCAGGCTGGCGGCATCAGGCGCAAAGCGGGTTCGCAGACGGCCCATGTCAGGCAGGTCGCCAGTACCCAGACAGATCGACAACTCTTCAGCCAGTTCGCGCTCGCAGCCGCGTTCGTGGGCGAGACCAAGCAGCTCGACCATGATCTGGCACGCCTGGCGCTCGGTCAAACGATCGACGAGGAGGTCGAAGGTCTGCCTGTAGGCTTCACGTGGGAACAGCTGGTCGCGGTAGACAAGCCGCATCAAGGCCATCGGTTTGCGCTTCAGGGCATGGATGACGTGTCGGTAGTTGACGACCTGATCATGCTTGCCGGAAGGCGAAGCGCGCCCGCGCGGCAATGTCATGAGATGTGTGCTGCCGATGAAGACGTCGAGGCGGTCGTCATAGAGGCGCACGCGCAGGCGATGACCGATGAGACGCGAGGGCACGGTGTAGAAAACTTTGCGCAGGGTGAATCCGCCTGAGGATGTGACCCGCACACCGAGTTCCTCAAAGTCGGCGCTACGCTGCTCGGGCAGTTGCCTGAGCTCACTTCGCTCTGCGTCGATGCGTCTGGCATTGCGCGCGTTGCGGCGGCTGACGATCTCGTCGACGAAACCGCGATATGCAGTGAGGGTGTCGAAATCGCGCGCCCCCCGTAGCAAGAGGGCATCCTCGATCGCGCGTTTGAGGTGGCCGTGCGGGCCCTCGATGGCGCCGTTCTCGCGGGCGATGCCGGCATTGTTGCGCGAGGCGACCATGCCATAATGGGTGATCATCTCGTCATAGCGGCGGGTCAGGTCCTCGCGCGCCTCCTTGCCCAGATTACGGAAGGCCGCCGACAGGCTGTCCGTGCGGTGCTCACGCGGCACCCCGCCCAGCGACCAGAGTGCGTTCTGCAGGCCTTCTGCCAGGGCGACGAAACTCTCCCCACCGAGTACGACATGGGCGTGTTCAAAGCCGGAATAGGCCAGCCGGAAATGGTAGAGCCGATGGTCCAGAACCTGGTGGGTAATCGTGATGCCGAGTGCGGCCATGTCGGTGAAATCCGAAAGCCCCAGCCGGCCGGGTTCCTGCACCTGGCGGAAGATGACGTCCTGCTCCTCGCCATGAATGGCGCGCCAGGCCCGAATGCGACGCTCAAGCGTGCGCCGTACGCTCTCACCCAGATCAGGATGACGCCGGATCAACTCCTCGAAAACAGCCACGGGCCGGAGGCCCGGCGCTGCCTGCAACATCGGCACGACTTCGGCATCGAAAATGCCGGCCAGGGGATCAGGGCGCCGGCGGCCGCGCGCCTCGGTCTTCTGTGAAGGCGGTCTTGGATCCTTCTCGATCCGATAGGCGGTTGCCGGGCTGATCGACGCCTTCGCGGCGGCAACGGCTATCGGGTAAGTCTTCCTGTACGTCATATAGAGCCTCATCTGATGGTCGGTTATGTGGCGGCCGGGCAAGATGCGATCCCTCCGAATGGAAAATCGCCAGCTTACTCCACCGACCGCGAGCACCAGAAAGTCCTGAAAAACTTACGCTTCGGGGCAGGAACTCCAGTCGGGCTACGCCCTCCCTACGTTCCCGCCCCGAAGCGTTCTCATCCCGTTTGTCGCGCAACTCTCATCCTGATTGTCGCGCTGCAAACCGCCTTGTTGCGCACAAAGCCTTCATCCCGGATCTTGACCCGGATCGCATCGAAAAAGACCAGGGGATAGCAGGCATCGAGCGGGCGGTTCTGCCATTCGGCGACAGCCTCCAGAACCGCATCGGTAATCGTCGAGATCAGGTCGGCAGAGATGTCGATCCCGTATAGCTCCTCCAGATGGCCCCGGATCTCGCGCACGCTCATGCCGCGCGCGTACATCGAGATGATCTTCTCGTCGAAATCAGGAAACCGGCGCTGATACCGGGCGATCAGCTTCGGATCGAAGGTGCCCGACCGGTCGCGTGGAATGTCCAGAGTCACCTTCGAAGTGCCCGTCAAAACCGTCTTCTTCGATACGCCGTTGCGCCGGTTGGACCGTCCCTCAGAGCGTTCCTCGCCAAGATGCTCGTCCAGCTCCGCGTTCAGAATGCGTTCCGAGAGCGCCTTCTTCAGATCATCCAGGAGACCATCCTTTGCAAAAATCTCCTCAGGATCACGTCCTGAAAGCAGCTGGTCCAGGAGTTCTTTCTCGATTGCCATGTGATGCGTCCTTTCTTTCCATCACTATGACCCCGGCACAAAATTTCTGACACTCCCGTTCACCATGAACCGGCCGGGGATATACTCGAGCTCCTCGGTGACATCCTCGCCAACGCGCTTCAGCTTGCCACCGCAATCATTGCAGGCATCGCCCGTCTCAAGCACCTGGTCGATCCTTGGCAGGTGATCCGGCAGCGGCTTGCGGGCCGGCTTGTCCTTCGAGGCAGGCTCTGGCGCGCCAGCGGGAACCTCTGTGCTGCGGGTGATCTCCAGGTCTTCCAGCATCAGCTGGAGCTGCTGGAGGCCTTCGGCCGATGACCCGAACCGATGACGGGCCATCCCTGACAACTGGAGCTTCAGCTTCTCGATCAGCAGGTCGCGGCCACGCAACTCGATATGCGCGTCGCGCAGCATCGCCTTCAGCGCTTCGACATCATCGGGAAGATCAGCCACATCCGACATAGGCAGGAATCTACCCTGCTTCGCCTCGCCAGTGAATCCCGAAAATCGCTTTACCCTGTCGTCAGAGGCCGCCATGTCTGCTTCGTGATCCGCCAGTCGATCCCTTCAAGCAGCATCGACAGCTGCGCCTGGCTGAGGTGTACCTTGCCATCCTTCGCCGCCGGCCACACAAACCGGCCGCGCTCAAGGCGCTTGGCAAACAGGCATGCGCCCTGGCCGTCCCACCAGATGATCTTCACAAGATCACCTCCGCGTCCCCGGAACACGAACAGGTGGCCGCAGAAGGGATCCTCCTCCAGGACCTTCTGTAAGCGGTACGTAGACCTCACAGCTTTTCGGCTTGTAGGCAGCACTTTTTGTATTTTTTTCCCGACCCACAGGGACACGGATCATTTCGGCCGACCTTTTCGGTTCGCGGCTTGAGCTGATGGTTT
>Ga0209643_1001153_pt1 | contig 27981 bp, 18 predicted proteins | sample AutmiccBRH37_all_FD_187383 | JGI IMG/M metagenome (GOLD analysis project Ga0209643, IMG submission 187383) | Deep subsurface microbial communities from Mt. Terri, Switzerland - Autotrophic microbial communities BRH/37_all (SPAdes) (version 2) | ecosystem: Environmental > Aquatic > Deep... | reverse complement strand
AACCTATATTTACAATCCGGTGAAATTTTACGAGCAGCGCGTACTGGAGATTTATGAAGAAGATGAAGTGGAGGAAACCATTGCAGTAAACACGATGGGTTCTGTAATTCATGAAGTGCTTGAAGATTTGTACAAACCATTTATAGATGGCTATTTAAGCAAGGAAAATATTGCCGAAATGCAAATAAACAAGTACGATTTGCTGGTGAAATATTTTGAGAAATATTACGAAAAAGGGAATATAGAAACCGGCAAAAACAAACTCATTTTTGAAGTGTGCAAAAATCATATCAAGCGATTTTTGAACCAGGAATTGCAACTGCTGAAACAAAAAAAACAGCTTAAAATTATTGCTTTAGAAAAGGGATTGTCTGCCGAAATAAATATAGAAGGCATTAATTTTCCAATTAAATTAAAAGGAATCGTGGACAGAATCGACGAATTGGACGGCGTTACCAGAATCATAGATTACAAAACCGGAAAAGTGGAAGCCAAAGACTTAAAAATAACCGATTTTAGTGTTTTGGGCAGCGATTATAAATATACAAAACCATTACAGGTGATGCTTTACAGTTTTTTGTTTTCAGAAGAAAATGGCGGTAATTTTTCAAGACCTGTTGAAGCTGGAATTATTTCATTTAAAAATTTGAACAGCGGTTTTCTGAAAATGAATTTTTCTGAAAAAAGAGGTGCAACGGAGAGTCTTATTTCCCAAGAAAATATGGATCCGTTTTTAACCGAATTAAAACGAATTATCAGCGAAATTTTAAATCCCAAAATTCCTTTTATCCAAAATCAAAATTTACCTTTTTAAACAGTTAAAATGCAAAAAATAATTAATATACCCGTAAAAAGCAATATTCACAACAAACCCATTGTCACCGATGTTTTTTACTTAAATGACAATGTTAAAAAACCAATCGTACTATTTTGTCACGGTTACAAGGGTTTTAAAGATTGGGGCGCGTGGAATTTAGCGGCAGAAACATTTGCTGAAAACAACCTATTTTTTGTGAAATTTAATTTTTCGCACAATGGTGGAACACTTGAAAATCCGATTGATTTTCCTGATTTGGAAGCTTTTGGCAACAATAATTTCATAAAAGAGCTCGACGATTTAGAAAATATGATTAATTGGGTAACATCCAATCCCGATTTTAAAAATGAAAGTGATGTTGAAAATATCACTTTAATCGGACATTCACGAGGTGGCGGAATTGTGACGATTAAAGCTTTAGAAAATAATAAAATAACAAAATTGATCACTTGGGCGGGCGTTTCTGATTTTGGCGCGCGTTTTCCTCAAGGTGAATTGTTACGAGGCTGGAAAAAGCTGGGTATTTCACATATTTTAAACACCCGAACCCTTCAAAAAATGCCGCACAATTACGCGTTTTATGAAAATTTCAAAGAAAATGAAGCGCGATTGACCATTAAAAATGCGGTTGAAAAATTGAACATTCCGCACTTAATTATTCAAGGTGAAAATGACGAAGTTGTGCTTCCGAAAGAGGCCAAAAATTTGCATTTATGGAACCCCAAAAGCGAACTTGTTTTTATTGAGGAGATGAACCACCCTTTGGGTTGCACACAGCCTTGGGAAAGTTCAACAATGCCTGTTCATTTGGAGAAAGTGGTGAAAAAAAGTATCGATTTTATTCTTAATAAATAATCGTTTTAGCATAGATTTATAAAGAAAATGGTGATTAAAAAAGCTTCAAAACAAGACTTGGAAATATTGCTAAATGTTGTAAAAAATTGCGGACAAAATCTCATTGAACAAGGCATATTTCAATGGAATGAAGAGTATCCAAAGAGAGAAGACTTGCTCGAAGATATTGAACTTCAGGAGCTTTGGAAATTGGAGGATAAAAACAGTATTATTGGTTTAATAGTGCTTACGGAAATTGAAGATGCCGAATACCAAGATGTAAAATGGCTGACAAAAAATCACAAGAATCTTTATATTCACCGTTTGGCAGTTGATCCTAAATTTCAGGGAAAAGGATATGCGCAAAAACTCATGGATTTTGCCGAGAGTTATGCCTTGGAAAATGGTTACAACTCCATCAGGCTCGACACTTTCAGTCAAAATAAACGGAATTTAAAGTTTTATGAACAGCGAAATTACATAAAATTGGAAAGCATTTATTTTCCAAAACAAAGTGCGTTTCCTTTTTACTGTTATGAAAAAATAATGAATGTATAAAAGGTCGAACATTACGTTTAAAGGTATTAACAAATTGGCAATTCCCGCCATTATTGCCGGTATCGCAGAGCCTTTGCTTTCAATTACGGATACTGCCATTGTTGGGAATTTAACCGAAAACCCAACCGAGGCGCTTGCTGCCGTGGGTATTGCGGGTTCCTTTATTTCGGCGATGATTTGGATTTTGGCGCAAACGCGCTCGGCCATTTCGGCCACCATTTCAAAATATTTGGGCGCTAAAAAGCTGGACGAAATAGCATCGTTACCTGCCCAAATTATTGGGATTAATTTAATTTTAAGCAGTATCATTTGGTTCATTACCGTATTTTTTGTTGAGGAGATTTTTCGGCTTTACAATGCCGACGGACTTATTTTAAGATATTCAATTGATTATTATAAAATCCGTGCCATTGGCTTTCCGCTTACGCTTTTTGTGTTTTCTGTTTTTGGGGTATTTAGAGGTTTGCAAAATACCTATTGGCCTATGGTAATCAGCATCATTGGCGCATCACTAAATATTGGGCTGGATTTTGTTCTGGTTTTTGGTGTTGATGGTTTTATTGCGCCAATGAACGTAAAAGGCGCCGCGTGGGCAAGTGTGATTGCACAAGCCGTCATGGCTATTTTATCATTGATATTGTTGTTGAAAAAAACACCTTTTAATTTAAAATTGTCTTTTATCCTGAACAAAGAAATCAAAAATCTGTTGCGATTAAGCCTGAATTTAATGGTAAGGGCACTGGCCTTAAATGTTGCGTTGTATTTTGCAAATGCTTACGCCACAAAATATGGAAATAATTATATAGCGGCGCAAACCATCGCATTTCAAATTTGGTTGTTTTTTGCCTTTTTTATTGACGGCTATTCCAGCGTTGGTGATATTGTTTCGGGAAAATTATTGGGTGAAAAAAATTACAAGAAATTGTGGCGATTAAGCGTTAAATTAAGTCGGTATTCTATTGTGGTTTCCATTATGCTGGCACTGATTTGTGCGGTATTTTATTTTCCCATCGGCAGGCTTTTTTCAAAAGATCCGTTAGTGCTGGAATCTTTTTACGGTATTTTTTGGCTGGTGCTTATTATGCAGCCCATAAATGCGATTGCTTTCGTTTTCGACGGTATATTTAAAGGTTTGGGTGAAGCGGCAACCTTACGAAATTTATTGTTGTTTGCCACGTTTTTGGGTTTTATTCCCGTTTTATTGATTGGTGATTATTTCAATTTAAAATTATACGCTGTTTGGCTGGCTTTTACGGTGTGGATGTTAATGAGGGCAGGAATTTTGGTGTTTAAATTTAGGCGGAAATATTTATATAAAAACCCGTAACTTTGAACATTATGGAAAACGGAAGTTTATATACGCATATTCAAAACAACATTGCTGTTGTAGAGTTTTTTCATCCGGCAAGCAATTCGCTTCCGGGCGAGCTATTAAATAGGTTAACAGCATCTATTGATGAGTTAAGCAGCAATAATGAGGTGAATGTGATTATTTTAAAAAGCGAAAAAGAAAATACTTTTTGTGCAGGCGCTTCGTTTGATGAATTACTTTCCATTTCAACTTCGGATGAAGGAAAGCGGTTCTTTTTGGGTTTTGCCAATGTGATTAATGCAATGCGTAAATGTTCAAAATTAATTATTGGCCGTGTTCAGGGAAAAGCTGTGGGAGGCGGTGTTGGTTTGGCTGCGGCTTGCGATTATTGTTTTGCCACAGAACAGGCTTCCATAAAATTATCGGAATTCACCATTGGCATCGGTCCGTTTGTGATTGCTCCGGCGGTTGCGCGTAAAATGGGCTTAGCGGCTTTAAGTGAATTAACGTTAGACGCCACCAATTGGCAAAATGCGTATTGGGCCAAAGAAAAAGGGTTGTTCGCCAAAGTTTTTGAATCTATTAATGAAATGGACAAGGAAGTTGATAATCTGGCTTTAAAGCTGTCTCAATACAATCCGAAAGCTTTAAAGGAAATGAAAAAAGTGTTATGGGAAGGTACAGAGCATTGGGATATTTTATTGGAAGAAAGAGCGAAAATCAGCGGCAAACTGGTGCTGTCTGAAACCACAAAAAACGCTTTGCTAAAATTTAAAAAATAACAAAATGTTGTTCAATCTTATCTTAGTTTTTCTGCAAATTAACATAGAAGAGAAAATTAAAAACGCACCGGATAAAAATTATGAAATAGGCGTGGTTATCGGAACCTATTTGCCTTTTGTTTTATTGGCGGCACTGGCTTATTTTATTTATTACAAAGCCAAAAACCGAAAAGATTTGGAAGATTAAATTTATATATTTATCATTAAAATGAGTAAAATTAGAATCACAAAGCAATTTAATTTTGAAACTGCACATGCATTGTATGGTTATGATGGAAAGTGTAAAAATATTCATGGGCATAGCTACAAACTTTCAGTTACGGTCATTGGAACGCCAATAAGTGATTCAAACAATGTAAAATACGGAATGGTGATTGATTTTGGGGATTTGAAAAAAATTGTTTCTTCGGAAATTGTCAACAAATTTGACCACGCCACCGTATTTAACAAAAATACGCCACATATTGAATTGGCAAAAGAATTGGAAAAAAGAGATCACAACGTTATTTTGGTGGATTATCAGCCAACTAGTGAAATGATGTTGGTGGATTTTGCCGAAAAAATCAAGAACAGATTGCCAGAAAACGTGCAATTGCATTCCCTGAAATTGCAGGAAACAGGAACTTCCAATGCAGAATGGCACGCATCGGACCAAAATCCCATCTAGATCTTTCTTAAGAGAAGACTTTTTTGTTGATTCGCAAGAACTTAGCTGGTTTACTTCCCTTGGGGAAGGATTAAGGATGTGATTTAAGTGCCGTTAAAGGTGTTCATAGTGTTGTTTAAGCCAGCGGTTCCAAAGAATTTAATGAGTTCTGTCGATCGGTCCAAACGTTCAGGGAGCGATTTTAATTCGTTTTTGTCCCATTCGCCCAACACAAAATCAACCTGACGGCCTTTTGAAAATTCGGAACCAACGCCAAATCTGAATCGTGCATATTCTTGGGTTTGTAAAACGGCCGTGATATCTTTTAATCCATTATGACCGCCGTCGCTTCCTTTTGCTTTTAGGCGAATTACACCAAAATCTAAATTTAAGTCGTCACAAATGACCAATAAATTTTCGATGGGAATGTTTTCTTTGGTAAGCCAATATTTCACTGCTTTGCCACTTAAATTCATATAAGTGGAGGGTTTCAGCAAAATAAAAGTTCTTCCTTTAAATTTAAATGTGGAAATGGCGCCCAGTTTTTCACTTTCAAAAGAAACGGATTCTTTTGAGGCCAATTCGTCTAAAATTTTAAATCCAATATTATGCCGGGTAGCCGCATATTTTTCGCCAATATTTCCCAAGCCAACAATTAAATATTTTTTCATAGGATGTTGCGATGAAGCTTCCTTTTTTGAACCAAACAATAATTTTATTAATTTAATCAATCGCATAATGTAAAAGTAGTAAAAGATTGCGGTTAATTTAAATGAAAAAAGCGCTGCAATTGCAACGCTTTTTATATTTATCGAAAAGATTATTTTTTGCCTTTAGCTTCTTCTGTAGCTGCTTTTGCAACATTACGAGAAGTTCTAACTTGTGCAATTACAGTATTTTCAGGATGTAAAATAGTGTATTTTTTGCTGGCCACTTCCGTAACGTATAATTTGTCGCCAATGTCTAATTTTGAGATATCGGCATCAATAAAGTCTGGCAAATCGCCTGGCAATGCTCTAACGTTTAATTTACGTTGGGCAAAACGCAGCGATCCACCTCTAATAATACCTGGCGCTGTGCCAACCAATTGTACTGGAATGGCCAGAGTTACCAATTTATCATCAAATAACTGATAAAAATCGATGTGTAAAATTTTGTCAGATACTGGGTGAAACTGAATGTCTTGCAAAATTGCATTGTATTTATTCCCTTCAAATTCAATCTTAGCAGTATAAACGTTTGGAGTGTACACTAAGTTTTTGAACGCAGTTTCGTCTGCTGAAAAGTGTAATGCTTTGTCTCCTCCGTATAATACGCAAGGAACCTTTCCAGCATTACGTAAGGCTTTAGTAGCTACTTTGCCCACGCTTTCTCTTTTAGATCCGGTGATTGTAATTGATTTCATTTATTTATATTTAGTTATTATTTACATTAAAAATTGTCCGCTTATGGATGTGTTGTCCTGCACTTTATGCATAACATCCGCGAATAAAGGGGCGCAAGTTACAACTTTTATTTTAGAACTTTCTCTTTTTAAAGGAATTGTGTCTGAAACTATCAGCTCTGTAAGTTTAGAGTTTTCGATGCGTTCATAGGCGTTGCCCGATAAAATAGGATGTGTACAAATTGCACGCACGCTTAAGGCGCCTTTTTCCATCATCACATCTGCTGCTTTAGCAAGCGTTCCGCCGGTATCAACCATATCGTCCACAATAATCACGTGGCGGTCTTTTACCTCTCCTATTAACTCCATAGAATCTATTTCGTTTGCTTTTATGCGTTGTTTATAACAAATCACCACATCGCTTTCTAAAAATTTAGAGTAGGCATAAGCGCGTTTTGAACCGCCCATATCTGGGGACGCAATGGTTAAATCTTGCAAATTTAATGAATGGATATATGGCAAAAAGATGGTTGAAGCAAACAAATGATCTACCGGTTTTTCGAAAAATCCCTGAATTTGATCAGCGTGCAAGTCCATAGTAATAATCCGCGTTGCTCCGGCAGTTTGTAAAAGATTGGCCACTAATTTTGCGCCAATGGCAACACGAGGCTGGTCTTTACGGTCTTGTCTTGCCCATCCGAAATAAGGGATTACGGCAGTGACGTGACGTGCAGAAGCTCTTTTTGCGGCATCGAGCATTAAAAGCATTTCCATTAAATTATCTGAATTTGGAAATGTTGAACCCACAATAAAAATGCGTCGTCCTCTAACCGATTCAACAAAGGCGGGCTGAAACTCCCCGTCGCTAAATCTTGTTACCACTACGTTTCCTAGCGGAATTCCGTAATTTTTGGCTATGTTTTTAGCCAATTCCTTGCTTTGAGTACAAGCGAAAATTTTAGGTTCAAGATAAGGGATGTCCATTTTTTAGCAGCGTTATTTAATTAGGTTTCGGTATTTTGGTGCAAATTTAAAATTATTTAAATGGTAATGCTATAACTAAGTGAAGTTTTTGTGTTTTAGTTGAAAAATATTTTTAAATTTGCACACCTATTCAATTGCCTCGATGGCGGAATTGGTAGACGCGCTGGATTCAAAATCCAGTTTTCGCAAGGAAGTGTGGGTTCGATTCCCACTCGAGGTACAAAAAAACCCTGCTAATCTTAAGATTGACAGGGTTTTGTATTTAAATTGTACGGTGTCTATCAAAAATAAACTTAAACTTTAGCCAAAACGTCTGCTTGTACATAGGAATGCATTCCTGAGGCGGCTTTTCTTCCGTCGCCCATAGCAAGAATTACTGTTGCTCCACCTCTTACAATATCGCCACCGGCAAAAAGACCCGGAATTGAAGTCATCATATTTCCATCAACTTTAATAGTGTTCCATTTTGTGATTTCAAGTTCAGGCATACTTTGTTGGATAATTGGGTTTGGAGAAACACCAACGGCAATCACTACACTGTCAACATCAATATCGTATTCTGAACCTTCAATAACAACGGGTCTTCTTCTTCCTGAAGCATCAGGTTCTCCCAATTCCATTTTTTGCACGCGCATTTTATTTACTTTGCCTCTTTCATCTGCAAAATATTCAATTGGCGAGGCCAAATTGATAAATTCAATACCTTCTTCAATGGCGTGTTTTATTTCTTCTGCTCTTGCGGGCATCTCTTCCATCGTACGTCGGTACATAATAATGGCTCTTTCGGCGCCCATACGTTTTGCGGTTCTTACAGAGTCCATCGCCGTATTTCCGCCTCCGACAACCACTACATTTTTACCGGTATGAACAGGCGTATCGAAATCTTTATTTCCTCCGCCCATTAAATTAACGCGGGTTAAAAATTCATTGGCACTTTGAATGCCGCTATAATTTTCGCCTGGAATATTCATAAAATTTGGCAATCCGGCGCCACTTGCGATAAAAAAGGCAACATATCCTTCTTCTTTTAAATCAGCAATGGAAGCGGTTTTACCTACAATAAAATTGGTTATGAATTTAACGCCCATATTTTTGATGGTATTAATTTCATAGTCAACAATTGACTTTGGCAAACGAAATTCAGGGATTCCATATTTTAAAACCCCGCCAAGATCGTGCAAGGCTTCAAAAACAGTGACATCATAGCCAAACTTTGCCAATTCACCGGCTACTGTTAATCCTGCAGGTCCAGAACCTATCACTGCCATTTTAATGCCGTTTGGTTCCGCCAAAACCGGAATGGTAGTTGGTCCGTGTTCACGTGCGTAATCGGCTACAAATCTTTCAAGATGGCCAATTGCGGCACCTTCCTTGCTTAATTTTTTAACATAAAAACATTGTGCTTCGCATTGAATTTCCTGCGGACAAACCCTTCCGCAAATTGCCGGTAAGGAGTTGTTTTCTTTTAAAACTTCAGCAGCTCCAAGTACGTCTCCTGCTTCAAGATATTTTATAAATTTTGGAATATTGGTGCCAACTGGGCAACCAACAATACAAGTTGGAACAGCGCAATCAAGGCAACGGTGAGATTCACTCAGCGCCATCTCTAGGGTCAAGCCTTTATTGACTTCAAGATTGCTTTTATTCCTCACATTGGGATCGGCTTCGGGCATACGAACCCTTGAGATATCTGTCCGTTCTTTGGCTTTAATTTCTTTGCGTAATTTATCGCGCCATTCGGTTTTGCGTTCGGCTTTATAATATTCTTCGTTTAATTCTTCTCCCATTTTACGAATATTTTATAGGATATAAATTTTTCAGTTAGTTAAGTGATACTGCTTCACAAGATTTTACATACTCCTCATAGTTTTCCGATTCTTTGTCTTTGTAAGCGCCTAATCGGCTTAACATTTCATCAAAATTAACTTTATGAGCATCAAATTCCGGTCCGTCTACACAAACAAATTCCGTTTTTCCGCCAACAGAAACCCTGCAGGCGCCGCACATTCCGGTGCCGTCAACCATAATGGTATTTAAGCTTGCCATCGTTGGGATGTCGTATTTTTTGGTGGTTAAAGCGGCGAATTTCATCATTACGGCTGGGCCAATAACAATGGCTTGATGTACTTTTTCTCTGAGGATAACCTCTTCCATTCCCTGAGTTACCAAACCCTTTGTGCCTTTTGAGCCATCATCGGTCATCACAATAAGTTCATCGGAGTATTCGGCCATTTCATTTTCAAGAATTACCAGGTCTTTATTTCTGGCGGCAATAATGGTAATCACCCTGTTACCGGCTAATTTCATTGCTTGCACGATCGGAAAAAGAGGCGCTACACCAACACCGCCACCCGCGCACAATACGGTTCCCACATTTGAAATATGGGTAGCTTTTCCTAGCGGCCCAACAACATCCAGTATAAAATCACCTGCATTCATTGCGCAGAGTTTGTGTGATGAAACACCAACTCTTTGTACAATTAAGGAAATTGTGCCTTTTTCAACATCGGCATCTGAAATTGTCAGCGGGATTCTTTCGCCATTTTTATCGATTCGTAAAATGATAAAATGTCCAGCTCTTCGACTTTTGGCAATATAAGGGGCTTCAATAACCAATCTTGCCACATTTTCTGAAAGAAATTTTTTTTCGATAATTTTAAACATATTCTAATTCAAAATTGTTAAACTTTATTAAAAGAAATACGTTAAACTACTGAAATAATTTTCAACGCTATTTCGGATGCAAATTTATTAAAAATAATTGAAATAATTTGCTTCAAAAGCACTTTATATTATGGTATTATCAAACAATATGGCTTTTTGGTATCGATATTCTTATGATATTTATCATATAATGAGTAATTAATAACAGGAAATTGGGCGGTACACAAATGATTTGCCTCCAAATGTTGCTATAATTAATTTGTGATTACCATTTTATTTGAAATAAAGAAATGCATAATTCTTTGTAATGAGCCATTCTCGTTTTTATCCGAGAAGACAATTCTTTAAAAATTAAATGTGTTTCAATGAACTTTTGACTAATTTTGAATGTTACCAATTTGAGTATTTGGCAAATGCTCTGAATTTTTTCAGAGTACTATTTATGAAGCCATTAAAATAGAAGAATTTTTATAAACGATAATAAAAATATGCAAGTAGCCAGCAAGTTTAAGTTTGAATATAGAATTGCCATCATTTATTTTATAATTGGGTTTTTATGGATTTATTTTTCCGACACTTTTTTTGACACACTTATTAAGGACAAAGAAACTTTGGCGAAACTCAACATCCTAAAAGGTTTTTTTTATGTTGTAGTTACCTCAATTTTACTGTATTATTTGGTGAAAACACATATGGCTAAATTACATACGTCAGAACTTTTATTAAAGCAAAGAAGTGATGAAATAGAAGCTCAAAACGAAGAATTACAGTTGGCCAAAACAAAAGTGGAAGAAAATGAGCTTTTTTTAAACACTATTTTTGACCACATTCCAAACCTGATTTTTGTAAAAAACGCCGAGGATTTGCGTTTTGTGATCTTTAACAAAGCCGGCGAACAATTTATGGGTACTACAAGATCGGAATTAATTGGCAAGAATGATTATGATTTTTTTCCGAAAGAAGAGGCCGATTTTTTTACGATGAAAGATAGAGAAGTGCTAAATTCTGATAATCCTTTAATGATAGTCGAAGAAGTTTTAAATACCGAAACTGGAATAAAAATTTTATACACCAAGAAAATTGCGATTAGGGACAAAAAAGGAAATGTTAAATATTTACTGGGCATTTCAGAAGATATTACTGCCAAAAAAGAAATTGAAAAACAATTAATTGCAGCCAAAGAACGTGCAGAACAAAGCGATCGTTTAAAATCGGCATTTTTAGCCAATATGAGCCACGAAATTCGAACACCAATGAACGGAATTCTCGGCTTTGCAGATTTATTGAAAGCAACCGATCTTTCTGGGGAAAAACAACAAAAATATATAGACATTATTCAGAAAAGCGGTGTTCGGATGCTCAACATTATCAATGATATTGTAGATATTTCAAAAATTGAAGCTGGATTGATGCAAGTTGACATAAAGAATTCCAACATCAATGAACAAATTGAGTTTATTTATACTTTTTTCAAACCTGAAGTTGAAGCCAAAGGGCTTCAGTTTATTATTGGTAACACATTGCCTGAAATTGAAGCCAACATTAAAACAGATCGTGAAAAACTCTTTGCAATTCTCACCAACCTTATTAAAAATGCCATAAAATTCACGAATAAAGGTACTATAGAATTTGGCTATCATTTAATAAAAGACAATGGAACCGATAAACTTAAGTTTTATGTTAAAGACACCGGAATTGGAATTTTAAAAGACAAACAGGAAGCCATTTTTGAACGATTTATTCAGGCTGATATCTCAAATTTAATGGTACTTCAAGGTACCGGATTAGGTTTGGCCATTACCAAAGCCTATGTTGAAATTTTGGGCGGTAAAATTTGGGTGGAAAGTGAAGAAGGCATTGGTTCAACGTTTTATTTTACCATTCCGAGCAATATTGAAATGGAGGCAGCATTTGAAATTAAAAAGGATAAAGGATCACTTGATAAAGGCAACCCTGCAGAAAAACTAAAAATACTCATTGCTGAAGATGATGAACCATCAGCTATGTTAATTTCAATGACAGTCGAAGGGCTAAGCAGCGAAATAATCAAAGCAGAAAATGGTTCCGAAGCAGTTAATATTTGCCGTAATAACCCCGATCTGGATCTAATTCTGATGGATATTCAATTGCCTGAAATGAATGGATACGAGGCAACAATCCAAATCAGGCAATTTAACAAAGATGTGGTAATTATTGCGCAATCCGCTTATGCATTGTCCCACGACAGACAAAAAGCAATTGACGCCGGTTGCAATGATTATATTGCCAAACCTTTTTTAAAAGACGATTTATTAGCATTGATACAAAAACATTTAAATTTTTAAGGGCATTATAAAACGAATAAAAACCGTAAAAACTAAATTTAGTTTTTACGGTTTTTTTATTTTAGGATGAAAATTATTTTATTTTCAACTCATTATTCCCACTTCAAATCATCGATATAATAAATGTCGGTTGCAGTTCCGTCAGAAGCGCCTCCATTAAAAAAGAACACTATTTTTTTATGGTTTGCCGCTGCTTGGTCACTAAAATCGAAAGTGTATTCTGTCCAAGCATTTGAGGTGGTAATAGTGCCCCAAACTTCTTTATTAGCAGACGATCCTCCTTCTAATTTCGCCAATAAAGGCACTGCTTTTGTGGAGTAAATTTTTATTTTCAATTTATTTTTTGTCGATAAATTAATGGCTGACCCAAGATCAAATACCAAAGCATCCCAAGCGTCTGTGCCATTATCAGTAACTTTTAAAACGGAAGAACTGGTGTTGATTCCTGTTTTGTATGGATTTGTAACAATTTCTGTGGTAATGCAGCAAACCACTGCATAATTTTGCTGACATTCAAAATTATTCACAATACTTAAATCCGGAATCACGCCAGCACAAGGATCGTATTCAGCAAATCGGATATCATCAATATAATAAACGTCTGATGCTGTTCCGTCATTTTGGCCACCATTGAAAAATAACACTATTTTTTGATGGTTTGCTGCAGCTTGGTCACTAAAATCAAAAACATACTCAGTCCAGATTCCAGTTACGGTAATAGCGCCCCAGACTTCTTTTGCTCCCGAAGTTCCTCCTTCTAATTTGGCCAATAAAGGCACCGCTCTTGTAGACAATATTTTAATTCTCAGATAGTTTTTTGTGGACAAGTCCATAACCCTACCCAAATCAATCACCAAAGCGTCCCAAGCATCTGTTCCGTTATCGGTAACTTTAAGCACTGAATCACTGGTGTTTATGCCACTTTGATCAGGATTTTCAACAATTGAATTGGTTACATATCCAGGTATGGATGAATTTTGCTGACAATTAAAATCGTTTACAATGCTTAAATCGGGCACAACGCCATTGCAAGGATCAGAAACTTCCGCAAATTTCAGGTCATCTATAAAATAAACCTGTGTGCCATCCGTATCAACTCCCGCGTTAAAGAACAACACTAATTTCTGATGATTTGCATTGGCCTCACTGCTAAAATCGAAGGTGTATTCCACCCATTGCCCGGTTGTTGTTATTTGGACATCTTTTTCAATTCCACCAGAAGTGCCACCTTCCAATTTTGCTTTTAAAGTACCTTCAACAGGCGCAAGCACTTTTATTTTGAAGGCATTGTGTGTGGTTAAATTTATCGGGGCTCCAAAATCAACGATAACGGCATCCCAAGCACCTGTCTCATCAATATATTTTCCAGCAAATTTACTGCCGTTTATGGCGTTTTTGTTTGGTGTTGCAGTAAGTGTCACTTCAGGAATCTCCTGATTTTTTTGACAGTCGAAATCATTAATAATCGTTAAATCCACAGCCACACCAATACAAGGATCTACTGAATTATCCCATCTTAAATCATCAATATAATAAACATCGGCACCATTTGTGTCAACACCCGCATTGAAAAATAATACCAATTTTTGATGATTTTGATTGAACTGACTGCTGAAATCGAAAGAATATTCAACCCAGTTGACCGTATTTGTAATGGTAGCGTCAACCTCAAATCCGCCAGAAGTGCCGCCTTCCAGTTTTGCTTTTAAAGTACCTGCAACACTTGTTTGCACTTTAATTTTAAATGTATTTTTTGCCGAAAGGTTAATTGGAGCGCCAAAATCTATAATTAAGGCATCCCAGGCTCCGGTTGGGTCGGTGTATTTTCCTACAAAAGTACTTTTATTGATTCCTGTTTCACTAGGATTTCTAATGGCTTCTACATTCGGAAGCAACATATTGTCCTGGCATTGAAAATCATTGATAATGGATGGGTCTGCAGTTTCAGGGGTTTCACAAGGAACTGTTTCAATAAAAGGATAAAAAGATTCTTCATCACAGGATATCATACTTATTATCAACAGTATAACAAGTAATAAATTGCTTGGTTTAAATTTAAAAGTTCTCATAAAATTCGGTTTTTGTTATCGTTAAAACTGCTATTTTGGATTTATTTTCAATTATTTATTAATTTTTGATTTCAGCGTAAAATTTGTTTCAAGCAAATCCTCGCTATTGGTTCCCACAAAAAGTTTAAATTCACCTTCCTCGGCTTTAAAACTCATGTCTTGAGTGTAAAATGCAAGATCATCAGAAGTTAGGGTGAAGGTTATTTTTTTGGATTCATTGGGTTCCAACATTACTTTTTCAAAACGTTTAAGTTCCTTTAAAGGCAATGTAACACTCGCCACCAAATCACGCATATAAAGTTGCACAACCTCTTCGCCTTTAAAAGTGCCGGTGTTTGTAACTGTTACGCTAATGTTTATGGTTTCCTTAAAGTCGTAAGTTTTTTTGTCGATAGCAAAATTTGTGTATTTAAATGTGGTGTAACTTAAGCCATATCCAAAAGGATAAAGCGGAGAATTGTCCACATCAAGGTATCGTGAACGATATCTTTGTTCAGGGCCTTTTAGTTCATAGGGCCTTCCTGTATTTTTTACATTGTAATAAATAGGGATTTGTCCAACATTTCTTGGGAAGGTCATCGTTAATTTTCCTGAAGGGTTTGCATCGCCAAAAATTAGATCGGCAATGGCGTAACCACCCATTGTTCCGGGAAACCAAGTTTCTAAAATGGCATCCATATTTTCATTTTCCCATTCCAGCGTTAAAGGCCTTCCATTCATTAAAACCAATACAATAGGTTTTCCTAATTTTTTGATGGCTTTCAGTAATTCTTTTTGATTTCCCGGTAAATCAAGATTTGTTCTGCTAGCAGCCTCACCCGACAATCCTTCTGATTCTCCCATAACCATCACCACAACATCCGCTTTTTTGGTGATGTTAATGGCATTTTGAAAATCGGAAGTGTTGTCTGAATTAATTTCACAGCCCTGCGTAAACATTAAGTTGGCCTGATTTGAAATTTTTTCTTTGAAGCCTTCCAAAACGGTTACAGGTTTTGTATAACGGTCACCTGCTGCCGTCCAAGACCCGATAATATTGTATTTGTCATTGGCCAAAGGACCAATCAACGCAATTTTTTTATCTTTTGAAATAGGAAGTGTTTGGTTGTTGTTTTTTAATAAAACAGCCGATTTTCTTGCCATATCTCTGGCTGCCTCAAGGTGTTCTGGAGTCATTAGCAATTCCTTTTCCCTGGTTTCATCGCAGTATCTGTAAGGATCTGAAAACAATCCAAGTTTATATTTTAACGCCAGAATTCTTCTGGCTGCAGTTGTCACCTGTTGTTCAGTCACTTTTCCGTCGGCAATAAGTTCTTTTAAATAATCCAGATAAGAGCCGCCTTGCATATCCATATCCACACCGGCATTGATGGCAATTTCGGCAGCTTGTTTGTTGTCTTTTGCAACTCCATGAGGAACCAATTCATTGATAGACGTATAATCGGTGACCACAAATCCTTCAAAACCCCATTCTTCTCTTAAAATATCCGTCAGCAAGTATTTGTTTCCGCTTGCGGGAACGCCACTTACGTCGTTAAAAGCAGTCATAAAAGTGGTAACTCCAGCATCAACAGCCGCTTTAAAAGGCGGTAAATACGTGGTTCTTAGTTCCCGATCCGACATATCAACCGTATTGTAATCTCTTCCGGCAATTGGAGCGCCATAAGCGGCATAATGCTTTGCGCAAGCTAAAATGGTGTTTGTGGCGAATAAATCTTCTCCCTGAAAACCCCTAACTCTTGCTTTTGCTATTTCTGAACCCAAATAAACATCTTCTCCAGATCCTTCTGAAACCCTTCCCCAGCGTGCATCTCTTGAAATATCAACCATTGGCGCAAAAGTCCAATGAACACCTTCTGCGGAAGCTTCCGTAGCCGCAATTCGCGCACCGTTTTCTATCGCTTTTAGATCCCAACTGGCGGATTCTCCCAATGAAATAGGGAAAATTGTGCGATGTCCGTGAATCACATCATAGCCAAATAACAACGGAATTTTAAGACGGGTATTTTCAATGGCAAGCTGTTGTAATTCTCTCGTAAATTTAACCGAGTACGCATTAAAAATATTGCCAACTTTTCCTTCTTTGATTAAATTTTTATAATTTTCATTGATGGTCGGACCTGTTTTTTCCCAATCGGTAGACATAAGCGTCAGCTGCCCAATCTTTTCGTCAAGGGTCATAATTTTGGTCAAACTATCTAAAAAAGATTCCATTTTAGCATCAGATTTAGTTTCATCAGTGCTGCTTAAATCCTTTTTTGCAACAGTTGAATTTTCTGTGCAGCTTGAAAAGCCAAACAGGATGATGAAAAAGGGAATAATAAATTGTTTAATTTTCATTTTATTTTAAATTTTTTAGCTGAATTGAATTGATAAAATTATTATGTTCAGCATCAATTTTATTTTGATGGCAATAATTTGCCAATAGTTTATTTATCTATTAAAAATGCGGACTCGTAAACTCCAGTTTTTTTAATCCTGCCTGCACTTCCGGGCTCGACATAAATAAATTCCAAAGCAATTTGGTTCGGTGATTTTCAATCATAATAATGATTGGTCCTTGGTCAATGGCCAGATAATTGGTAGCATACCAATTTTCCGTTTGGTTAAAAGCATCATAAAAACCATATTTTCCCCATAACTTTCCGTTGAAATTGTAATAAAAATTACGGAGTGCCTGCATAGAATATTCCGGTGTGTAAGGAAATGATGACAATGCCGCTGTTGGTGAAATAACGCCTAAATCGTTGGTTGGGCTATGTGCTGAATAGCCATTTTTATTGTCACTTGCCGTTAATCCCCAGTTTTCTGCGCTGTACCCAATAAATTGCTTCGGATTTTTAATGCAATACTCTTTGTTGATAAGCGTGTGATTTACATTTTGTTCCCAATAATTGGCATATTTATCCACTAAATTTGTAGGATCAAGTCCTAAAAAGGAATAGTGTGCAAAAAATAAAGGACCGCCCATTTCTGGGCCTAATTTTAGTTTCCATTTCTGATAATAAACATTTCCGTTGGCAAAATCACTGCCCGAAGTCCATCCATTATGATAAACAGATTGATTAATGGGATGGCTTGTTGATGAGGCAGCCAACACATAAGTGATAAGCGATTCATTATAGCCTTTTATTTCGTGATTTATGGCCCAGCCAAAATTTGGAGACCAATGCCAGGTCAATACCTCTTTGTTGTTGGTGTACCAATCCCATTCCACGTCATTCCACAATTGGTTGATTTTTGTGCGAACCGAATTTTCTGAAGCATTGTCCTTATTAAAATATTGACGAGCGGTTAACAAACCCTGAATCATAAAGGAGGTTTCAACAATATCTCCGCCGTTATCAGTTGAGAAAAAAGGCCTCACTTTTCCGGTATTTCCATAATACCAATGCGGAAAAGCGCCGTGAAAACGATCGGCTTTTAACAAAAAATCTGTTATTTTATGCAAACGTTCTAAAGCTTGGTCTCTGGTAATATAATTTCTCTCAACGCCCACAACAATGGCCATAACGCCAAAACCGCTTCCGCCGGTGGTGACAATGTTGGAAGCTTCACCGCCATAAGCCTCTAAATTTGAACGCTCCAAAGCCAAACCGCTAACAGGATGCGCAAAATCCCAGAAATACTTGAAGGTATTTTTTTGCACCAAATCCATCAACTCTGTATCAGAAAGCTCCTTTACAATTGGATTAACATCCGGTGGCGGAGGCGTAACATCGCCTTCGCCACCACAACTGTTGAGCATTATTATCAATGCCAAAAAATATGGATTCAGTAAATACATTCTTTTATTTATATAAGTCATTTATAGTTATACGTTTCATTATTATGCAAAGAAGAAATCCTAAATTGCACTTTGAGTATTGTTAATTAGACTAATATCCCGGATTTTGAACAAGAATTCCACCACTTTTATCAATTTGCTCTTGAGGAATTGGGAATACTTCGTGCTTGCCGTCAACAAAATTTTTGCCGTGTGCTCTAAGCACTGTGCCGGCTCTTCCTTGACGCACCAAATCGAAATAACGATCGTGTTCAAAGGCCAATTCAAATCTTCTTTCATTCCAAACAGCCATTTGATTAACCAAAGGTGCATTTCCTAGGCCAGCCCTTTTTCTAACTTCATTTAAAGGAGTTGCCGCATCACCGCCTTGTTTTAGTGCAGCTTCAGCATTCATTAAAAGTACCTCAGCATAGCGAAGAATTCGTATGTTTTTTCCAGTTTCCCAAGCGTCAGAAAAAGCACTAGAATAAGCTTTTTGATTGTACCTTTCATTATCAGCATCATTAGGCACTAATCTGCCATCAAATAAAATTTCTCCCCTAAACATAATCGTGGCATCCCGCCTTAAATCATTTGCTTCATAAGAATTTGCAAGGTTTTGAGTTGGCGAATTAAAACCCCAGCCCCAACCACCTGTACCTCGAGCTCCTTGAGTTGCGCTATACCCTTGAACTCCTGCGGTAGGCGTTTCTCCTCTTGATTGTATTTCAAAAATAGATTCTGTATTGTTTTCGCCAATTTCTTTCCAGATATCCTCATAATTAGTTGTGAGTCCATATTCTCCGGAGGCTATTATTTCATTCGTTAAACTATATACTTCCGGCCATTTATTTTGGTACATACTCACTTTTGCCAATAAAGCCTTTGCAGCCCCTTTTGTAACCCGACCCAAATCAGCTGCATTATATTGGTTTTTATTCAGCAGCACAGGGATGGCTTCTTGCAAGTCTTTTTCAATTAAAGCATAAGTAGCTTCCTTTGTTGCTCTTTTAAGAACATCACCTGCATTTTCTGCTTGTGGATCTGGAGCTTCGGTTATTAATGGCACGCCTCCAAATGACTGTACCAATCTGAAATACATTAGAGCTCTTAAAAATTTTGCTTCACCAATCAACCTGTTTTTTAAACCGTCTTCCATTTCAAATCCCTGCAACCTATTGATGGCCTGATTTGCCCTTTGAATACCGGCATAATGTGCACTCCAAACTTCAGCAAAAGAGATGGTGGAGGCATCAAAGGCAAGTGCGTCCAACAAATTTTTGTCTGTTCCGGTATCACCTGCAGTACTTCCTTTATCGGCATCATCAGAAGTTATGCTCGAGACTCCATTCCAAGAAAATGAACTCATTTGCCATGTCAAAAAGCTGTTATACACTGCGTTTACAAGTTCAGGCGCTTTGTCAGCCGTTAAAGCTTCTTCTGTTTCCTGATTGGATTCAACATTAATAAACTCTTCACTGCAAGAAGTAATGAGCAATAGCAACACTATCAGTGAAACTTTAATGCGATTAGTATTTTTAATTAAATTTTTCATCTCTCTATGTTATTTAAAATGATGTGTTTATTCCTATAAAATATGATTGCAATGTTGGATATGCATTCAACTCAATACCGGCTGTGCCTAAAGGGTCTCCGGACAATTCAGGAGTGTAACCAGAAAAACTTTTAATAATAAATGGATTCTTTGCCGAGGCATAGACTCTTACTTTAGAAAAAAACTTTAAAACATTTTCGGGCATTGTATAGCCTAAAGTGATATTGTTAATTCTAAAAAAATCTCCAGATTCTAAATAATAATCAGAAGAAAGTGGAACCCCATTGGATGCAATGGTTCCGGTATTGCTCGGTCCGCCTGAAGTCCATCGGTTATTAAAGGTAGATTGCTCGATGTTCTCATTGCTAAAACGTTGCGCTTTTTTGCCGTTATATACTTTATTTCCAAAATTTCCGTAAGTGTCAACAGAAAAATCAAAATTATTGTATTCAAGCCCAAAGTTGAAACCGAAATAATATTTTGGAATGTACGACCCAAAGAATTTTCTGTCGCCTTCATCTGTAATGCCATTATCATTTACATCGTCATAAACAAATTCGCCTCTGTCGTCAATTCCTATTACTTCATATAAAAAGAAACTTCCCAATGGTTGGCCTACAGCAATTTTTTTAGTGTATTGCCCGTTATCAATGCTACCGCCCCGTTGTTCATTAAAAAAAGGATTGGTTACTTTGGTCAGCTCATTTTTATTGTAGGAAAAATTACCGCCAATATTGTATTTTAATTTGTCATTTATGTTATCTGACCAATTTAAAAGCACTTCCACCCCTTGATTTGTAACTTCACCAACGTGTGAATTATAAGGGTCAAAACCAAAAACATCAGGGAGCTTTATTTCTAAAACCGCATTGCTGTTTACTCTTTTGTAATAATCTATTTCTCCGCTTAATTTATTATCAAGCAAAGTATACTCAACCCCTAAATTTATTTCATTGGTTGTTTCCCAGGTTAAATCTTCTTCAACAGTTCCGGTTATTGTAATTCCTTGTTGTAAATCTTGGTTAGGGCCAAAGGCATAGAATCCGCCACTGCCTGTTGTTGCTGTTATAATATTAAAAGGGACGTTTTGATTCCCCAATTCTCCATAACTTGCTCTTAGCTTTAATTTATTAAATATGCCATCTTGCATAAAAGTTTCTTCTGTTAACACCCACCCTGCACTTACTGCAAAGAAATTACCAAATTTATTTCCTTGTTGAAATTTACTGGAACCATCCCTTCTGAAAGAAGCATTAAAAAGGTATTTATCCTGAAAATCATAATTTACCCTTGCGATATAGGAATACAACCTGTCCATAACACTAATTGAGCCCCCGGAAAGTTGCGTATTATTTTCATCACCAATACTTAAATTGTATTTTAGGTTTGAATTTAGGGGCACATTATTTCTTGTACCTGTTAAAAATTCACTTCTGTTTTCTTCCGCAGTTATCCCTAAAGTCGCATTTATGGTATGATCTTCATGAAACGTTTTATTAAAAGTAACATAATTGTCTAAAAACCAACGATAGTTATTGGTATGTGTAACACTAAGCCTTGTTTTCGCAGGATTTTCAATTCCTCCATCAAAATTGGCTTCTGTATTTCCTGGGTCATTGGCTAAGTAGGATCCCAGTCTGTCTTGAAAATTATACATCCGTCCATTTTCAGTCTCAACAGAAAAGCGCGAGGTAAATGTTAAAGGCTCGATGATTTTGTAATCTGCTTTAAATGAAGCTTGAATTTTAAAATATTTTTGTTTTTCATCCTGAAAATGTAAATCTTTTACCGGATTCCCCACATTATTAAATGCTGTTGATGAACCAAACCTACCTTCTTCATCTCTTACCGGAACAATTGGCGCTTGCTTATAAGCATTTGTAAATGCGCTGTAGCCTTTAGGAGTTACATTTGCCAATTGAACACTTACATTATGGCCAAAATTTAATTTATCACTTATTTTATAATCAACGTTGCTACGTAGGGTTAGCCTGTCAAAATCATTGTCTTTTAAGATGCCTTCTTCTTTATTGAATCCAACACTAAAAAATGCGGTGATGTTATCAGAACCGCCAGATAAAGACAAATTGTGATTTGTCACACGGCCTATTCTTGTGATAGCATCTAACCAATTGGTATTGTATTGCTGGTTGGATGGAAAAAAACCGCTTGTATTATTATCATTGCTTGGGTCATCATCTCTTCTTAAATCTCTTTGGATGGCTTCATTGCTATAAATTACATAAGATGCAGCATCAGCCATTTTAACGGTGCTTAAAATATCTTTAATTCCTGTATAAGAATCAAAGGATATTTGCATTTTTCCTGAACGTCCTTTTTTGGTGGTAATGATGATTACACCATTAGCCCCTCTGTTTCCATAAATTGCCAATGACGCAGCATCCTTTAAAACATTCATGGTTAAAATATCGGAGGTGTTAATATTATTGATATTATTGGTTAATATCCCATCAACAACATACAAAGGATCTCTTCCTCCTTTTATTGTTCCCAACCCTCTTATTATTACTGTTGAAGCCGATCCAGGCGCGTCTGAGGCAATTATCTGAATTCCGGCAGCCTTTCCTTGCAGTGCTTGTGCCGCATTGGTTACGGGTTCTTTTGACAGCTCTTCTCCCTTAATTGAGCTCACGGAACTGGTAAGAATTGCTTTTTTCTGAGTTCCATACCCAACAACAACAACTTCTTCTAAACTTTCTGCACTATCTTCAAGCACAACATTAATAATGTTAGCCGTTCCAACCACAATTTCTTTAGGTTTCATCCCAATATAGCTAAACACCAACACTTCATTTTGAGTGGCTGCAATACTGAAATTTCCGTCAAAATCAGTCACAACTCCTCTGGCAGTGTTTTTTATTAAAACATTTACCGAAGGAATAGGTACTCCATCTGATGAAGTAACTTTACCTGAAACAGTTCTTTCCTGAGCAAAAATTAAGATAGGAAGGAATAATAAGGCGTAAATTATTTTTGTTTTCATTTAAAATTAATTTAATGTTAAGTAATTTTTAAAGTTAACTGGTTTGTGGCGTTTTCAATACAATAAGCATACGCTTTAGTTACGCCATATTTATTTAAAAAGTGGTTTTTTATGAAAGGCGTATTACGGAACAACTTATTTTTATAGCAAATAGACAAACAAATATGATAAATGAAGTAGTAATGACGTAGTTTTAAATGGTTAATTTGGGAAGAAAATGCCGTTATTTTAATTAAAATTTTGCAAAAAACCGCGAAGACTGCCTTCTTTTGAGATGCCGAGTTTTATTTTTAACCGATATCTGTTTGTTTCAACACCCCTAATAGAGATGTTGAGCAGGGGCGCAATTTCCTTGCTGCTCATATTCATTCTTAGATAGGCACAAATTTTTAAATCTTTGTGCGTTAAAGCTGGATAACTGGCTTTTAATTTGTTAAAAAATTCTTCGTGAACCTGATTGAAATTGTATTCGAAAAGTTCCCATCCATCAACGTGCTCAATGGAATTGTCTATTTGTTTTATGAATTTTTTAAAGGAATACTGATTGGTAAAATTATTTTTGTTGGAAAGCAATTCATCTTTTAAATGCAACAATGTTTCATTTTTTTTAACCAAAGTCATCGCGGTATTTGCCAACTGTTTGCTTTTGAGTTTGATTTCATTTTTAAGGGATTCGTTTTTTAGCCTAATAATTTCTTTTTCATTTTCTTGTTTGCGTTCCTCCAATAATTTTTTCTGCGCTTCTTCAAACATCAATTTAAGCAGATTTTGTTCCTTTCTTATCTTCTTTTTATAAAGAAAATAAATGACTGCTGAAGCAATAATAAATATAAATACATAAATAATAAATCCTATGGTGCCTTTATACCAAGGCGATAAAACGGTAAATTGCAATGATAAAACAGGTGATTTTTCTTTGTTGTAACCAATGGTTCTAATGGTTAAATGATAGGTTCCGTCTGCCAGATTTGAAAATTCCAACACGCCGTTTTTAGATTCAGTCCAGGGCGGATTTAAATGCAGACTCGAAAGTTTGTATTCAAAACTATGGTCTTTTGAAAATGGGGAACTTACGGTTATGGCAATGGAATTGTTACGAAATGGAAGTGAAATATTTGATGTATCAAGCGATATGGCCTGGTTGTTAATGGTTATTTTAGCAAGTATTGGCGTTTTTATGGATTCTTTTTTTGAAAATTTAACCGCATCAATAAACATAAATCCATCATATAAATTAAGCGCAAAAGTTGAATCATTAATTTTCGAAATATTTTCATAACCGGTGATAAGCCTTTTTTTGAAGTATTTATTCGGAATTAAGATGTTTTCATTTTCATTTAAAAATGAACCAAAAGTGATGGAATTTTCTGTTTTATAGGCTATTTCAGGAATATTTTCTTCTGAAATGATATAACTATCGACGCCTATTTTTTCATTCAATAAATTATAGGGAACAACGCTGTCCATTAAAGATTCGTAATTTTGCCAGCCTTTTATGGTGTGAAATGCAATGGTATTTTTGAGTTTGTAAATTCGGACAAAATAATCGGACCAAAGTCCTTTTTTATTGTAATCTTTAATTTCAGTAATCGTCTCATAATTTTCATCAAACTTAACGCGGTACAAACCTTTGTTTGCGTGAGATATCCAAGCGGTATGTTCATCTTCAAAAACAAGAAATCGGGCAGGAATGGTTGTTTTCCCCAAATGTTTTACCTGCCATTCACCATTTATTTTTTTAAAGCTCACCAAGCCGGCATAAGTTCCCTGAACATAGGTGTTTTTTTGTTCCGGCACTTTATTGATTACCCAGCCGCCTGTGTAACCCGAAATGAGTTTTAAAGTGTTGTTTGTAACCAAATAAGTGCCATTATTATGTCCGCAAAACAAATCGCCGTCTATTTCTTTTAAGTTCCAAACCTGTCCTTGGGAACCTTCAATAAATTGTAATTTGTTGTACGCATCAATAAAATACAAACCGGTATTGCTGCCAATATAAATGGTGTTTTTATAGCTGATGATGTCATAAACAGCGCCTAGTTTTCCAGAAATATCGTTGTAAAAATAACTGGGTGTATTCAAATCAACAAAGGCAATTCCGTTATCCAATCCCAGCCATAGTTCATTATTTTCCGAAACAAATTGTCCCAAAACGGTATTGTTTATAAGGCCCGTTTCCTTGTTAATGTTGAATAATATATTGCCTGAATTATCGGTGATATAAATTCCGTTTTTTATGGTGCCAAAAAGCATATTCCCATTGGGCAATTGAATGAATTTGTTGAGTTGGTGCTTTTTAACAATTTGATTTATCTCTGTATCCCAAGGTATTAAGTTGTTATTATCGAGTAAATAGGAACCCCGAAGTGCGGTGTTTATCAAAAATTGGGCTTCATTTTTTGCCGTTACCGAAATAATTCTGGCGTTTTTTAATTTTTCAGCATAAAAAAAAGGCTTTAATTGTTGATTTTCCAGCACAAAAATTCCGTTGTCTAAAGTTGAAACATATAATTTTTCGTTGATAACATCGCAAGACATGATAGTAGCCGATAAGTTGTGAGAGGTAATTTTTCCGTTTTTATAAATGTGAATATTTAAAAAGGAACGAAATACAACCGCATCACCTAACAAGATTATTTGCCAATATTCTTCATCTTTAGAAACGTTTATTTTCTTATGGGCACTTAGCAGGGAAGTGTATTTTAAAGCACCTTTGTTGTTTCTTGAGAAATAGCCAAACTCCTCATAAGAACCTACATAAATTTTATTTTGATATACCAACAATGAGCGAATGGTGGTTTTATTTGGCATTTCCCAAAGATTCCAATTGATGCCATCAAATTCCAGAAGCCCGTTGTTATTTGCCACAAATAATTTTCCTTCGGCAGATTTGGCAATGTCCCAATTTTGGTTGCCAGCTTTGTATTCATAAAGCGTATAATTATTTATGTAATGGGCATATTGCGCCTGCATTAGTTGAGATATTAAAACCGCAACCATAAAACAAAGTAAATATTTAATGTTGTTGGCGAACCTCATAAATAATTAAAAGCATCAGTAGTTTTATTGCCAACAAATCTAGGTAAATAAAGCATAAAATAAAAGAATGCAACAAAAATACGCCGAATTTTAAAATAAATTTTTTTACTATTTTGATGAAAAATAAATCATTTATTTTTTAATGTGAGTGGGTTAAATAAGTGTGCTGAAATCACAAAATTGAAGCAAATTTATGAATTTTACAATTTCAAAAAATGGAATTATTTGGCTAAAAAGCTTTACAATTAAGAAAAATTTAACAACCTGAAATAAGGGAAAAATGAATATAAAACGACAGACTGATTAATATTGTTTAATTTTGAAAATTCTTATAAAAGAAACCGAGCTTTTAGTATGAAACGGGCATCACAAATTTTGACACATTACGGAATGATTAATGGCGAACCAGCCAGCCGGCGGGCAGGCAGCATCTGTTACCGCTAAAAAATAAAATTTAAACAGATGAAAAAAATATTTTTACTTTTTGCGTTGTTTGCGCTGGTCAATTCAAGTTTTGCCCAAATACACGACCCGGTTAAGTGGTCAACTTCCGCAGAAAAAATTTCAGAAACAGAATATGATTTAATTGTAACTGCAACCATTGAAGCAAAATGGCATTTGTATTCGCAAAACGTTCCTGCCGATGGCCCAATTCCCACCACTTTTTCGTTTAAAACAAGTCCGGACTTTAAATTAATCGGAAAAACTACAGAAGAAAAAGGTGTTACCGTTCACGACCCAGTTTTTGAGATGCAAATCAAGTATTTTGAAAATAAAGCCAAGTTTAAACAACGAATAAAAGTCCTGTCGAATAAATCATTTAAAATTGCCGGAACAGTTGAATTTATGGTTTGTGACGATGCCAGTTGTTTACCGCCTACGGAAATAGATTTGGCATTTCTAATTCCCGCAAATAAGGCAACTGCGGCAATTATAAATACCAATGATGACAAAGAAGTTCCCGCAGTTACATCTGTAGAAACAAAGGGTAACGCAATAATTTCCCCAACACCTATTGACCAAAATAAAGCTGATGTTGCTGTAAAAGCCGCCAAAAACAGCAATAAAACATCAAATAAAAGCTTGCTGACCATATTTATTATCGCATTCTTTTCAGGATTTGCGGCCCTTTTAACGCCTTGTGTGTTTCCTATGATTCCTATGACCGTGAGTTTTTTTACAAAACAAAGCAAAAGCAAGGCCGAAGGAATAAAAAACGCAATCATATACGGAGTATCCATTGTGATTATTTATGTGCTTTTAGGGTTATTGGTAAGCTTTATTTTTGGCGCCGACGCTTTGAATGCGCTCTCCACAAATGTTTGGTTTAATGTTATTTTCTTCCTGTTATTGGTTGTTTTTGCGATATCCTTTTTGGGCGCCTTTGAAATCGTTTTGCCAAGTTCTTGGGGAACAACAGTTGATGCGCAAGCTGATAAAGGCGGCATTATCGGGATATTTTTTATGGCGTTGGCTTTGGCCATTGTTTCATTTTCCTGCACCGGCCCTATTGTAGGAACGTTATTGGTAGAGGCAGCTGCGGGAGGAAATCAGATTGGACCAATTGTGGGTATGCTCGGATTTTCATTGGCGTTGGCAATACCGTTTGCGTTATTTGCTGCTTTTCCGGGTTGGTTAAATTCATTGCCAAAATCGGGCGGATGGTTAAATACCGTGAAAGTGGTGTTGGGATTTTTGGAATTGGCTTTGGCGTTTAAGTTTTTGTCGAATGCCGATTTGGTGTTACAGCTTCACTGGCTGGAAAGAGAAGTTTTCTTATCCATTTGGATCACCATATTTATAGCTTTGGCATTTTATCTTTTCGGAAAAATTCAGTTGCCGCACGATTCTCCTTTAACGCATATTTCGGTTGGAAGACTCAGTTTGGGAATGCTTTCCTTGGCATTTGCCATTTATATGATTCCCGGTTTGTGGGGAGCGCCATTGAATTTAATCAGTGCGTTTCCGCCCGCGCAACATTACAGCGAATCGCCGTACGGGGTGGGGTTTTCAAAAATGAATAGCGGAATGTCTTCCGGAGAAAATATAGAAATCCCCGATGGCGCACATTTAATGCCGCCTCACAATATTTTGGCTTTTAACGATTATGAAAAAGGCTTGGCCTATGCGAAAAAAGTGAATAAGCCTGTGATGATTGATTTTACGGGTTATGCTTGCGTAAATTGCCGAAAAATGGAGCAAAATGTTTGGGCAAAAGATGAAATTCTTCCAATTCTTAAAAA
>Ga0209643_1001151_pt1 | contig 28101 bp, 20 predicted proteins | sample AutmiccBRH37_all_FD_187383 | JGI IMG/M metagenome (GOLD analysis project Ga0209643, IMG submission 187383) | Deep subsurface microbial communities from Mt. Terri, Switzerland - Autotrophic microbial communities BRH/37_all (SPAdes) (version 2) | ecosystem: Environmental > Aquatic > Deep... | reverse complement strand
CAGCCGGATTAAGATGCTGAGCATGTTCTATTCTCCATCTATAATTCTTTGAATCTTTTCCCAATACCGATTCATATAGATTAAGTACTTCTCTATTAGCTCTATCGCCAATAGCATGAATCATTAATTGAAAACCATTGTTTTTGGCAATTTGAGCAGTCTCTTTTAATTCTTCCATCCAAGTAACGTTCTGGCCATAAGCACCGGGAAGATCATCGTAAGGTTCTAACATCCATGCGCCTCTTGAGCCGAGTGCTCCATCTGCATATTTTTTAATTCCGTTTACGGTAAGATGATTTTTTCCATAACCCTTAATTTTATAATCGGCAATTTTCTTTTTTAATATATCATTGGGTTCATGCAGCATTATATCAAGTCTAACATCTATTAGACTTGAATCCACGAGTACTTTTAATAGATCAATTTCGTCGAATGTAGAACCTGCATCATAGAAGGAAGTAATACCTCTTTTCATACACTCTTCGGATGCTAATAAATATCCTTTCCGGTCGTAATCACGTTTCTGTGCATCAGTCCATTTATCCTTATAATCATCATATAATTTAGAAATTAATAGTTCGGCGTTTTCTTCAAAGACTCCGATTGCATTACCGAGTGAATCACGGACAATCTTTCCGCCTGCCGGATCGGCTGTGGATTTATTTATTCCCGCTAAGTCCATTGCTCTTTTATTCGCAAATACTGCATGCCCGCTTGCATGAGATAGCATTACCGGGTTTAGTTTTGATGCTTTGCTAAGACCCTCGTGGACGGGATAACCTTCCACATTGATTTCGGGTTTAGGATCAAACTTTTCCTGATGCCACCCTCTTCCAACAATCCATTCTCCGGGAGTGGAATTATCGGCTGCTTTTGCTACCATTGCCACAACCTCATCCCAATTTTTTGCAGTTGTTAAATCCAAAATCATTAATGAATGCCCTAATCCAAGAAAATGAGCATGGCTTTCATAAAATCCGGGCATTAAGAATTTACCCTCTAAATCTATTGTCTTAGTTGAGTCTCCTATATAATCTTCAATATCGTCCGTATAGCCGATTGCAAGAATTGTATCTCCTTTGACTGCAATAGCTTCAGAGATTACATCTCCATCCATTGTTACAACTTTACCATTTATAAATACAAGGTCAGCTTTTTCCAAATTATTCCCTCCACAATTAAAAAGCAGTGAAGCTAATGCAAACAATAAAATTAATTTTGTCAGTTTCATTATTTCCTCTTTTTATTTTTTTTATTATAAACGACTGGAACCAGATTAATTGTCGGCTTAATTTCCTTATAAACCGGATTCTTCTCATAAAATACAGATTCAAGAAATAGTCCCGATGGTGGAGCGGTAAATTTAGCCGGCTCATTACTTCTATTTTTTAGGTAATAGATAATATCATTTTCATTTTGTTTCCCTCTTCCGATCTCGACAAGCATTCCTACAATTCTACGAACCATCTTCCACAAAAAATGCGAACCTGAAATTCTTAATACAATTAAGCTGTCGGTTTCGAGAAATTCAATTTTATTTAATAATACTTTTGTTGATTTTTCTTCATCGTCGATATCGCAAAAAGAAACAAAATCATTCATACCTTCAAATAATATAGCCGCTTTTTTCATCTTTTGAACGTCAAGATCATCTTTTATCCACCAAACATACGGTTTTCCGAATGCTGTTCTTCTTTTGGCAATCTGATAAATATAACTTCTTTCTTCGGCACTATGACGAGCATGAAATTTATTATCCACTTTTTCCACTTCTAAAATATTTATATCGAAGGGGAGAAGATCATTTAATTTCATTCTGATGATTTCAGGTCCGAGCATTGTATCTACGTCCAAATGAGCCACTTGATTTAGAGCATGAACACCCGCATCAGTTCTTCCCGATCCCATTAAGTTACATTTACCTCTTCCAAAAATCTCGTCTGCCGCATCAAATATTTTTCCTTGAACGGTCTTGCTGTTTTTTTGCATCTGCCAACCGCTGTATCGAGTACCTTCATATTCAATATGCAACTTAAATTTACTCATATCATCCTTATTTTAATGGAATCGGTTACTTTTTTTTATATTTTTATAATTAAAAATAAGCAAAATTATGACTCCAAATATGAAATCCGCATCTATATCAAATATCTTTTATCCAAAATCACTATGTCTTGCCGGTGCATCAACCAAGGAAAAAAGTATCGGTTACGAACTACTTAAATGTATTAAAAAATATGGATATACCGGAAAAGTTTTTCCCGTTAATCCCAATGCCGAATCCGTTCTCGATTATAAATGCTTCAAATCAATTGATAACATTACCGAACAAATTGATCTTGCAATTATCGTAGTTCAAAAAGCTTATGTGGAAGAATCGATCGATTCCCTTTTAGCTAAAAAAGTAAAATCGATAATTCTCATAACTGCAGGATTTAAAGAGACCGGCAAAGAGGGTGAAGAACTTGAGAAAAAGATATTGGCAAAAGTTAAATCCTCAGGAGCTCGGTTAATCGGTCCGAATTGTATGGGGGTAATTAATACCCTTTCGAGTACAAAACTAAACGCAACTTTTGTAGCCGAAGAGCCGCAGATTGGAGCAGTAGGGTTTTTATCGCAAAGCGGTGCTATCGGGGCGGCAGTACTTAATTCGCTTCGTGAAACCGATATTCGTTTCGCACACTTTATTTCCGTAGGTAATAAAGCTGATCTTAATGAAAATGATTTCCTTCATTTTTGGCAAAATGATGATAATATAAAAACTCTCACTTTCTATTTAGAAAGTTTTATTAATGGCGAAGAATTTATTGAACCGTTTATAAAAGGTGAAATTACAAAACCGGCTATCATATTAAAATCGGGCAGAACCGCAAGCGGTATGAAAGCGGCATCATCTCATACAGGCGCTCTTGGAAGCAGCGATAAAGTTGTTAATTCCGTACTAAAACAATTTGGTATCATAAGAGCCGAAACAATAAATGAGCTCTTTAATTATTCTAAAGGATTGGAAAATTTTCCATTTCCAAAAGGGAATAAAGTCTGTGTAGTAACTAATTCAGGCGGTCCCGCTATTTTAACTGTTGATTCACTTGCAAAAGCAGGTTTAGAATTATCAGAACTCTCCGCTGAGACTAAGAGTAAAGTAAGAGAAATTATTCACATCGAAGGGAGTGCTGAAAATCCGATCGATCTCCTTCCCGGAGGAAATTTTGAAAGTTTTCCTGCGGTAATCAAAACCGTCCTCGAAGATAAAAATGTTGATTCTGTAATCTCTATTTTTATTGAACCCGTAATGGTCTCAGTTGATCCGATAGTCGAAGCAGTTAATGCGATCGATAGCGAAAAACCGATTTATCAAATTATAATGCCACTGCCCGAATTTTGGAGTAGATACAAAGGAGAAAAACCGATTTTTAGAAATCCGGAAGACCCTGCAAAAATTATTTCTAATATTTTGTTCTATTCAATATCGCAAAAGAAAGACAGATCAAAAAGCATTGAACTTCTCGGACTAAAGGATTCAAAAGAAATTATATCAACCAATATTTTCCTATCTCAAGAAGAATCTTTAGATCTTGCTAATCAATATTCTATTCCGGCCGTTAAGAGTTTATCAATTCCCGTCGCCGAATTAGATAAATCTGAAATTGATTTTTATCCTATTGTAATTAAAGGAATTAGCAGTGATGTAATTCATAAATCGGAATTAAATGCGGTTAAACTTAACATAAAAAACAAAGAAGAATTATTAAACGCAGCTAAAGCAATAGAGAATAATTTTAGCATCAAAAATTATAAAGTGGATTCATATCTAATTCAGTCCTTCTTAAAACCGAAACATGAAATTTTAATAGGCGGATTTAGAGACCCCTCTTTTGGTCCGATGATAATGTTCGGCAGTGGCGGAAAGTATGTGGAAGTGTATGATGACACTTCTCTTAAATCTGCATTTATATCCGAAGAGGATGTTGATGATATGATTAACTCTACAAAGATGGGAAAAATATTAAAAGGAGTAAGAGGAGAAGCACCTGCCGAAATAAAAAAACTTAAAGAGATAATATTTTCTTCGGCTAAGATGTTAGTAGAAAATAAAAATATAATTGAATTCGATTTTAATCCGATGATATATACAGAAGAAGGAAATTTTTCAGTTGTTGATATTAGAATAAAACTAAGTGAGAATAGATGAAAATAGCGTTTGTTTCGAGCGAAGTATTCCCTTATGCAAAAACCGGCGGATTAGCTGATGTAGCGGGAACGCTTCCAAAAGAATTATCTAAACTTGGCGATGAAGTGATTGTCTTTATGCCAAAATATAATACATTCGGCGAAGCAGAATACGGTCTTCATTACAGTTGGGATATAGGAGAAATTCCTATCCGCTTAGCAGGAGAAGTCCGCTCGGTACATGTTCATACAGCTTCTCTTCCTGATTCAAACGTAAAAATTTTTTTTATCGACTGCCCTTATTATTATCATCGTTTTAGAATTTATACTAACGATATAGATGAAGATGAACGTTTTCTCCTTTTCTCAAAGGGTGTAATCGAAGTGATGCAAAGGATCGGTTTTGCTCCAGACATTATTCATTGTAATGATTGGCAGACCGGTGTGCTTCCTCTTCTATTGCGAGATAACTACGGTTGGGATAAAATGTTTGATAAAACCGCCTTTGTATTTACTATTCATAATATCGGTTATCAAGGAAGATTTAAAAAATCTTCTTTTACCAAAGCAGAGATTAAAGATGAATATTATCTTCATGGTGGACTCGGCGAATATGAAGGCGGAATTAATTTCCTTAAGACGGCTCTTCTTACTTCCGATATTATAAATACCGTAAGTAATACTTATGCTCATGAATTATTGACGAGTGAATTTGGTCACGGTATGGAAACCTTTCTTCAAAAAAGAAAAACTGATCTTTGGGGTATATTAAACGGTATCGATTATAACCAGTGGAATCCCGAAACCGATAAATTTATTCCTCATCATTTTTCGATAAATGATCTCTCCGGAAAACTAGAAAATAAAAAATTTCTTCTCAAAAAATCGTATATTCCTTTTGACGAAAACAAGCCTTTAATTGGAATTGTATCACGATTAGTGAGTCAAAAAGGATTTGATCTTATTAAATCGGTTTTATATGATTTAGTTTCTTTAGATGCACAATGGGTAATTCTTGGAAGCGGTGAACCGGAATATGAAAAAATGTTTTACGATTTATCTCGTTATATCCCAAATAAAGTGTGGTCTTATATAGGATTTAATAATGAACTTTCTCATTTGATTGAAGCAGCATCGGACATATTTCTAATGCCCTCAAAATATGAACCGTGCGGTCTTAATCAAATCTATTCTCTGAAATATGGAACGGTCCCGGTAGTAAGAAAAACCGGTGGACTTGCAGATACAGTTCTTGATTGGAACGAATATCTTGCTCAAAATATGGAGATAGGAACAGGATATTCTTTTAGTGATTATACTCCTTCGGCTTTACTTCATTCTGTAAAGCGAGCCGTTGGCGATTTCCACAATAAAGAGGTGTGGAAAAAAATCCAACTTAACGGAATGGAAAAAGATTATTCATGGGAAAAATCAGCAAAGCTGTATCAACAGATGTATGAACAAGCAATAACAAATAGAGGGCAATCTAATTGGAATCGAGAAACTTAGTCATTGGTGCTACCGGTGGGATCGGTAGAGCAGTTGTAAAAGCATTATTTGAAAAAGGAGAACAGGTTACTGTTTTCGTCCGCAAAAGGGAAAAAGCTGAAAAATATTTTTCTGAATTCCCCGATATAGAAATTATCGAAGGAAATGCTTTTAGTTGTTTTGATGTTGAACAAGCATGTTTTAATAAACAAAATGTTTTTTATTGTTGTAATATTCCATATCCCGAATGGAAATTTGATGCTAAAAAACTTCTTCGCATTTCACTCCACGCAGCAATTATAGCAAAAGCAAAATTCATTTTTCCCGGCAACGTATATGTATATGGCAAAGCCCAAACCAATCCCGTAAAAGAAAATCATCCATGGAACGCACACACTCGTAAAGGAAAAATCCGTATTGAAATGGAAAATATAATTAAAGAAAGGGCAAATGAAAGACATGGCAAATATTGTATTGTCCGTTTCCCTGATTTTTATGGTCCTTATGTTGTCAATGGTTTCTCCGAAAAACTTTATTTAAATGCTAAGAAAGGAAAGCAACTTCTTTGGATCGGAAATCCCAAAACTATTACCGAATATGTTTTTGTTGAAGATGCCGGTAAAGCTTTAGCTGAAGCAGCTCTTTCAAATAAAGGCGATAATCAAGAATTTAATTTCCCTTCTAATTCCCCATGCACTAATAAGGAATATCTTGATACTATCATTAAAGTCTCGGGCAAAAAATCTAAAACTCATTTCCTTAATTCCGGTATCTTGTTTTTTATTCTTGGCTTATTAAATAAGAATATTTGTGAGCTAAAAGAGATGCTCTATTTAAAGAGAGAAAAGCTTGTTTTGGATGGTCATAAATTTAAATCAACTTTTGGGTTTCTTTCAGAAACCGATTTAGATACAGGCGTGAAAAAAACTTTTGAATGGACAAATAATTTTTTCAAATAGTTTCTATTTATTAATAATGATAAATCATAGAGGGATGATTTGTTGTTTTCATAATAAGTGTCGCAGTCTATAAGGCTTGAAATATTTTTCTCCCCGTATAGCTGCCAAGTACCTGTAATACCGATATTAGAAGAAAAACTATCTCGAAGATTATATTCAGCTGGATAGTTTTTTTTCATATACTTAAGGTCTTTTTTGTTTAATGGTCTCAAACCCACCAAACTCATTTTCCCTATCAAAACATTAAAGAGTTGGGGCAATTCATCTAAATGAGTTTTTCTTAACCATAGTGAATATCTATCTATTTTTATTCTGGGATCATTTTTAAGGAAACAATGATTTGCTTTTTGGAGTTTTGATTTAAGAAATTCCTTTTTAGATACTGTTCTAATTTTGTATATAGTAATTTTTTCTTTAGATAATGTTATCCAACGTTCCTGCTTATAAATTGGAAATTCGCCCAGAATCCAAAAACTTATAAACAGCAAAATTACTAATAGAGGAAGAGTAATTATCAGTAGTACGAATGATACAAAAATTTCAATTACTCTTTTAGAAAGATCAATCGTCATTAAAAAGAATTTATTTGTTTTACAAATTAAGTTCTACCTTAGCATATTTTCTTTCTGTAATGTAAAACGGTGCAAGTAAAGCAATAATCATAATAATTACCGCTGAAACAAAAAGAATACTTCCGAAGATAGTATCATATTCCAATAAATTCAATTCCCCAAGAAGATAGTGCCAATCGTGAATCACTTTATTTCCACCTAGAAGCGGAAGAACCATAGCTCTTGCATCCGATACATAAACACTCACATTCATCATGCTCTCTGCAAACCAGATTGTAGAAAGTTGAAATAATACTTTTTGTTTCCTTACGAAATAAAAAACAACAAACATAAGAGGAATAAGTAATTGAGTAAGACTTCCGCCAAGCATATATAAAAATCGGGGGAAAATAGAAAATATTCCATGTCCCCCTTCATGTATCAATAGATTCATATAATCGATAAATGTAAATTCGCCGCCATTAAAAATATAGTATAAAACCACCGGAACAAGTATCAAAGATGAAATCCATATTTTTATCGCTTCTTTCATCAATCAAACATTTCCGATAATTTATTTTTATCCTTAGTTATTCCCAAGCAGATTATCAATTTAATTCGTGCTTTTTGACCGTTTAGGTAATCGGAAAAAATCACTCCTAATTCTTTAAGCCATTTTCCGGCTCCGGGATAACCATAAATACTTAATGTTTCGCCTGCCGGACATCTTGATACTAAGACAACGGGAATATTTTTCTCAATAACATATTTTATTCCTTCAAAAACTTTTGGCGGAACGTTTCCCACTCCCATTGCTTCTACAACTAATCCATGAGTATTAGTATCTGCTGAATATTTAAAAAACTTATCATCCATACCGGCATAAACTTTTATTAAATCCACATTACTATCAATCTTATCTGTTTCTAATACCTCCAATTTTATTGGGGCTCTATTAAAAAATACCGTACCTCGATCAACAAAACCGAGAGCACCAAAATCAAGACTATGGAAAGTCTCCACATCTTCGGTGTGAGTTTTTGTTACTTCACTTGCTGCATTTATTTCTCCATTAAGGCATACCAACACCCCAAGTCCCGAACTATTTTTATTATTACAAATATGAATAGCGTCGGTTAAGTTCTTTGGTCCATCCCAATCGGGTTCCGAGCTTGTTTTCATAGCTCCAATTACAACTATCGGTTTTTCGGTGTTGATTGTCAGATCAAGAAAATACGAAGTCTCTTCTAATGTGTCAGTACCATGAGTTACTATAACACCATCAACATCATCACGCTTTACAAGCTCTTTAATTTTTTTTGAAAGCTCCAACATTAGAACAGGGCCTATATGTGGTCCGGGATAATTTCCAAACTCATAAAACGAAATTTTGGCAAGCTCATTTATTCCGGGCATCATATTTAATAAATCGCTCCCTTGAAAATGCGGAACCGCCACATTAGATGATTCATCGATCTTCATTGAGAATGTTCCGCCGGTAAATACAATTACAATTTTTTTCATAGTTTTTTCTTTTTACTTCGCAAAATAAGTATAAAGTTATCGATTTTGAAATAGAATTAATTTGCAAGAGACGTGAGTAAACCTTAATTTCACATAAGTTCTGGGATTAAAAACTATGTTGACAATATGTTAATAACTTTTGTATGTGAAACGTTTCACGACTTTTCACAATACCCAAAGTGTTGTTAATATTTGCACTGCATTTGTTTGTTTAATTGAAAAAGATAACTCTAACCCATTGAAATAAAACAACTTAACAAACCTTATTTAATGTGGATAAGATGTTTATAAGTTGGTTACAAGAAGAAAATCAAGATTCTAATTCATTTTTTAAATTTATTTTTTTGTTTCTATAATTGTGGATAATTCAAAATGGCTGAAGCTGCTCTAAAACTCGATTCCTCTAATGAACATATAACTATTTGGAAAGAGTGTTTAAGCTTAATAAAAGAAAATGTTTCACTTTTAACCTATAATACATGGTTTTTGCCTCTCAAACCTCTTAATTTAGATAAAAACATTCTAAAGCTCCAAGTTCCGAATAATTATTTTATCGACTGGATTGAAGAACATCATAAGACTCTAATTACAAATGTTATCCATAATATTCTGGGAAACGACGGTAAATTAATCTATTTAATTATTGAAGAACAAGAAGACACTTTATTTGATCAAAGAAGTGAAACAAAATCTAATTCTGCACCAATTACGGAAGTAAAGCCGGTAGAGAAAAATTTTGATGATTTCTTAAACTCCAAATTTACCTTTGAAAATTTTGTTAAAGGCGAAGGAAATCAATTGGCAAGAGCCGCTTCTATTGCAATCGGAGAAAATCCCGGACTAACTTCTTTTAATCCACTATTTATTTATGGCGGTGTAGGTCTCGGTAAAACTCACTTAATTCAAGCAATTGGAAATAAAATTTTAGAAAAAGATCCAAACAAAAAAGTTATTTATGTTTCATCTGATCTATTTACGGTTGAATTTGTCGAAGCTATTCAAAATAACTCAGTTAATGATTTTTCTAATTTTTATAAAGGGATGGATGCGTTAATAATAGACGACATTCAATTTTTAGTAGGAAAAGAAAAAACACAAGATCTTTTCTTTAATATATTTAATACGCTTCATCTCTCAGGAAGGCAAATAATACTTTCGAGCGATAAACCTCCGAAAGACTTAAAAGGTGTCAGTGAGCGGCTTGTATCGCGATTTCAATGCGGTTTGACGGTGGATATTCAACCTCCTGATTTTGAAACGCGTTTGGCAATCTTAAACAATAAATCTCGCTTGCTTGATCTTTATCTAGCTCCTCAATCAATTGAATATATTGCTCATAACATAACATCTAATATTAGAGAGCTCGAAGGAACTCTACTACGTCTTCTTGCCACTCATTCTCTTAATTCAAAAGAGATCGATTTTGAAATGGTTAAACGGGTTGTTAAAGAAATTTCCACTAATAGACAAGTGAATATTTCGATTGAATATATTACAAAAATAGTGTGTGACTTTTTCAAAGTTGAAGAGAATAAAGTAAGAGAAAAGAACCGCAGAAAAGAGGTGGTTTTAGCTCGTCAAGTGGCAATGTATCTTGCAAAAAATTTAACTAAGTCTTCTCTTAAAACTATCGGATTACATTTCGGCGGAAGAGATCATTCGACGGTTATTCATGCTTGCTCCACAATTGAAGAGGCTATTTCTAACGATTATCAGTTAAATGAATCGGTCATGAATATAAAAAACAAGATTGAAGTGAGCGTTTCTTAGTGTTGATAATTTGTATATAAGTCGTTATTAATATGTTAATAACTTGCCTTTAATCTTCACATGTTTGTTTGAGTAGTTTTATAAATAAGTTATTCACAATTACGAAGTTTTAAAAAGTTCGTTTAGAAGTCAAAACACAGTAAATAATTGGTTATCCACATATTAACATCTTTATTATTGTTGTTAATAAATTACCTTATATAAAAGAATAATAATAAAGTGTGTGTATAAGTTAAGATTGAAATTACTTTCGATTTTTGGTATTTTTAAAGTCTAAATTGGAGATAAAAATGGAATTTAAATTAAACAGCAAAGAGTTAGAAAAACATCTCTCTAAAATCATTCCGGGTGTTCCAACAAAAACACCGATGACAATTTTAGAAAACTTCTTGTTTGAAATTACTGACGGATTATTAACGATTTATGCGACTGATTTAGAGATTTCACTTCAAACATCTTTGAATGTAATTTCTGATTCGAACATTAAAATCGTTGTTCCTGCACATCTTCTTTTTAATGTTGTAAAAACTCTTAAAGACACAACAATTCAATTCAAGGTACAAGATAACGGAAAATTATTACTTTCAACAAACACCGGTAAATACACCTTAAGTTATCTCGAAGCAACTGAATTTCCTGAAATTCCTTCAATCAAAACCGATGAACAAAATACAAAAGATATTAACGAATTTACAATTCAAGGAAACGAATTAAAAGAATCGATCGATAAAACTTCGTTTGCTATGAGTAGAGAAGAGATGCGTCCGGCAATGATGGGAACGCTATTTGAATTTGATGATGATGGATTGCGCTTCGTTGCTACCGATGGTCATAAGCTCGTGAATTTATTAAATAAAAAAATTGCTACAAAAATAAATCAGCAATATATCGTTCCGGAAAGAGCTATTTCGGTTCTATCAAAAATTTTAGATGAACGTGAAGTAAAAGTTTATTTAAGCAAAACGCATGTTTCTTTTAGGTTAAGTGAGTTGCAATTAATCACACGTGTTATCGGTCAAAAATATCCCGATTATGCTAGCGTAATTCCTGTAGAGAATGAATTCTCGCTTAAGATAAATACAAAAGAATTATCGGATGCAATTAAGAGAATGATGCTTTTCTCGGTATCAAGCATCAGAAAAGTGAAATTTTCAATTAAAAAAGATGTTGTAAATATATCAGCAGAAGAAGCAAGTATTGGCGCCTCAGGTGAAGAAAATGTGCCTTGTGAATATTCAGGTGATGATCTTGAAATTGGTTTTAACAGTGCTTTTTTGAATGATATTTTGAATCATATAAGCGCAGAAAATGAAATTGTATTTAAGCTTCATTCCCCAACAAAAGCAGTAATAGTTGTTCCGGTAGAGAAAAAAGATAATTACGATCTTACGATGCTCTTAATGCCGGTTCGTTTGAATAATTAAAATGATTTTAGAGAATATAGAAATGACGAATTTCAGACTTCATTCTAAAACGTCATTAGATTTTTCAAACAAAATTAACTACATAATTGGGGGTAATGGAGAAGGTAAGACTTCCATTTTAGAGGCAATTTATTACTTGTGTACTACTAAGAATCTTAATTCATCTTCGGATGCGGATGCAGTTAAATTCAGCGAAAAATTCTTTGATGTAAAAGGTGTTTTTAGAGATTTAACTGATAATAAAATCAGAGTCCTTTTCGATACAGAATCAAACAGAAAAAACTGCTTCTTAGATGAAAAAAATATAAATAGATCTGCATCGTTAATAGGTAAATTTCCTATTGTAACTTTAATCCAAAGCGACCACTCGATAACTTCAGGAAGTCCTGCAGATCGAAGAAGATTTGTCGATTCTGTAATTTCTCAATCAAGTAACACTTACCTAAAGATACTTATTGATTACAACAAGATATTAAAACAAAGAGCCGTAATTCTAAGTGAGCTTAGAGAGTTTAGAAGAAGTGCGCTTGTCAGTCAATTAGATGCATGGAGCGAAGCGTTAGTTAAAAGTGGCTCCGAAATTATCCGTCATAGAATTAAGTTTATTGAAGGTTTTAATGAGTATGTAAAAAATGCTTATATGCACGTTATGGAAGAAAGAGAAACTCCTGAAATTATTCTTCAATCTTTCCAAGAAAATTTACCTTTAGACGATATAGATAAAATTTATATAGAATTACTAAAAGAAGCCGAAAACGATGAGATAAGAAGAGCTTCTAATTTGATTGGTCCGCACAGAGACGATTTCATTTTTAAAATTAATGATCTCGAATTGAAACGGTTTGGTTCGCAGGGGCAGCATAAGACATTCCAGATTGCGCTTCGCTTCGGGCAGTTTTTTTATATGCTTGATAAGATGGGAAGAAAACCTATTTTCCTTATGGATGATGTCTTTGGCGAATTAGATAAGAGTCGTGCTTATAAAATAAGCAAATACTTAAGTGAACTCGGACAGACTTTTATTACCATGACCGACTTAACGAATATTGATCTTTTTAATAAAGAAACCGATTATAAAATAATTAATATCAACGGCGGTGCAGTTTTAAATGCTTAAAACTAATTTTAGAAAAATAAGCGAAGTAATAGAAAAAGAAAAAGAATTTGAAAAATTAAGAAGTACCGCAAGAATCTATCAGGTGGTTGAAGATTTTTATAAAATATTCCCTGACCTTAAGATTCTTGCCTCACCCTTAAAAGTAGAAAGAGATATTCTTTTTTTGCATGCAGAAAATTCAGTATGGAAAAGTGAATTGAACTTTCATAAAGTGACGATAATAGAAAAAATAAATAATTACTATAAAGAAGAAATAATAAAACAGATAAAATTTTTGTAAAAATAATTCGGAAAAAATAATAAAAAATGACAACTCAAAATAATTATACCGCGAAAAATATTAGTGTGTTAAAAGGTCTCGAAGCGGTAAGAAAAAGACCCGCAATGTATATTGGAGATGTAGGCTCACGAGGTCTTCATCATTTAATAAATGAAGTGGTTGATAATTGTATCGATGAGGCTCTCGGCGGTTATAATGATAGAATAAACATTACGATAAAGAAAGATGGATCGGTATCGGTAGAAGATAGAGGGCGCGGAATTCCGGTGGATTTACACCCTGAAGAAAAACGATCCGCCCTTGAAGTAGTAATGACGGTTCTTCATGCAGGTGGTAAGTTCGATAAAGATAGCTATAAAGTTTCAGGCGGTCTGCATGGTGTGGGTGTTTCGGTAGTTAATGCTCTTTCTGAATGGATGACTGTTGAAGTAAAAAGAGATGGAGCTATTTATTATCAAAAATATGAATTAGGTTTTCCACTAGCACCGGTTAAAGAAATTGGAAAAACTAAAAAACAAGAAACAGGAACAACCGTTACATTTAAACCTGACGGAACAATTTTCAAAACCACAAAATTTAATTTCGATACAGTTATTGAAAGAATGCGTGAACTCGCTTATTTAAATAAAGAAGTTACTATTACAATTAAAGATGAAAATGAAAATATGGAAGAGATATTCCATTTCAAAGGCGGTTTAATAGAATTTGTTAAATATTTAGATGAAACAAGAACACCGCTTCACAAACCAATATATATTTTCGGTGAAAAAGAAAACACACCTGTTGAAATTGCTTTTGAATATAGTGAGTCCTATTCAGAAAATATTCACACTTATGTAAATAATATAAATACTATCGAGGGAGGCACTCACTTAGTTGGTTTCAAGACAGCCCTTACTCGTACATTCAATAATTACGCATATAAGAATGGATTAATAAAAGAAAATAATAAAATTTCTTTAACCGGAGACGATTTCCGAGAAGGTCTTACAGCAGTAATATCAATTAAAGTAATGGAACCACAGTTTGAAGGGCAGACAAAAACAAAACTTGGAAATAGTGAAGTAAAATCAATTGTAGAAACACTTGTAGGCGAAAAGCTTGGAGAGTATCTCGAAGAGAATCCTGCGATTGGAAAAAAAGTAATTGAAAAGTGTATGAGAGCAGCTGAAGCAAGAGAAGCAGCTCGAAAAGCAAAGGACTTAGTAAGAAGAAAGAATGCTCTCGATTCAATGCATTTACCGGGTAAATTAGCAGATTGCTCAATTAATGATCCGGAGCATTGTGAAATTTATATAGTCGAAGGTGATTCCGCAGGTGGTTCTGCTAAGCAAGGACGCGATAGAAGATTCCAAGCTATTCTTCCTCTAAAAGGAAAAATTCTTAATGTGGAAAAAGCTAAAATTAATAAGGTGCTTGAAAATGCCGAAATATTAGCTCTTATCTCTGCTGTGGGTGCAGGTATCGGTAATGAATTTGATGCAAGTAAATCACGCTATGGAAAAATAATTTTAATGACTGATGCCGATGTTGATGGAAGCCATATTCGTACTTTGTTATTAACGTTTATTTATCGTCACATGAAAGAACTTATTACCGAAGGAAAAGTATATATAGCTCAACCTCCATTATATAAAGTGAAAAAAGGAAAAGAAGAATTTTATGCTTTCGATGACGACGAAAGAGATAAAATATTAAAACGTCTTAAAGCTGATGTAAAGGGAAAAGAGGATATACCGGTGGTAGTACTCGAAGAAGGCAGCGAAGAAATAAATGTTAAGGGCGTAACTATCACTCGCTATAAAGGTCTTGGAGAGATGAATCCGGAACAACTCTGGAATACTACAATGAACCCGGAAACAAGAGTTGTATTGCAGGTTAATTTAGAAAGCGCAATGGCTGCTGATAAAATCTTTGAAACATTAATGGGTGATGCAGTAGAACCAAGACGTGAATTTATAGAGAAACATGCTAAATACGCTAAATTAGATATTTAATTAGGAAATATAATGACAACAATTTTTGAAAAAGTAGTACCGGTATCGCTCGAAGAGGAGATGAAATCCTCCTATATCGATTATGCGATGTCGGTAATTGTAGCTAGAGCTTTGCCCGATGTAAGAGATGGATTAAAACCGGTTCATCGCCGTGTTTTATATGGAATGCATGAATTGGGAGTTGCTCATAATAAACCTTATAAAAAGTCTGCAAGAATTGTCGGTGAAGTTCTTGGTAAGTACCATCCTCATGGTGATAGTGCTATATACGATACAATGGTACGTATGGTTCAAGATTTTTCTCTTCGTTATCCATTGGTAGAGGGGCAGGGTAACTTTGGATCGGTGGATGGTGATTCCGCTGCTGCTATGCGTTATACTGAAGCACGTATGGCACGTATATCAGAAGAGATGCTTAGGGATTTGGATAAGAACACTGTTAATTTTGTAAATAACTTCGATGAATCACTTCAAGAACCGACCGTAATGCCTTCATACCTTCCGAATTTATTGATCAATGGATCAAGCGGTATTGCAGTGGGTATGGCTACAAACATTCCTCCTCATAATATTACAGAAGTTATTGATGGATGCGTAAATGTAATAGACAACCCAAACTTAAAACCGGAAGATTTAATAAAAATTATTAAAGCTCCCGATTTCCCGACCGGCGGAATTATTTATGGTTATGAAGGTGTAAGGGAAGCTTTACTTACCGGTAGAGGCAGAGTAGTAATTAGAGCTAAAGCGAATGTAGAAACACATAAGAACGACCGCGAAAGCATAGTTATTACCGAGCTTCCTTATCAAGTAAATAAAGCTAATTTAATCACCAAAATGGCAGAGCTCGTAAGAGAAGATAAATTAAAAGATATTTCCAATATAAGAGACGAATCAGATAGAGACGGACTTCGCGTTGTAATTGAATTAAAACGAGATGCGCAGCCCGCAGTTGTTCTTAATCAATTGTTTAAGCATACTCAGATGCAGGTTACTTTCGGTGTTATTATGCTTGCATTAGTTAATGGCACTCCTAAAGTATTAACCGTAAGGGAATGCATCGATCATTTCCTTGATCATAGAATGGAAGTATTGATAAGAAGAACAAAATATGATCTTGATTCAGCCGAAAGAAGAGCACATATTTTAGAAGGATATATTATTGCTCTTGATAATATTGATGAAGTAATAGAGACTATTAAAAAGTCGAAAGACGTAGAAACCGCAAAAAATAATTTAATGCGGAAATTCAAACTCTCAGAAATTCAAGCTAAAGCCATTCTTGATATGCGTCTGCAAAGATTAACAGGTCTTGAAAGAAAGAAAATTGAAGATGAATATAAAGAAGTAATAAAACTTATTGAAAAATTAAAATATATACTCGATACAGAAAAGAAGAGAAAACAAATTATTAAAGAAGAACTTCTTTTATTAAAAGAAAAATATGGCGACGAAAGAAGAACCGAAATTATTTATGACTATAAAGATTTCTCTTTAGAAGATATCATTGCTCAAGAAGATGTGGTTGTTACTATTTCACATCAAGGATTTATTAAGAGGTTTCCTGTAAGCGGATATAGAAAACAATCACGCGGCGGTAAGGGAGTAATTGGCTCTGGCACTAAAGAAGAGGATTTTATTGAACACATGTTTATTGCCTCCACTCATCATTATATCATGTTCTTCACTGATAAAGGTAAATGTTATTGGTTAAAGGTGCATGAGATTCCAGAGAGCGGAAGAGCTACCAAAGGACGATCTCTCCTTAACCTAGTGGAAAAAGATAAAGATGAAAAAATATCTGCCTTCATTACGGTTAAAGAATATACCGAAGATAAGTTCATAGTAATGGCAACAGAGAGAGGAACGATTAAGAAAACGGTTCTTTCAGCTTATTCAAATATTCGTAAAGGAGGAATTAATGCTATTAATCTTGTTGAAGGTGATCGCTTAGTAGAAGCTAAGTTAAGCGATGGAAGCAGCGATATTATTATAGGCACTAAACATGGCTTGGCGATTCGTTTCAACGAAAAAGATGTTCGTGATATGGGTAGAACTGCTACCGGTGTAAGAGGTGTTAATCTTGGTAAAAATGATATTGTAATCGGAATGATTGTAACTAAGAACTGCGATACACTTCTTGTTGTAACCGACAAGGGATATGGAAAGCGCACTGAAATAGATGATTATAGAATTACTCGCCGAGGCGGTAAAGGTGTAATTACAGTTAAAACATCAGATAAAAATGGTCTTATGATTGCGATGATGGAAGTTAATGATAATGATGAACTTGTAATTATCACAACGCAAGGAATGGTAATACGTCAAAGCGTAAAAGAACTAAGAGTAATGGGTAGAAATACTCAAGGAGTAAGACTAATTAAATTAAATGATGGTGATGAAATTGCTGATATAGCAAGAGTAGTGCCTGACGAAGAAGAAAACGGAGACAAAGATGAGTAGCAATAAGAATTTACAATTCGATTCTAAATGCGTTCATGCCGGTATTGGCGAATATGAATTTGGATCAGTAGTTCCTCCTATTTATCAAACTTCCACATTCAAATTTGAAAACGCCGCTCATGGCGCAAGATTATTTAAAGGTGAAGAAGAAGGATTTATTTATACTCGAATGAAAAATCCTACAATCGAAGCAATGGAAAATGCAGTGGCTGAATTAGAAGAAGGTCATAAAGCACTTGGCTGTGCAAGTGGCATGGCTGCAATTAGTACAGTCTTTGCCGGTCTTCTTAAACAAGGCGATCATGTTGTCTGCACTAATTCGGTTTATGGACCAACTCTTATTTTATTAAAAAACTTTTTTACAAAGTTTGGTGTTGAATCCGATTTTGTTGATACTGAAAATATGGAACATGTAGAGGCCGCCTTAAAACCGAATACAAAAATGATTTATGTTGAAAGTCCTGCAAATCCTGTAATATCGGTTACTGATATTGCTGCAGTTGCAAAACTTGCTCACGCAAATAATGCCTATTTGGTTGTTGATAATACATTTATGAGTCCGGCATTACAAAAGCCATTGAATCTAGGTGCCGATATTTCTCTTCATAGTATGACAAAATTTTTAAATGGTCATGCAGATGTAGTAGCAGGTATTATCGTTGTTAAAAATGAAGAGATGTATTCTTTACTTAAAAAAACGCTTAATATGTTCGGCGGAGTAATTGACCCTTTCAATTCGTTTTTAGTTCATAGAGGATTAAAGACTTTATCGATAAGAATAGAAAAACATTGCGAAAATGCTCTCCTTGTAGCTCAATACTTAGAAAATCATCCTAAAGTAAAATGGGTTAAATATCCGGGATTGAAATCACATCCTCAATATGAACTCGGATTAAGACAGCATTCAGGCGCAGGCGGAATGATATCGTTTGAAGTTGCCGGCGGTATTAAAGGCGGTGAGATTACGATGAACTCCGTTAAGCTTTGTCAATTAGCAGTTAGTCTTGGAGGCGTTGAATCTTTAATTCAGCATCCGGCAAGTATGACTCATTCGGGAATGAGTAAAGAAGATAGAGAAGCTGCAGGTATTACAGATGGTTTAGTTCGCCTATCAGTTGGTATTGAAAACGCAAAAGATATTATAGATGATTTAGATCAGGCTTTAGCTAAAGTAGAAGTCCCGATTGAAAGTAAAGTAAACTAAACTAAACTAAAAAAATCTATTAATATATTTTTATAAAATTATTGAACCGCCTCAAGGCAATATTGAGGCGGTATTTCGTAGAGTAATAAATGTTTCTTTCCCCCTAAGATAAATGGGGGTTTTTTATATAAAATAATAAGGGTTTTGCCATGTCGAAAAAAATCTTTCCCCTTTTAATGGTATTTGTCATCTCTTCACTCCTCTTTGCTCAAGATAAATATTATACACCACTTAATATAAAAAGTGCATTTAATAATAAAACGCGTTCGCTTGACGGAAAGCCCGGTGAGAATTATTGGCAGAACAGATCGGACTATAAATTAAAAGCCGAATATAATCCACGCACAAAATTATTAAAGGGTCATGCCGAAATAAAGTATCACAATAATAGCCCTGATACACTTAAACAAATTACAATCCGCTTATATCAAGATATATATAAGAAAGGGAACACACGCGATTTCCAGCTCGATCCCCGATCATTAAACGACGGAGTAAAAGTTTCAAATCAAAAATTAGATAATGAATCTATACCTATCGCTAATATTAACAGGAGCGGAACAAATCTATTTTATAATTTATTAAAACCGCTTAATCCAAAATCGGAAGTAAACATTTCGCTTGATTGGGAGTTTAATATGCCAAGCTATTCGGGAGTAAGGATGGGCACTTATGATTCTGTTTCTGCTTTCGTTGCTTATTGGTATCCTCAAGTTGCAGTTTATGACGATATCGATGGTTGGGATAATCTTAATTATACAGGACAAGTGGAATTCTATAATGATTTTGGTGATTTCGATTTAGAGCTTACACTACCGAAAGGTTTTGTAGTTTGGGCTACGGGTGTTTTGCAAAATCCTGAATCAGTTCTCGCTCCCGCTATTTATGAGAAATATAAAAAAGCTAATCAATCGGATTCCATTTATCATATCATTAAGGCAGAAGATTATAAAAATTTAGTTACTTCCGATCATGAAAAAAACGTATGGAAATTCAAGGCTGAATATGTACCCGATTTTGCATTCGCCACGAGCAACCATTATTTATGGGATGGATCAAGTATAATAGTTGATAAAAAAACAGGAAGAAAAATTTTTGTGGACGCTGCTTATAACAGAGATTCAAAAGATTTTCCACTTGTTGCTAAGATAGCGCGCACAACGGTGGATATGCTTTCTAATGATCTGCCCGGGTATCCTTTCCCATATCCGAAGATTACTATCTTCAATGGTGATGGAGGAATGGAATTTCCAATGATGGTTAATGACGGTTCTGCAGATGGAAAAGCCGGAACAGTACACGTTACTTCTCACGAAATATCACATACATATTTCCCTTTCTTTATGGGAACTAATGAAAGAAAATATGCATGGATGGATGAAGGGTGGGCAACTCTCCTTCCATCTCGCATTCAAAGCAAGCTTGCACCGGGATACGATCCTATCTCTCGTAATGCACAGCAATATAATGAATTTGCGGGGAGCGAAAGAGATATTGCCCCAATCGTTCCTTCATTTTTATTAAATGGTGCTTCTTATCGCACGGCTTCCTATCGTCGTCCGGGAGCTGCATATAATGTTTTATACGAACTCCTAGGAGAAGTGATTTTTAAGAAAGCATTGAATGAATATATATCAAGATGGAACGGCAAACACCCTATACCCAACGATTTTTTCAATACTTTCGATAATGTTTCCGGAGAAGATTTATCGTGGTTCTGGAAGCCATGGTTCTTTGAGTCGGGCTATCCCGATCTCGCAATCAGTTCAATTGTTCCAAGTGAGAATTCGCAAAAGGTAATCATTGAAAACAAAGGTACAATGCCGATACCTGTGGAATTAAAAGTTACTTATGATGATAGAACAAATGAAACTCAAACTCAATCTCCCGCAGTATGGAAAACCGGAAATAAAAAATATGAAGCGGTTTTTAATACAACTAAAAAAATTAAATCAGTAGAATTAGGCAGTACAAAATATTCTGATATCGATACTAAAAATAATTCGTTTAAAGCCAATTAAGGGGGAGTAATGAAAGCGAAATATGTTTTGTTGTTTGTTTTGGTTTTGCAGTTGTCATTAATAGCTCAATCTAAAGATTATTTCGTACCAAGAAGTTTTCGAGATGCAGTAGAAAAAGGAACAAGAAGTTGGGATGGTAAACCGGGGAAAAATTATTGGGAAAATAAAACAGATTATAAAATTAGAGCAGAACTTCATCCGGAATTAGCCACCGTTACGGGTCATGCTTGGATTACGTATTATAATAATAGCCCCGATACTCTAAAGAATCTTGTGTTGCGCCTTTATCAAGATATTTTTAAGAAAGGAGCGGCAAGAGATTTTCCGGGACCCGAAATGGATTTAACCGATGGAGTAAAGATTGATACTCTCCTATTCAATAATGTTTCTATTAAAGATGACATGAAAAAATTCAGAGTATTCAAGACCTCCACAAATTTGATAATCGGCAAACTTCCGGAGCCGATCGCTCCCGGTGCTTCGGCAAAAATTGAAACTCAATGGGAAATAAAAATTCCAAAATATGCACGTTTAAGAATGGGTGCATATAGTGATTCCACTTTCTATGTTGCCTATTGGTATCCGCAGGTTGCAGTATATGATGATATCGATGGCTGGGATAGGAATGAATATCAAGGTCTTACGGAATTTTATAATGATAAAAATAATTTTGATATAGAGATTACGGTTCCGGGTGATTATGTAGTTTGGGCAGGCGGCGAACTTCAAAATGGAAAAGAGGTTCTTAACCCCGATGTTTTTGATCGCCTCGAGAAATCTAAAACTTCTGATGTTGTAATAAATGTAGTTACAAAAGACGACTTAGAAAACAAAAAAGTAACCAAGAATAAAGAAAAAAATGTTTGGAAATTTATTGCTTACGAAACGCCCGATATTACATTCGCAGCATCAAGTGGATATGTATGGGATGCCCTTTCTACGATTGTAGATAATAAAACCGGTAGAAGAACGGCAATAGATGCGGTTTATCCTTATGGAAACAAGAATCAAGATATGGTTGCGGCATTCACTAAATCAGCTATTAATTATTTATCGATGGAATATCCCGGTGTGCCTTATCCCTATCCAAAGATGACAGTTTTTAATGGAGATCCGAATGGCGGAGGCGGCATGGAAAGCCCAATGATGGTTAATAACGGCACTTATGAATCTTTAGCGGGTCAACTTGGCGTTACAGTTCATGAAATTGCTCATACTTATTTCCCCTTCTTTATGGGTACTAACGAGCGTAAATATGCTTGGATGGATGAAGGTTGGGCTGCATTTTTGACTTTCGATCTTGTAAGAAGATTTGACGCTAAAGAAGATGAATATCCCGATTTTGTAAAAGGATTTGAAACCGCACTTGCCACTGAAAACATGCTACCTCCTATGATTACATCTCATCAAGGTAGAGGTCCCGGTTATGGAGTTGTTGCTTATCAGCATGGCTCTCTCTCTTATGAAATGCTTAGAGAACTTCTCGGTGAAGATCTTTTCAAAAAAGGTCTTAAAGAATATATCGAAAGATGGAACGGTAAACATCCTATCCCTTATGATTTTTTTAATACAATCGATAATATTTCAAGGCAGGATTTAAGCTGGTTTTGGAAACCATGGTATTTTGAGAAAATCTTACCTGATCTCGCAATTAAAGAAATTAAGCAATCCGATAATTCGGTTGTCATTTCAAATGAAAGCGGACTTCCCTTGCCTGTTTCTCTTAATGTAGTTTATGCTGATGGTTCGGAAGAGAAAATTGATAAACCATTATCGGTCTGGAAAGATGCAAAAATTATTACCCTGCAATTAGACAAAAATAAAAAAATAAAATCTCTTATATTAGGAAGTGAACTAATTCCCGATTCCTTTAAAGAGAATAATAAATATGAAGTCAAGTAAGAATGCAGTTTTACGTATCGCTTTAGTTTTTTTCTTTTTTTCTTTGCTAATTAATGGGTTTATATATGGGCAGGGAGAGATTATTCAAAAAGGCGATATCTATTACCTCTCCGGAAAACTCATCATAAAATTGAAAAAGGGGAATCCTAGTGGGATTCTCCCCTCTTTAAAATCCTTCGGTATAAGCGAGATTAAAAATAAATTCACCGAACAAGCGAATGTATTATTAAAAGGTGAAAATGTTTTTAGCCGCATTTATGAAGCCGAGTTGGATAATAATATAGATCCTATTGAAGCCGCAAAAAAACTAAGAAAAATTAAAGAGATAGAATATGCCGAACCACATTATGTTTACCGTGTTACTTACGACCCTAATGATTCACTCTATAATCAAGGCAAGCAAGACCATCTAAAGAGAGTTTTTGCTCCTCAGGCGTGGGAAATTACCAAAGGCGATACGAATGTTGTAATTGCAATTATAGATACAGGTGTGGAATGGTCTCATCCCGATTTGGCCGCGAATATTAAATTAAACCGAAAAGAGATTCCGAGAAATGTTGTTGATGATGATAAGAACGGGTATATAGATGATTATAGAGGTTGGGATTTTGGCGGACTTAATAATTCGCCCGATAACGATCCTAGCGAAGATTATTCCGCTTCAAATGGGTACCACGGCACTCATGTAGCCGGAATCGCTTCGGCAGTTACTAATAACGGTATCGGCATTGCATCGCTCGGATTTAATTCAAAAATTCTTTGCGTTAAGGCTTCAAGCGATAGCAGAAGAGATATGCATGGCTACCCTTTTATTTTATATGGATTTGAAGGAATAAAATATGCCGCCGATAATGGTGCTAAAGTAATTAATTGTAGTTGGGGTGGTTATAGTGCATCAGCTTATGAATTAGAAATTATTAATTACGCAATATCTAAGGGTGCTTTGGTTGTAGCTGCAAATGGAAATGAAGGTAAGTTAGATGCCTTTTATCCTGCAAGTTATCCCGGAGTTTTATCTGTCGGCTGGCTTCAATCTACAAACGATGTAATCAGCAGTGCGGCTAATTATGGAATGACCGTGGATGTATTTGCTCCCGGAAGCTCAATACTCTCCACGTGGACTTATACAGGACCGAACGGAGAATATTATCGCTCGATTGGCGGCTCTTCTATGGCTTCTCCACTTACAGCCGGATTAGCTGCCTTGGTCTGGTCTAAATTTCCTAATTATACTCCCTTACAAATTGCTGAACAGATACGAGTAAATGCCGATAATATTGATATCTCTAATCAGGGTAAAGAATTTCTGCTCGGAAGAGGTAGAATTAATGCATATAATGCAGTTATTAACGAAAATTCCGTCTCCGTTAGAGGCGGTGAATTTGCGGTTATAAATGATACCGATGGCGATGGTGTCCCCGAGCGAAATGAAAAATTTTATCTTACCGGAATCTTTACTAATTATCTTAAAGATGTTTCAGGATTGCAGATAAAATTAGAAACCGAAAATAATGATATAATTCTTCATCAACCGATTGTCGCCGGAATTAATTTAGCCACGGGTCAATCGTTCTCTCTTGGCGATGGTCTTCTTATGGAACTGCTTAATAATGCTCCTTATGATGATGTAATAAAAATAAAAATCACATACACCGCTCCGGGCTATTCCGATTTCCAATGGGTTAGTTTTAAAGTCAATTACTCTTTTGAAAACTTAACTAAAGGAAAACTTAATCTCACCGTTACGAGCAAGGGAGTAATCGGATTTAATGACTTCCCCGATAATAAAGCAGGAATCGGATTAAAATATTTTTCGGAAGAGAATGTCCTTTTTGAAGGTGCTCTTATGTATGGAGTTAATAGTACCAAACTAATGGATGCCGCTCGAGTGGAGACCAATCAGAGTACAGATTTTAAAGTGATTAATCCATTAAAGGTCAACGAAAATAGCGAATCGACTTTAGAAGAAGCAATTGCTGAATTTAATGATGACGGAGGCGGGAATAATAAGCTTGGCATTAAAACCAAAAGCCGTGCATATTCATTTTCTGTGCCTGATTTAGAGGAAGTAATAATTCTTAGATACGATTTAACGAATCTTAGCAATGCTTCTATTGAGAACTTAAAAGTTGGTTTATTTATGGATTTTGACGTTCCCGAAAGCGACTATGGAAACGATATGGCGGTTTGGGATGCACTTGATTATTTTGCTTATGCTTATGACGTTAATGGTAAAGCGAATGGAAGATATTATGCCGTAGCACCAATTATGCATCTTCCTTCAATGGCGAGTTATGGTTATTATGGTATAGATAATAGTCTTTCTAAAGGCGACGTTACTTTGACCGATGCTTTTACCAAAGATGAAAAGTGGCTTACTATAAGTTCTAAAGAGGCAAATACATATATCGGTCCTACCGATATCTCCTTTGTGGTCTCTTCGATGGGATATAATATTCCCGCGGGCGAAACGATTCATCCCGCATTTATGATCACTTATGGTGATAATAGTCTTACAATAAGACAAAAAGTAAAAGCTGTTCGCACGTATTATTATAATATACTTTCCGATGTGGAAGAATCGCAAGAAAACGAAATCCCGATTGAATATAAGTTAGAGCAAAACTATCCGAACCCATTTAATCCCGTAACAACGATTAGTTATTCGCTTCCTGCGGATGGATTAGTAAAGATAAAAGTCTATGATCTATTAGGGAGGGAAATGATATCCTTAGTAAATAACTTCCAAGTAGCTGGTCGGCATTTAGTACAAGTAGATGGAACAAACTTATCAAGCGGCATCTATTTTTATTCAATAGAAGCGGGTAACTTTAGAGCAGTAAAAAAGATGATCCTGCTAAAGTAAAATAGTATATAAGGTGTGAAAAGGAACTATTAATGGAGAGAAATGTAAAATTCTTTTAGTGATTTTTTATCAAGATTAATAACAGAGGGATTGATGTGAAAATTAAGATTCCAATATTAGTATATTTTTGGATTATCTTCATTTCATCAATTCCGCTGATTGCACAAAATCTTCAAATTCCCGATTCAATAAAAGTACTTCAGTTAAATGAACAGAGAATTCAACCCTTTAATAACTTCAATTTGGAATTAAGCCCTCTTCCGCAGCTTCCTCAAGATTTAGAACTCTATCAATTAAAAATGCTCACATCAAAATTATTTATGAGAGAAAATTTTATCGAAAAAGATACACTTATAAAGTATCAATCTTTACAGGCATTTCTAAATCGACAATATTCGGAAGAATATAAAAAAATGATGAAGTACGATCTCGGTGTGATTACAACTTATCTCGGAATTTCTCAAAAAATATTTGCTATAATTATTGCGCTATTATCGGTCTTGTAAATCAAGACCGATTTAGTGTTATGTATATTCTGTTTTTCTGAAGCAGGGCTCTAATTTCTTATAATAAAAATACATCTAATAGAGTTATATAAGTCCTATTTCTTCTGAAGAAGGTCTCTGATTTCTCTTAGCAATAATACATCTTCGCTAGGAGGTACAGGCGATGGTGCAGGCGGAGCGGGAGCTGCCTCTTCTTTCTTTTTCATCGCATCGAGTAGTTTCACTAACATAAAAATAGCCCATGCAATAATTAAGAAATCAATTATGGTATTAATAAAAGCGCCATAATTAATTTGAACTGCGGCGGTTTCAGCAGTTTTCTCTTTAAGTGTAATAGCCAAATCCTTAAAATCCAATCCACCAAGTAAAATTCCAATCGGCGGCATTATAATATCACTCACGATAGATGAGACTATTTTACCGAATGCCCCGCCAATGATAATACCTACGGCAAGATCCACTACATTGCCGCGCATTGCAAATGCTTTGAATTGCTTTAATATATCGCCTTTCATACTTCTCCTACAATTATTTTATAAAAATAATAAATCTACTATTATAAATATAGGCAACAAAACGGGTAATGAAAACTTAAACATATATGCAAAGAAGCTTGGCATTTCGATATTGTTTTCTTCTGCAACAGCTTTAACCATAAAATTAGGACCGTTTCCGATATAAGTCATACTGCCAAAGAATACAGCCGAAACAGAAATTACTTTTAGAATATGTTCGCTGATACCTGCTACAATAGGTGGAACTTGTGTCCCTAATCCTAAAGCAAGCGAGTGGAACGTTACGGCAGTCGGTGTATTATCAAGGAAGCTGCTTAATAAACCCGTGTAATAATAAAATTGAGTAGGCTCGGTAACTCCCAAATGTGCTGCATTTGCTTTTAAGAATAGCAGGCAGGGGACCATCGTAATAAAAATTCCTAAGAATAAATAAGCGACTTCTTTAATCGGCTCCCAAGTAAAATTATTTTCTTCCCTTAATAAATTGGTAGTAAAGAATAGCGATAATGCTGCCATTAAAAAGATAACTGCTTCGCGTAAAAATCCGAAATAATGATTGGTTTCGATAAAAGGTAAATATTGTTTATTAATAAAAGCTACCGAAAGAACCACTCCGAGCAAAAAGATAAAATTAATATTCCCTTGAATTCTTATCGGCTTGATATTGGTTTTATCGCGCAATAATGCTTTTACGGGTTCTTTTTTATGATAATAGCTATCAACAAAATAATAGATTATTAATAATGCAGCGTTAGTAAAAAGCCATTCAGGCACTAAATGTAAAAACCATGTAAAAGGTGCACCGCGAAGATACATCATAAAAAGAGGCGGGTCGCCGAGTGGCGTAAGAAGACCACCGCAATTGGCAACTATTCCGATAAAAAATAATATTGTATGTACCTTGAATTTTCTTTCTTTATTTGTCTGAATAACGGGACGAATTAAAAGCATTGCCGCTCCCGTAGTACCCACAAACGAGGCTAAAACTGCTCCAATTCCGAGAAATAGCGTATTAACAGAAGGTTTTGCTTCGATATCTCCCGTGAGCAAAATTCCACCCGTAATTGTAAACAATGCACCGAGCAAAATTACAAAAGGAACATAATCAAATAGCATTGCATGTTCTAGCTCTACGGCTAATCCTGCGGAGAATAAATAAATCAAAATTGGAATACTTAAAACCACCGCCACAATAAGTTTATTTTTGTTATGTTCCCACCAATGATTGAAAAATATTGGAAAAACTGCAACTGAACCGAGCATTAAGATGAATGGCACCAAGGTTATAAGTGGTACTGAAACAGAGGTATGTTCCATAAGATATCCTAAAAAATTAATCTTACA
>Ga0209643_1001150_pt1 | contig 28124 bp, 19 predicted proteins | sample AutmiccBRH37_all_FD_187383 | JGI IMG/M metagenome (GOLD analysis project Ga0209643, IMG submission 187383) | Deep subsurface microbial communities from Mt. Terri, Switzerland - Autotrophic microbial communities BRH/37_all (SPAdes) (version 2) | ecosystem: Environmental > Aquatic > Deep... | reverse complement strand
AAATGAAAACGAAACTATTTGTAATAATATTGATAATGCTTACCGGTTTTGCATTTGCTCAGGAAAAAGAGAATTATCTTTTCAAAATCGGAGATACAGAATTAGGCGGATATCTCGGACTTAATGGAAAATATACAACAGTAGATTCCGATCCCGGAGGTTGGTTTGACGTAAGAGCAGCAATCACATTCAAAAATAATTGGGCAATCGGGCTTGGTGCTTCGGGTCTTTATTATGATAAGAAATTATCAAAATTGGTAAATGACGGAACCTATCACTTAAATGGCGGATATGCCGGATTCTATATCGAGAAATTTTTTGATGTTTCAGATGATATTAAAATTTCGGTTTCGCTCTTACTAGGTAACGGACTCGTAAATTACATTTACGATAAAGATTATCGAAAAGAAAAATTATGGTACCAAGAGAAAATTGATGAAACTACATTTACCGTATGGGAACCGATGGTTGAGATTCAATATAATCTTGGAAGCAATTTATGGTTAGGAATAAACGGTGGTTTCAGGAATACTTCTCCGATCGAAATGATTGGAACAGACGAGAATGTTTTTAATAATTTCAATGCCGGATTTACATTTAAATGGGGTGTATTATAAAATCTCCTCTTTTTTCAACTAAACAAAATGTAAATTTAAAAACGAAAATATTATGAGAATTACAAAAAAAATATCGCTTTATATAATAATATCGGCTGTAGTAATACAGTCGATAATTATCTCATATAATAACTTTACCGGGTTCATTAATATTCAGAGTGTAGGTGAATTTTTCATACGATTATTAATGGGTTCTTTATTTGCCTCGATTGCCTCGTTCTATCTAATTTATTTTAATTTTATGATGATCGATTCACTTGATCGGAAATATAATTGGAAAGAAAAATTTTTAGTTAGAAGTGTGGTTGAATTACTAGGAACAATATTTATCGCATTATCGGGCGGTATATTTATTACGCTAATCGTTAATTCAATTAATGAATATGATTCGCCATTATACTGGATACTTTTTACAAACGGGACGATTGCGATAGTTATAAATATAATAATCGTTGTAGTTATTGAAGGAGTTAATTCATTTATCCGCTCACAGAAAGCATTGATTGCCGCCGAGAAATTAGAAAAAGAAAATTTGGAAATACGATTGGAGACATTGAAAAATCAGCTTAATCCTCACTTCTTATTTAATTCACTTAATGTACTTACCTCATTAATAGAGAGTGATAGTAAGAAGGCAACCGATTTTGTAGATGAATTTTCGTCTATATATCGATACACTTTAGAAGTGATAGATAAAAGGGTGATGCCGTTAAGAGATGAAATCGAATTTGCAAAATCATATCTATACTTACAAAGTATTCGATTCCAGGATGCAGTAAAAACAGAATTAAATATTGATAACGATAAGATGGATTATTTCGTGCCGCCTCTCGCAGTTCAGACTTTATTAGAAAATGCATTCAAGCACAATAAAGCGAGCATAGAAACTCCTCTTATTATTAAGATATTTTCGAAAGGCGATTATCTAGTTATAACAAATAATTATCAACCTAAAGCTAAGAGCGATTCCTCTCATGGTGTGGGATTAGAAAACTTAAAGAGACGATATGAATATATTTGCGGTGAATCTCCCACGTTTATCCTAAGAGATAATGAATTCAAAGCGGTTATTCCTTTAATAGCAGCGGAATAAAAATGAATGCAATAATAATCGAAGATGAAAAACTTGCTGCATCTCGTCTTGAGAATATGATCAATGAAATCGATCCGGCAATTATTATATCGGCAAAATTAGAATCGATTAAAGATTCGGTAAAATGGCTTTCGCTAAATAAATGCGACCTCATTTTTTGTGATATTCAGCTTTCCGATGGAATCAGTTTTAATATATTCGAGCGTATTGAAATCGATACTCCAATTATTTTTACAACTGCCTATGACCAATATGCTATCAAGGCATTCAAATTAAACAGCATCGACTATTTATTAAAGCCGATAAAAAGAAAAGAGCTTGTCGATAGTATTAAAAAATATAAATCGATAAAATTTTCTTCGATGATCGATTATGAAGAAATTCTTAACGCAATTAAAAATAAGGAAGCTGTATATAAAAAGAGATTTTTGATTCAATATGGCTCAAAGATAAAAAAGATAGAAACCGAGCAGATAGCATTTTTTTATGCGATGGAAAAGAGTGTATTCGCATCCACATTCGAGGGGAATACATACCCGATAGATTATACTCTGGATAAATTAGAAGATGTAATTGACCCTAAAAAATTCTTTAGAATTAATAGAAAAATTTTATTACATTTAGATGCGATTAAGGAGATGATCCCATATTCTCGATCGAGGATAATGATAAAAACAATTCCGTCTCCTCCGAATGAAATAGAAGCTCTTGTAAGTGTGGAAAGGGCAAGCGATTTCAAAAAATGGCTCGATAGCTGAGCTACTCATTTAATCAACTAACGAAAGGAGTAACAAAATGAAAAAATCAATTTTTGTATTACTCATTCTTTTTATCGGCAGCAGCGTTTCATATAGCCAATTCCTACCGAAATTTGGTGTGAAAGCGGGCTTAAGTTCAGCAAATCATTCATGGGATTACAAAGGGCTTCTAAATGGAAGTATCGATTGGGAATATAATTATGGTTTTACGGTCAGAGCTTTTGCGGAGTTCGGACTTGGAGATAATTTCAGTCTGCAGGGCGAGCTTGGCTATTCACGTAAAGGCAATAAAAAAGATATTCCTATTACAACAGTCGAAAATCCCGATGGCAACGGTCAATATATTAGAGTAGAAAACACATTCGATTATGTTTCGGTTGCGGCTTTAGCAAAATTAAGTTTATTCAAAGGTCCGATATCTCCTTATATTATCGGCGGTCCGCAGATGAATTTTCTTGCCGGCAAAAATGTTTCTAATGGTTTTCAAATTGTCTATGATGATTTTAATAGTGGAGTACTCGGTATATCGGTCGGTGCGGGATTGGAATTAGGTATAGCACCGGTGAATGTTTTTGTCGAATATCGTTATGAAAGGGACTTAACTGATAGTGCTCCTCAAGATTATGTAGAAATCTATAATTTCTCTCACGTGCTAATGTTCGGTATCGTGCTTTTTTAATAACTGAATAGATAAGTAAAGATAAATCTCTGCTTTATATAACATCCCTGTGGGCAATATCGAGCAAGGATTTATTTTTAATTACTATAATTAAAGAAAAGGGAATAACAATTAAAAATGCCATCCCCTTTTTTATTTATAAATAATTGATCGAGATTTGTATAGAAAATATTATTTCATCAGTGCCGAATATACGAGTACAATAAATTTCTTATTAAGGTCATTAAAAGTATTAGGAAGCTTTTGGAGTACTAATTGAGCAGAGATATTTTTTACCGGATCGTTAAAATAAGAGGAAGAAAAAATACCGCTCCAATAATAAGAACCCACCGAATAAGGAAGAAGAGCAGCTCCTTCGGAAGTTACGACTTCAAAGCCGAGACCAAATTTATTCGGTCCGCGAGTTGTTGCATCTCCAATCTGTTTTTGCGTCATAAGGCGGATTGTCGCAGGACTTAATATTCTATGACCGTTGAATTCGCCTTCATTAATAACCATTTGAAGGAATTTAATATAATCGATAGCCGTGGAAACCAATCCGGCACCGCCTGAAAAATATTTACCGTCTTCCTTTGCCCAATCAATACTTTCTCTCTTGAGATTAATGAGTTTACCTGTTGAGTCTTCTGTTGCTACAGTTAAAAGTCGGTTCGATTTCTCTTTCGGCAGATAGAAGTATGTATCTTCCATTCCGAGCGGATCAAATATTCTTGTTTTCAAAAACTTATCGAGCGGCATACCGGAAACGACTTCCACAAAATAACCGAGAACGTCTATATTTAATCCATAAGTGAATTGCTCTCCGGGTTGATGCAATAATGGCGATGAGGCAATTTTTGCTACTTGATCTTTTAATGAATGATTAGGATAGCCGATACCGGAGATAACACCTTTCTTTGAATAAATTGCGTTACTTGTGGGAGAGCCGATTTGAGCATATCCAATTCCCGATGTGTGAGTGAGCAGATGTCGTATCGTAACCGGTTTATTTGGTTTGACTGTTGTATATGTTGTATCCTCGTCAATGAATTTATCTAGCACTTGAACATTTTTAAATTCAGGTAGATATTTAGCAATCGGGTCATCGAGAAGGAATTTTCCTTCTTCAAAAACTATCATTACTGCTGTGGATGTAATAGCTTTTGTCTGCGAAGCAATTCTGAAAATATCATCTTTTTGCATCGCTTCTTTTTTATCGGCAGAACGGTAACCGAATGCTTTATAATAAACTATCTTGCCATCTTTAACGATTATTGCTTCTACACCGGGGAGTTTTCCTTGATTGATATAATCGTTAAAAAAATTATCGAGTCTATTTAATCTTTCGCTCGAAAAGCCAACCGATTCGGGAGATACTTCTTTTAATTGTGCTTTGGTTTGTGATATAAAAACAAATTGAAATGAGAGGATAAAAAATAACAAAACAGAAATTTTCTTAATCATAATTGCCCTTCATAGATATGAAAAATATTTTCTTAAATAAATATAAAGTAAAATATTGGGATTTATTACGTTGGTTTTTATCAAATTGATAAAGTTTTATTAGAAGTATAACCTTAATTAAATCAACTCCCCCTCTCGCAAAGATATATTTCACTATTAAAGACAATATTCGGGATTTTTATTTGGATTATTCCTCAATAGGGATTTTGTTATTTTTGGCTTAATTTTTGACTAATACAAAGTGTTATTAATAACTAGTTGGATGAAAATGAAATTAAGATTACTAATGTGTGCTTTTTTTGTATCGATTATTATAAATGGTCAACAGAGAATAGATTTTAATGGTCAGCAAGTCTTTTTAAGCGGCAGCAACGTAGCATGGGTAAATTTTGTAAGGGATATCGGTCCGGGGAACACAAATATCGCCAAGTTTAAGACATACTTTAGTAATATTTCCAAATCGGGAGGTAATGCGATTCGCTTTTGGCTTCATACGACAGGGCAATCTACTCCTCAATTTGATGGCAATGGATTCGTAGTTGGTCCCGGAGAGGGGAGCATTGCGGACTTAAAAGCAATTATGGATGCGGCATGGGAAAATAATCTCGGTATGGTTCTCTCTCTATGGTCATTCGATATGATGCGTTCCTCGATTGGTTCGACCTATCTTGATAGAAACAGGAAAATGTTAAATGATACTGCTTATACAAATGCTTATATCAGAAATTCATTGATTCCGATGGTGCGTGCACTAAAGGATCATCCGGCACTTATTTCTTGGGAGCTTTTTAATGAGCCGGAGGGTATGAGCGTCGAATTCGGCTGGAAAGATATCACAACGGCAGACATTCCAATGAATTCAATTCAACGTTTCATTAATCTTGTTACAGGTGCGATTCATCGTGAAGCGCCGACTAATAAAGTAACAAACGGTTCATGGGCGTTCATCGCTTCAACGGATCAAAATAGCAATGCCAAAATCAGCAATGATTATCTGATAGAAAATCTATTTACTTCAGAAAAAGAAGCGATTACAAAACACTTCAATGAAAAATACAATACCAATTTAACATTCGAAGAGGTACTAGAAAATTTTCATTTCAATCCGAATGCAAATGCAAATTACTATCGAGATGATCGATTAATTGCTGCGGGTGGGGATCCGCTAGGAACACTCGATTTCTATCAAGTCCATTATTATGATTGGGCGGGACAGACTCTTTCTCCATTCCACTACAATGTAGATCATTGGATGCTTGATAAAAAACTTCTTATTGGTGAGTTTTATGTAACGAATACTTTCGGTATCTCTTATAAAGACCTCTACAAAAATTTAATCGAGAAAGGTTATGCCGGAGCATTAGATTGGGGTTGGGATAATACGAGCTACTCATCAAAGGCGGCAGAGAATATGCGTTATCTTTTAGAAAACTATCCTTACGATGTGGTACTCAATCCCGTTTCGGGAACTATCTATTCCTTTAAGTCAGATAAGGCAATTGGAGAGAAAGGGGATACATCAAAAGTAATTTGGAAAACCGCAGAGAATAGCAATACCCTACTCAATAATAATCCCGTGAATTATTTCGGTCAACAAGAAATTATTTTAAGCCAAAGTACTGATTTAGTATTAAAGACAAGCGGTACTGCCCCTTCATCAAAGACGATAAAGATAGAAGTGCTTCCAATCGGAAAGATTATTTCAGCATCTCTTAATACCGCCGCAGTCGATTCAGGCGGCAGTGTGGTATTGACTTATAAAGTTACGCGTGGTTCTTTCGTTACGTTAAATGGGAAAGAGATACCCAATGAAGGTACTCAAATCCTTTATCCCGAAAAATCACCGACTGACTATTTATTAAAATCGGTGGGTGAGATTGTGGATTCAACTCTTTTCAAAGTATTTATAATACCTCAGAATGAAATTAATAGAGCATTGAACGCTTCGGTTACTTCGTCATCAAACGAAGAAAATGGAGGTCATGAAAACCCTGAATATGCAATCGATGGAAATCCATTTACTTCATGGTATTCCACAAGCGCAAATCTTCAATGGTACGAAATGGACCTCGGAGAAAATTTTAATATTGAACGGATAAATATTTTTTGGGATAGATCTTGGGCACAAAATTATAGAATTGCAATCGGTTACGAAAAATCCTCCTACAAACTTGCCAAGCAAATTATAGATGGAACAGGCGGATACGAGGAACATACCAATCTTGCAAATAATAAAGGTCGATACGTAAAATTCTTTCTTGATAAAAAATCGAATGCTAATCTTGGTTATGGAATAAATGAAATAGAAATTTTTGCCTCTCGTTTAACTAATATTACAGGAAATGAATTAGAAATTCCGAGCGAATATAAATTAATGCAAAACTATCCGAATCCTTTTAATCCTTCTACAACTATCTCGTATCACATACCTGAAGGGGGGAGAGTTAAATTGGAAGTATTCGATTTATTGGGAAGGAAAGTTGTTACGCTTATTGATAGGGATGAGGCAAGCGGGAGCTATAACATAACTTTTGATTCGGCAAAATTAAATATTAATAGCGGAGTATATTTCTACCGTTTAACTTCGGGCAATTATTCACAAACGAAAAAGATGATCTTAGTTAAGTAATCTCATAGAAGGAATTTAGCAGAGAAGAATATGTCAAAAAAAACATTTTTCATTTTTATCATAGTAACGGTCTTGCAAATGGCATCTAATAACATGAATGCGCAAAATATAATTAGTGCCGATAATCCATATATACAATATTATGGAAGGTGGGATTTTACAAATCCACTTTCGCCGGCATATTCGTGGCCAGGAGTATATCTATATGCAGAGTTTGAGGGAACAAGTATCGGAATAAGAACCGCTGATAATTTTAATTACTTTAATATTTATATCGATGGAGAGCTTAAAGGAATTTTTCATGGGAATAAATCCGGTATTAATAATTATACGTTGTTTGATGGACTCCCGGATGGGCAGCATTCAATAATGCTTCTGAAAAGAAATGAGACATGGACTAAATTTTCATTCAGTGGATTGATATTAGATGAAGGAAAAAATTTACTTCCACCGCCTGAAAAGAAAAAGAGAAAGATTGAGTTTATTGGGGATTCATTTACAAGTGCTTCGGGCAATGAATATCCATATCAGGATTCACCTCCTGACGTGGAAAAATATACAAATGTCGCTGAGGGATTTGGTCCGCTCATAGCAGATCATTATGAAGCGCAGTTTATGATGTCAAGCATTTCAGGTTTCGGAATGGTACTCGATTGGGAAGGGAAAAAAATAAATTCGATTCCGAATGTTTATGATAGAACTTTAAATGTAGCAGAATATCCTAAATGGGATTTCTCCAAATGGATTCCTAATCTTGTAGTTATAGGTCTTGGCTTGAATGACTATTCAGGTTTCGGTGGTTGGAATGGAGCCATAACAGAAGAAAATAGACAACTCTATATAGCGGAGTATCATAAGTTCTTGGGAAGATTGTTAGACCTGTATCCTGGTGTTAAAATCCTTGCAGTGGCTGCACAGGTAGTATGGATTCAAGATGCAGTTAAAGAGATTGTAAGTGAAGAAAATGAAGCCGGGAATAAAAATATTTTCTATGCTGATTATCCCTATTATACCGGTGGATATGTTAATAATGGACATCCGAATATTGATACTCATCACAAAATTGCAGAACGGCTTATATCGTCAATAGATAAAATTAATGCATGGGAATCATATACCGATTCCATTGCTCCTCAAATAACAAAAATTGCTCCTTCCGGTTTTACGGTTTACGATAAAAACTATGAATTAAAAGTTGAAACAGATACTTATGCTTCCCTTAGGTATAGCACTTCGGATAAAGCATATGGCGATATGGAAAATCAGTTTACCATTACGGGGAAGAGGAAGCATTCCACGAATATTAATTGTGAACATGGCTCAGAATACAATTTGTTCATTAGAGGGATTGATACTTATGGAAATGCTATGGATAGTTCGGCAGTAATAAAATTCAAAGTTGATACTACAAAAATTTTACTAAATTGGAAATCGTTAAATTATAATGAATCAAATTGGAAAAAGGGTTTAACACCAATCGGAAATAGCGTAACCGGAATAAATACAACTCTCGCAAAAGTAACTACTGGATATTTCAGAAAAAAAATTATAATAGATAATAGTGCATCAATTGTTGGTATTGGGATATTAATAAAGGGAAGCGATGGTGCTATTGTTTACTTAAACGGTAATGAAATCCAAAGAATTAATATCGCCTCTGATAAGGGTGCGGAATATTCAACATTAGCAGATGTACCGAAAACAAACAATCAAATGATTGTACTCAATAGTATCAATGGACTAAATTACTTAATAGAAGGAGAAAATATATTGGCTGTGGAAATGCATCATAGTCACGGGAATGAATTTATCTCTTTCGATTCCAGGATGTACGATAGCAATAATAAGCAATATTATAAATTAGGAGATGAATGGAAGTATTATGATTTGGGAGATATGCCGGCTGAACAGATTGGTGATAAGGCGACAGATATTCAAGATGAAGAAAATATTCAATCCAACTATCAATTAAAACCGAATTACCCAAATCCATTTAATCCGGACACAATAATAGAATATAGTATAGGCAAAGATTCATTAGTAACTTTAAAAGTTTTTGATATTCTCGGGCGGGAGGTTGTTTCGCTTGTAAATGAGATGAAAAATGCTGGTAATTACTCAATTAAATTCGATGCTTCTAAACGGCAATTAAACAGTGGAGTATATTTTTGCCAATTTATTTCAGGTAGTTATACAGCTATTCAGAAAATGGTATTTCTAAAATAGAAAAAGGTTAATCGATGAAAAAAAATCTAATCGTCTCAATAATTGTTTTGGGATTTGCTTTGCAAGGGTGTGCTTCTTTTTTTGGTGGCGAGCCTGAATTTGTAAAAGTGAAGGATACTCAATTTTTGATTGGCGAAAAACCTTATTACTTCGTAGGCACAAATTATTGGTATGGATTTTATCTTGGCTCACCGGGTCAAACGGGCGATAGAGAAAGATTGATCAGAGAATTAGATCAATTAAAAGAAACCGGAATTACTAATCTTAGAGTACTCGGAGCTTCGGAAGAATTTTATTTAAAGGCGGCTGTGGATCCACCTATTCAAAGCAAGCCCGGAATTTATAATGAAGATTTATTAAAGGGTCTCGATTTTTTTCTCGCCGAAATGGGTAAGAGAGATATGAAGGCAGTGGTATATCTTAATAATTATTGGGAATGGTCGGGCGGCTTCGCAGTTTATAATAGGTGGACAGATTCGAGTAAATCTATCGATCCGAATGATCCAAAACAGGGTTGGGGTGCATATATGGATTATTCGGCAAGTTTTTATCGAAATGAAAAAGCCAATAAAATATTCCGTGATTATATCTATAAGTTACTTACACGAGTTAATACTATTACGGGACAGCGTTATTTAGATGATCCTACGATAATGTCATGGCAATTAGCAAATGAACCTCGTCCCGGAGCGAATGAGGCATCGTTAGAATATATAGAATATTTTCATAAATGGATTGATGAAACCGCTGGATATATTCATTCAATTGATATGAATCATTTGGTATCATCGGGTAATGAAGGATTAGCAGGTTGCATACAAAATGAAGATGTCTATTTAACCTCTCACAAGAGCAAGAATATCGATTATATGACTATGCATTTATGGGCAAAGAATTGGGGTTGGTATAAAGCAGATAATGCAGCAGCAACTTATCCGATAGCCGAAAAGAACGCTCTCGATTATATCAATAAACATATTGCTTATGCAAGGCAATTAAAAAAACCGATTACAATGGAAGAGTTCGGGATCGGGAGAGATTTAGAATCGTGCGATCCAAATTCATCTACTATTTACCGCGATAAATATTTTTCAAAAATATTTGAAGTGGTATATGATAGTGCAAAAGCGGGTGCTCCAATTGCGGGTACAAATTTCTGGGGTTGGGGCGGAGAAGCAGTGAGCCCTAATAGTGATAATATTTGGCGAGTTGGCGATCCATTTATGGGCGATCCGCCGCAAGAACCACAGGGGCTTAATTCCGTATTAAGTACAGATCAATCCACATTAAAAATAATTAAAGAATATAGCGATAAGATGAAAAGTATTTCTAAATAATTATTGAATATTTTATTAAATGGATTTTGGGAAGTGATGTTTGGTTTACGAGAAATATTTATAAAATCTTTAGCTCTATTTTTAATGATAGGATGTTCGGCAATTAATAATAAAGAATCGGAGAAGTATATCAATAATTTTTTAGTTGATAAAAATGCTACCGAAGAGACGGCAAACTTATTCAGTAATCTTATGATGATATCTGAATCGAACGTAATATTCGGTCATCATGATGCTACAAATTATGGAGTCGGGTGGCGAGGAGATACATTAAGATCGGACGTAAAAGATGTTACTAATTCATATCCGGGTCTTTATGGATGGGATTTCGGTTTCTTAATCGGCGATGAGGATAAAGATACCGTTAAAGCGAGAATGAGCCGATTGGTAAAAGAGGCATTTGAAAGAGGCGGAATAAATACTTTCTGTTGGCATTATAATAATCCTATTACCGGTAAATCATTCTATGATGTAAATCGTGTAGTGGAAAAGATTTTACCCGGCGGTGGATACTATTTAAAATATCTGCGTGATCTCGATAAGATTGCAGATTTTGCAAATAGTCTTAAAGACTCGAATGGAGTTCCGATCCCTATTATATTTCGTCCTTATCATGAATTTGATGGGGGTTGGTTTTGGTGGGGTGCTCCGTTTTGTACTAAAGAGGAATTTAAAAAACTTTGGATTACAACGGTTGAATATCTGCGCGATAAAAAAGGTGTAAGAAATTTCCTTTATGCTTTTTCTCCCGATCGCAATTTTAACAACGAAAAAGAATTTTTAGAACGCTATCCCGGTGATGATTATGTAGATATTATTGGTATGGATAATTATTGGGATTTTGGTCCCGAGGGCGCTGGTCTAAAAGGTGTTACAAAGAAACTCGAAATATTAACGCGAATAGGGAAAGAAAAAAATAAAGTTGCTGCAATGACCGAAACAGGTCTCGAAGGAATTGTAAATCCGAAATGGTTTACCGAACGATTATTTAAGACGTTTGATGTTGATACCGTAAAAATTGCTTATGTGATGGTGTGGCGCAATGATAATCCTAAACACCATTATGCTCCATATAAAGGGCATCCTGCATCTGATGATTTTATTCAGTTTCGCTTGAATCCGAAAATATTATTCGAAGACGACCTGCCGAATCTTTATTCAAAAAAATTAGATAGAACAGATTTAGAATTATTAGATATTAATAAAAAAATAAAATTTATAAAAGCAATAGGTAGTAAACCGCTAATACCATAAGGAGTGTAAAATGAAACTGAAATACTTGATATTTTTTCTTCTTGGAGCAGTTGGATTAATGTATTCAAAAGGTGAGGAGAGAACTTCTGTGAAAAAAATAGAAATCAATTCGGGCTGGCAATTTAAGCAAGCCGATAAAGAGGAATGGCTGCCCGCAACGGTACCCGGAACGGTTCATACCGATCTTCTTTATAATAAATTAATTCCCGATCCATTTTATAGAAATAACGAAAAAGACCTTCAATGGATCGATAAAAAAGATTGGGAATATCAGACTATTTTAAATGTCGATGAAAAAACTTTATCGATGCAAAACGTGGAATTAATTTTCAACGGTCTCGATACTTATGCCGATGTTTATGTAAACGGAGAGAAAGTTTTATCTGTCGATAATATGTTCAGGGAGTGGAAACTAAATGTTAAGAAATACCTGAAAGCGGGTGATAATCAATTAAAAATATATTTTCATTCGCCCGTAAAAATTGACGTACCGAAAATTGCTGCGATGGGATATCAACTTCCTGCAATAAATGATCAAAGTGAGAATGGTGGCTTAGGCGATAAGAAGATAAGTATCTTCGCACGCAAAGCGCAATATCATTATGGTTGGGATTGGGGTCCTCGTTTTGTAACGTCAGGAATATGGCGCCCAATTTATCTTCGTGCTTATGATTCTTTTGTAATAGAAAATATTCAAATGGTTCCTAATAGTATAACGGAACAATTAGCAAATGTAGTAGCACATCTCGAAATCAATTCCGATATTAATGATAATGTGGTATTAAAAATTAATGCAGACGGGAAAGAGTATGTCTCTAAAAATGTTCGCCTCTATAAAGGAGCAAATAAAATTTCGGCAGTTTTTGAAATTACAAAACCAAATTTATGGATGCCGAATGGACTCGGTACTCCTTATCTATATAACGTTACGGCTTCGCTGAATCATCTTGATAAATCATTCGATTCGATTGATGAAAAAATGGGATTGCGTACAGTTGAAGTGGTCAGAGATAAAGATGAAAAAGGGACGAGTTTTTATTTCAAGGTAAATGGTCATCCCGTTTTTATGAAGGGGGCTAATTATATTCCTCAGGATAATTTCCTTACTCGTGTAACGGATAAAGATTATGAAGCAGTTATTAAATCCGCGGTCGATGCTAATATGAATATGCTTAGAGTTTGGGGCGGAGGAATTTATGAAAATGATATTTTCTATGATTTATGTGATAAAAACGGGATAATGGTGTGGCAGGATTTCATGTTTGCATGCAGTATGTATCCGGGCGATGAGAAATTCCTAAATAGCGTAAAAGAAGAAGCGATAGATAACGTTAAACGTCTTCGTAATCATCCATCGATAGCTATCTGGTGCGGCAATAACGAGAATGAAGATGGATGGAATTATTGGGGATATAAAACACCATTCACAGAAGAGCAGCAGAAGACTATTTATAATTCATATAAAGAAAAATTTTTTAATATAATTCCGAGTGTAGTGAAAGAATATGACGGTACACGATTCTACTGGCCCTCATCGCCTAATTCAGATTTCGGAAGAGCTTCTAATATGTCATCGGGAGATTTACATTATTGGGGTGTATGGCATGGCAAAGAACCGTTCGAGAATTTTCAAGAAAAAATTGGAAGATTTATAAGTGAATACGGATTCCAATCGTTTCCTGAATTCAAAACCGTAAAATCATATTCAATACCCGAAGATTGGGATATTGAGTCGGACGTAATGATGTCGCATCAAAGAAGCGGAATCGGTAATTTAAGAATCCGCGATTACCTGAATATGTATTACAAAACTCCGAAAGATTTTGAAACATTTTTATATGTGGGACAGGTGCTTCAGGGATATGGAATTAAGCAAGCGATTGAAGCACATCGCCGTGCAATGCCATATAATATGGGTTCGCTCTATTGGCAGATTAATGATTGCTGGCCTGTGGCTTCATGGTCGAGCACCGATTATTATAAACGTTGGAAAGCGATGCACTACGAAGCAAAGAAAGCTTATAAAGAAATTATAGTCTCTCCGATATTGAAAGATGGATTCGTAACTTTTACGATTGTATCGGATCGTTTAGAACCGGTCAGTGCGCAGCTAACCATCAAATCGCATGACTTCTCGGGTAAGGAATTATATTCACAAAATCTTCCGATTGAAATAAAAGCAAATACAAGTGCGAATTACTTGACTCTTTTACCAAAGGATTTATTAAATGGAGTTGATGAATCGAAAGTTGTCGTAGTAACTGAAATTAAGATTGGTGGTACAGTTGTCTCCGATAATCTTCTTTATTTTAAGCAACCTAAAGACTTTGCCCTTACTAAGCCGGAAGTAAAAATGAATGTGAAGAAATCGGGCAATGGATATACGGTTGAACTATCGACTGACAAATTAGCAAAGAATGTTTATTTGCAGATAGAAGAAGAGGGATTTTTCTCTGATAATTATTTTGATCTGTTACCGGGAAGAAACGTAGTAATTAATTTTACTTCCGAAAAACCGGTAGAGAACTTACAAAACAAAATAAAACTTATGACTCTAACCGATAGCTACTAAGTAAGAATTCGGTTAGTTATTTTAAACAACGCACCTTTACAATTTGTAAAGGTGCTTTTTTATATACATAAAAAAATTTATAAATAAGCTTTCCCTAATGCGATAAATTATCCTCTTTAAAAACTGATTTTTTGATAGTAAGCGAAACTTGACAAAGAAGAATATTTTAGTTAAAGTTGTACCAACAACCCAACAAGTAAAGAATATGAACCAAAAAACTGGCTCTGCTTAAATTTTGGAGGAGAAATGAAAAAGAGATTTACTCTTAGTTCCATACTATTCCTTTTAATAGTGTTTACATTTTCTAACAGTTACTCACAAGATAAAATTAAGATAGTTTCCTTAGCCCCGAATTGGACTAATATAGTCGCATCATTGGGTGCTGTGGATAATCTTGCCGGTGTAACTCGTTATTGCATTTTCCCCGATTCAATACCACGATTAGCCGAGGAAGGTAAAATTCAAATCGTAGCAGGTTTTATGGATGTGAATTATAAAAAAGTAGAAGAGATAGAACCGGATTTAATTCTAACCTGCACAGGTGTCCAGGCAAAAATAAGAGATAGGTTTATCAAAGAAGGTTATACAGTAATCCACATGGATGAAACAAGTCTCGAAGAAGTTTATTCTAAAATTTTAGCGCTCGGTAAGGAAATTGGGTTAGAAAAAAATGCGAATGAACTTGTTTGTGGAATTAAAACGGATATTAAAAATACAGTAGAGAAGTTTAAAGATGCACCAAAAGTATCAGTTTATTACGAAATTAATTATTACTACAAATGTGTCCCGGGGAAGGATTCATATATCACAGAATTATTAAAGATGGTAGGCGGAGAACCTATATACTCGGATCGTGAAGGAATAGCTCCATCGGTTACTTGGGAAGAAGTAGTTAAAGCTAATCCGGAAGTAATTTTAATCCCAATTTGGGCTGATGCGGGGGGACCATATTTTGAAGGGGATAAAGTAGGATGGGGTACTACAACACCACATGAAATTGCAACCAGAACAGATGCAGAGAAAGTAAATGCAGTTAAGAATGCTAAAGTTCGTTATATCAATTCTGCGAAGACAAAACAAGCCGGCCCACAAATGGCAACTGCTGCACGACTTTTCGGAGAGACGATTCATGCTGATGGAGATTTTGAGATTTTAAAAATTGATAAAGTGCCGGACAATATGGAAACCGCATTTTCGGAATTAATGAAATATTTACCAGTAGTGCCATACGATGCACAATTACAATTTTCTTACAAATAATCTATCCAAGGGTGCCTTATGGAATTAAATAGAAATAGTGTGTTGCCTCTTTATTATCAGCTTAAAGAAAAGTTAAAAGAAGAAATTGATATTGGCAGATATAATCCGGGAGATAAGATATTATCAGAAAACGAATTATCCTCTTTACTTGGAATAAGCAGAAACACATGCAAACAGGCAATTGCGGATTTAGTTGCTGAAGGTGTTCTTTACCGCATTCAAGGTAAAGGAACATTTGTAGCAGAGAAGAAAATATTTAAAGGTTTAACTGAATCCTTTAGCTTTTCCTCTGATAATAATTCAAATATGGCAGGATTAGTGACAAAAGTTGTTTTTGCAGAAGAGATCAGAGAATCAAAGGAATCAATTGAGTTCCTAAAATTAAAAGAGAGTGAAAGGATTTATCGTATTCAACGAATTAGGTCTCATAATGACGTTCCATTAGTATTACAAACTTCTTATATACCAAAATTTTTCTGTCCTACACTTCTAAAATTTGACTTAACACAATCGATGTATAAAATAATGAAAGAAAATTTCAAAATTGATTTCAGTTACTTCACAGAAAATCTTTCTTGTGTAATGGCAGATAAATATGAAGCGGAAAAATTGTTAATAAAAAAAGGAGCTCCTTTATTTTTACTAACAAGGAAAACTTTTACGGCAAAAAATGAAATCATTGAGGTAGCAAGATCATTCATGCCCGGCGATAGATGTGAATTTTATTTTAAACATGGTGAAGAAATCAGTATTGCATTAAATCATATAACAAGACAGGCGTCATAATGTCAGTAATACCCATACCGGAAGAGGAAATAGGGGTGCATGATAAGAAAGAGTTCTGGAGCTCAAAAAGAATAGCTCGAATGTCGATATTTATTGCTATGAGTGCTGTCGGTGCTATGATAAAGGTACCGAGCCCCACGGGGACTGTAGCACTTGATGCCGCATTTGCGTTTTTTGCTGCAATAGCATTTGGATGGAAAGAAGGGATATTCGTTGCATTCTTAGGGCATCTTCTTACAGCACTAACAACAGGGTTCCCATTGGGATTTCCGATGCACTTGTTTATTGCGTTACAAATGTCAATTTATGTAGCCCTTTTTGATATTCTTTCTAAAAAAATTCATCTCTTAGTCGGATCGATTGTAGCGATAATCTTAAATGGTCCAATATCATCGATTTTGGTTATTCCAATTGGGGGAGTTGGATTGATGGCAGCGTTAATCGTTCCATTAACCGTAGGGGCAATTATTAATGTCTTTATTGCAGCGACAGCATATTTAATTATTAAAAAAAGTAAAATGGTATAAGATGGCATTAGAAGATATCATATTAATAAAATACAATAAATTCAAAAAAGAAGGGTCGAATAGTCCTTATGATTTACGTTCAGTAAGGGATTTGTCATTAATTGAATTAACTGAAAATTTCTGGATAATATTTGCCTCTGATTCCGATGGGGGAATTGGTCCTAAAGAAGGGGATACATTCTTCTCTACCGGATATGAATTAGGAAGATTAGCCGCTCGTGTACCGTTAATTGAGATATTAGCATCGGGTAGTATCCCAATTTTAGTTATAGATACTCTTTCAGTCGAAATGGAACCCACCGGTAAAGAGATAATCAAGGGAGTGAAAGAAGAAGCAAGATTAGCCGGTATAAATAGTAATTTGGCAATAACCGGAAGTACAGAGGATAACGTTAAGACTATCCAAACAGGAATAGGTGTAGTGGTTGTTGGGATTGTTACAAGGGAGGATTTTAAGTCGGCATCCAGTAAGGATGGTGATTTAATAGTATTAATTGGTAAACCAAAATCTGCACCGGAATTTAAGCTTCACTATGACGATCCTGAAATTATTAATCCTGCCATAATAATAGAACTAAGAAAGCTTGAATTCGTTCACGACATTTTACCCATAGGTTCAAAAGGAATACAACACGAGTTTAGTGAGATCGCAAAAAGTGCCGGATTAATTGGAGAATACGAAAATGAATTAAATGTCGATATATCAAAATCTGGGGGACCTTCTACATGCTGTTTAGTTTCACTTCAAGAGGGAAAAATTGAAGAGCTGAGAAGTAAAATGAAACTACCGATAAATATAATCGGGAGAGTTAGAAAAAATGAATAATACAATGGAACGCGGAACAATAAAAGTTGATGTAAGAAAATATCAATACGAAAATGGAATTGATGATACTCTTAGAGATTTGAATTTCGATATAAAGAAGGGAGAATTTGTTGGATTAATGGGACGCACAGGTGCCGGTAAGACCACTACATTGATGCTATTAAATGGGCTGATCCCACACTTTTTTGAAGGAGATTTTGATGGTACAGTATTTTCAAATAGTATGAATACCCTAAGATATCGAGTTCAGACGTTGTCTCGGTTTGTTGGTTGTGTAATGCAAGACCCCGAAACACAAATATTCGGTATTACAGTAGAAAAAGATGTGGCTTTTGGTCCATCAAATTTAGCAATAGAAAAAAGTAGAATCGCTGAAATAATAGATGAATCATTAGATGTAGTAGGATTAAATGGCTACAAGTATAGGATATCGACAGAGTTATCGGGAGGTGAGAAGCAGCGGCTTACAATTGCAGGAATTCTTGCAATGGAACCGGAAATTTTGGTGCTCGATGAACCAACCTCAGAACTTGATCCTGAGGGAAGAAAAGAAATTTATAAATTATTAAAAAAGTTAGTTAATGAGAAGAATGTTACAGTTTTTATTTCAGGGCATGATTCAGAAGAGATGCGTGAATTTACTGATAGAATTATAGTCTTAGATAAAGGTACGGTTGTTTGGAATGGACTCCCTGAAGTTCTATTTAATGATAAAGAATTAGCAGAAAAATATGGAATTATGCCAATTGATAAAAATAGCGATGAATTAGCTCAATCTAATATGATAGTTGAGACTCAATTGATAAAAGAAGATCTATCTAAAGAGGAAAAAATAATAATTGAAGCGAAAGATTTATCGTATGAATACGAGAACGGTAGGCAGGCTTTAAAAAACATTAATCTAAAAATATATGAAGGGGAATTTGTCTCATTAATAGGGAAAAATGGAGCAGGGAAAACGACTTTTTCTAAACAAATAAATGGATTACTAAAACCGAAGAACGGTACCATTTTAATAAATGGATTTGATATCAAAAATAATTCGACAGCGGAACTAAGTAAGGAAATCGGTTACGTATTTCAAAACCCTGATCATCAAATCTTTTCTTCCACAGTATATGATGAAGTAGAGTATGGGCTAAAGAGATTGAAATTAACAGAAAACGAGAGAGAAGAAAGAGTAAAAGATGCATTGGATTTTGTTGGATTAAGCAATCAAAATAAAAGACACCCATTTACACTTGGTAAAGGTGAAAGGCAGAAATTAGCAGTTGCATCAATACTTGCAATGAAGCCAAAAATTTTAGTGATAGATGAACCAACCACAGGACAGGATTGGAATGGGACAAAAAGGATGATGGAGATAATGAAGAAGCTTAATTCGGAAGGCACAACCCTTATTACCATAACTCATAATTTAAAACTAGCATTAGAATACTCGGATAGAATTATAAAATTTTCAGATGGGAAAGTAGAATCAAATTTTATAAACAAAAAGGTAATTAAAGAAAATGTTAATTGAATATTATCCTCAAGGTAGCTTTATACATAGATTAGATGTAAGGACGAAAATATTAGGATTTTTTGTTATTACAGCGGCTTCCTTTTGTTTTGAAAACCCATTAATAAATTTTCTTATAATAATCTTATTGTGGTTTATGTTATCAAGTATGAATTCACCAATGTCGAAAGTGTATGGAATCATAAAATCTCTTCTGCCGATTTTTTTAATTATGTTAATAATTACAGGTTTCACATATCCAGCTTCAAAATTTGGATATGAGGAAAACAAAAGGATAATATTTTCATTGTTGCCAAATAATGGAATGCCGTTGACGACCGGCGGTCTATATTATGGTCTAACATTAGTATTAAGAATATTTGTAATGGTATTTGCTTCATCAATAATAACATTCAGTACATCGATTGAGGATATACTTCAATTTTTAAAAAAAATAAAGATGCCACACCAATTGGCTTTTGTAATAGCCACCGGAATAAGGTTTATACCAACAATGCAGGCGAAATCGGAAATGATTCGTGAAGCACAAATGGCACGCGGTGCAGAGTTCGGTAAAGGCGGAATTGTAAAGAAAATCAAATCTTATATCCCTGTTCTCATTCCGATGATTGTTGATTCCATAAGAATGTCAGATAATCTAGCGATTGCGATGCTTAATAGAGGATTCGGATCAATGAAAAACACTACAAATCTTACTGAAATAAAAATGAAATCGATTGATTATTTAATCTGCGTAATAACTCTTGTACTTTTAATGATAGTATTATACGCAAAATCAAAAAATATTGGAGCACTATAATGGAAACAGAAAAAACATATCAAATAATAGGTAAAGATGTGATATACAATAAAGCTTTAGGAGCTCTTTTGGGAGTGGCATATGGAGATTCATTCGGAATGCCTACTTCGCTATGGAATCCCGGAATGATTAAGAAAAATTTTCCGGAAGGAATTAATGAACTCCTGCCGGCACCAAAAGGCCATGTAATACATAATGGAATGGTAGCCGGACAAGTTACTGATGATACTCAGCAAACATTACTTCTTGCAGATCAATTTATTGAGGAAGGGAAATTTACTAAGGAAGGGACAGCAAAACGGTTGCTTGAATGGGCAAAAAAGCTGAATGCTTTTGAAACTTTGATACTTGGTCCTAGTTCATTGAGAGCTCTAAAAATGATTGATGAAGGTGCAGATATAGAATCTACTGGAAAGATGGGTGATACAAATGGTGCGGCTATGAAGATTACCCCGGTTGGGATAGTTAATCCCGGAGATTATGATGCAGTAGTTAGGGATGTAGCCGAAGTTTGTACACCAACACATAATACGAACATTGCTATTGCCGGTAGCTCAGCAATAGCTTGTGCAGTTTCCGCAGGCATGGCAGGAAAAGATATCGATGGAATAACTGAAGCATTTTTTTATGGCGCTGAAAAAGGAATGAATCTCGGCAATCAATGGTATGGTGCATCAGTTATAAAAAAAAGCGAATGGGCACTAAACTTAATAAAGTCAGGGAAGAAAGAGAAGGAGATTTGGCAAGATTTATATGATTATATCGGTTCCGGAGTTGCAATGCCGGAATCTGCAGCAACTGCATTGGCTTTAGTTTCAATGTATCATGGTAATCCATTGAAAACTGCTCATGCGGCAGCAAATATGGGGGGAGATTGTGATACGATAGGTGCAATTGCAGGTGGAATCGCAGGAGCATATTCAGGAAGTGGAATTTTTCCGGAAAATATAGTTAATCAATTAAGCGATGTTAATAAGGTCGATTTCAAAAATTATGCTTTTAGAATAACGGAAAAAATGTTTAATCACAAAAAGGAATAGTGATGGAAACTATAAAATCGTTTCGTAGAAATATAATTTTAGCGGTGTTTTTACTCTTTGCAATGGGGTACCAATCCATTGCTCAGAATACGAGAGTAAACATTCCTCCAGGCTCTCGGCAAGTAATCTATGGTAAAATTATTGATGAGTACGGAAATCCGTTAATTGCGCAGGTCCAAGTTTGGCATTATCCACTTAAACCGGTAGTTTTTAGTTTCGGTGAATTGAAGCAAGGTGAACGAACTGACAATCTAATAGACATGGTCTATTCAACTGAAAAGGGATATTATTCCATCAGAGTCCCTGCCGATACAATCGCCCTCATTGTATCGAAGGGACCTGAATGGAGTTTAGAAAAGAAGATTTTAGTAATAAATCCGAAAGAATTTAATGGGATAGAGTGTAATATCAGCCTAAAACATTTATATAATTTAGGAAAATTAGGTTGGTTTGCAGGTGATGTTCATCACCATTCAATTTTTAGCGATGGTAATCAGACTCCTTCAGTAATTACACATGCAATGAATGGTGTCGGTTTATCGTGGGGGATTTTGACTGATCATAATGCGTTTACGCAGACCTCCGAATGGCTCGGAAATAAATCTAAAGATTTTATTCCAATATCAGGATGTGAAATAACTACTGAACCTTCAAATATCTCTGAATTAAATGGTTATGGACATCTTAATCAAAGTTTTATTTCAAGAATGAATGGTAAAGATGTTTCAAACCCGAATATCTGGGCAAGGGAAGTTTTAGATAATCATAAGGATGTTCAGAATCTAATCGATTCAACTCATAGTCAAAATGGATTTTTTGCTATTAACCACCCATTTCAAAGTTGGGATTGGGCAGGAAGATATAAATCTTGGGGAAAAGTAAAAAATTTTGATGCGATTGAAGTCTGGAATGGAGAGCCCCCTCATAGTTTTACAATAAATGATTGGGATACAAATTATATCAATATCAATACATGGGGTTTGCATTCATGGATCTCTTACCTAAATGCCGGAAATAAAATCTCGGGGATTGCCGGTAGCGATTGCCACGATGTTTATGGAAAAAGTGCTTATCCAAAAGGGGAATATTATTGGACCACAACAACAGGGAATCCTCGAACTTATGCGCTATGTGATTCTCTTTCAGAAGGGAACATCAAGAATGCAATGCAAGAAGGAAAGTTATTTTTAACATCAGGATTTGGTCCTCTTTTGCTTGTCGATATTAATGGCAAAAAACCAGGTGATATAATCAACCTAAAAACTAATGAAAAAATTAAACTATCTATTGAAGTTTTATCAAACCAAAAGCTATTAAGAAGTAGTGAAGGACTAAGAGTTATTTATAATGGTAATATAATTAATTCAATTTCGACTGATTCTACTCTTATAGTAAAAAAGGAGATTGAATTAAAAGTAGGAAAAGATGGTTGGATAATAGTAGAAGCATTTGGTACTTGGCCTCAATATGCAATTACGAATCCAATTTTTATCGATTTTTTTCCTTATGGTGATTGTGTTAAAAAAGCATGGAAAGAACCAAAAGAGGCTGAAAAATGGAATAGATTTTTGGAGCATCCATCAATTGAATTACCAAACGGGCCAACTGACTGGCGAAAAACAAAAGATTCTTCAAATAACATTAATTAAACAAAAACAATTAACTAAGGGGAACGGTTATGAAAAAGCTATACGTAATTCCATTATTAATAACTATGGTTTTAGTGCTCAGTGGGTTAGTATATGGACAAGAGGATAAAAAGGTTGAAGGAGGCGGTGATGCAATGTCCGCAGAAGGTCTTTCACAAAAAACAAATGCTGAAGATATGGCTGAAGCATTGAAATCAATACCGGGTGTTTATATCCGCGAAGGACAAATTAATATTCGTGATGCATCAGCAAATAAGGTGTTAATATTAATTGATGGTCAAAGAATGAACAATGCACAAAGTGGAGGTTTTGACGTTCAGACAATTCCGATTGATGCAGTGGAAAAAGTAGAAGTACTACGCGGCGGAAACTCTGCTCGATACGGAGCTGATGCGGTAGGTGGTGTAATAAATTTTATAACTAAAAAGGCAACCGAAGAATCTAAAATGGATCTCGGTTTAAGAGCTACTTACGGTTCCTTTAATTCGCAGTACTATAATCTTTTTACCTCAAATTCAATAAAGGATTTTAACTACTATCTCTCCTATAAGAGAGCACAAAGCGATGGAGATTTTAAGTATAAAGAACTTGACGGAATTGAGAATACGAGGACAAATAATAAAAGTGAATCGAACGATTTTTTAGTAAAATTAGGTTATAATAATATATTACCACTATCAATTTTAACATTTTCAACACAAGTAACCCAATCTGAAAACGGGTCTCCGGGAAGTGTTCAAGGAATAGCTAACTGGCCAATGGCAACTCCAAATGCAAAACTTAAAGCTGATAATTCAATATTTAATTTGAACTATAATCAACAAGAAGTATTCGGTAAAGCTGATTTGACTGCAAATGTGTATCACCATTATTTTAGAACCCGTTATGACGACCCTGATGCATGGGGAGGTGGAACTCAAAGCGATCATAAGAACAAAGCTTATGGATTGGAATTATCTCAAAATAATCCGGTATCTGATTTATTAACATTAGTTTACGGTTATTCATATAGGCACGATAATGCAGTTAGTTCTTCGATCAACGAAAAAGATAGAAATACTCATAGTGCTCATGCAGCAGCAGCTTTTAATTTTAAGAAAAATGAATTCTTCTTTGATGATATATCAATAGTTCCGGCTGCAAGATATGATGCACCATCTGATTTTGATAAAGTGGTAAGTCCTAAATTGAGCTTAATCCTAAATAATAGTAGTGAGTATAAGTTAAATATAAGTGCGCATTTAAGCAAATCGTATAGAGCCCCTACTTTTAATGATTTATATTGGCCATTTGATGGATATACAGTTGGTAATCCAAATTTAAAACCTGAAAAAGGAACAAGTCTAGAATTAGGATATGGTTTGACACTTCCTTTCTTGAATAATACTCAAATAACGATGAATTATTTTGCTAGTGAATTAACTGACCAGATTATCTGGTCCCCAAATGCTGATTTTATTTGGACTCCATTGAACGTAGAGAAATCACAAACTTCGGGATTAGAGACATTAATAACAACGAAATTTATAAAGGATATGATCTCTTTAGAAATTAACCATACTTATTTGGATGCAAGAGATAAGAGTGGAAAAGTTAATGATGGTAAATTACTTATCTACCGCCCATACCATAAAGCTGATATTAATACATCATTTACACTTGAGAAATTCAGTGTAAACCTGAACTATCAATTCTTGAGTAAACGTTTCGTAAACGTGGATAATACAAAGGCACTCCAAGATGTAAGTATATGGAATGTAAATTTTGGATATAGCCCAAAATTATTCGGATTAAATTGGTCAGCTCGATTTGATATAAATAATGTATTCAATAAAGATTATCGTATGAGCGATGGTTATCCAATGCCGGGTACACAATATAGATTTACAATCGGTATGAATTTGTTGTAATAATTCATATCTGCCCTCGATAGGACATGTGCCGAAATGCAATATTTGGCACATGTCCGAATTTTAATAAAAATTAGGAGTGGAAAAAGTGAAAAATGTAAAATTAATGATGATTATACTTTTTTTAACAGTTGTGACAGTTACCCTTTCTGCTCAAACTAATTCGGTTAAGGGGAGAGTGATCGATTCGCAGACAGGTGAAATCTTAGCGGGGGCTAATGTCTATATTAAAGGCTCACATATTGGTGCTGCCTCTGATGAAAACGGTAGCTATTTTATTAAAAATGTTCCAATTGGCAATTCAATACTTGTTTGCAGTATGATTAATTTCAAAAGAATTGAAAAAGAGATAAATATTAGTCCCGGAGATAATCTTGAAATTAACTATTTAATGGTTGAAGATGGACTAAAATTCTCCGATGTGGTTATTACTGCAACACGAAATGAAGCTTTAGTAACTACGATTCCCGTTTCCACTGAAGTAATAAACCTAAAAAAAATTGAAGACTCGAATGCTAAGAATGTTGGAGAAGTACTAAAATCTATGGGTGCAACTTTAGTGAAAAGTTATGGTGCCGTTGGTTCATTGGAAACAGTTTCATTAAGGGGTTCTACTGATGCTCAGGTTTTAATACTCATCGATGGACAACGTCTAAATAATTCTCAACAAGGTTCGGTCGATTTAAGTTCATTGCCTCTTAATGCGATAGAAAAAATTGAAGTAGTAAAAGGTGGTAATTCAGCAATGTACGGAAGTGATGCGGTAGGTGGTGTTATCAATATTATCACAAAATCTTCCAATAGAAAGAATTCTATGCAATACACCATTAATGGATTATATGGTACATATAATACACAAGTCTATAATGCTTCTCTAGGGCAAGGTATTGGGAATTTTAGCTATTTTGTTTCTTATAATAAAACTAAATCCGATGGAGATTATTCATATAAAGGAATTATCGGAGATAAAATTAAGCTAAAAAATGGTGATACTGGGTCCGATAATATATTTCTAAAAGCCGAATATTTATTAGAAGATCAATCAAAATTATCTGCTTTTTATAAATATAGAAAATCGGATAACGGTTCTCCTGGCTCAATAGAATATCCAAATGCATCTGCAAGAAATAAAATCGATAATAATCATATAAGTCTTTCATACGAGGGATTAACATTCGAAAATTTTGCTTTTAATTTCAATGGCTATATAATGAAGCAGGAACATCATTATATAAATCCGGAATCATGGATGGGGACTGAAGAAAGTATTTATAATTCTCGTTCATTAGGAACTCTTGCTCAGGTATTTACAGATCTAAATAAATTAGGATTACTATCTTACGGATATGAATTCCGCCAAGATAAATTAGAAAGCGATCTGTTAGTTAATGGGGATTCTGTCCCGTTTATTGGTGATAGGCAAAGAAATGTTCATAGCTTTTATTTTCAAGATGACTGGAAATATGATATAAACCATAATTGGATGATTTCAGCAGTGCCCGCAGTACGTTTAGATGAATATCCGGAAGAATCAATCGGGACACAGTTCTCTCCTAAAGTAGGGATTTCAATTAGTCATGATGATGAATGGAGGGGGTCTATTAGAGGAAATATTGGTAAAGTTTTCAGAGCTCCAACTTATAATGATCTTTATTGGCCCGAAGATACATGGACAAAAGGGAATCCAAATCTAAAACCAGAGAAAGGGATCACATTTGATTTCGGGTTTATAATTCAATTTGCTAAATATGGTAGTTGGAGTATTGAATCCACTTATTTTTCAAGTAATTTAGATGATCTTATTTTATGGGAACCTGCCGAGAAGTGGATGCCTACTAATATTGCAAAAGCCAAAATCAATGGAATTGAATCTAAAATTAATTGGAAGGGATTTGGAGATTTAATTAGTATTCAAACCGGATATACATATTTGAATGCGAAAGATGATGGTAATGATCCATTAACCTCAGGGAGATTTTTAATATACCGTCCTAAATCAAAAATTGATATAGGCATTAATTTAAGCTATGACATTTATTCTGTCAATTTTTATTATAATTTTGTTGGTAAGAGATTTCACGATGCTGAGAATAAGATTGAAATGGGAAGCTATGAATTAATAAATGCGAATTTGGGAATCAAGCAAAAAATAGAAAAAATAGAATTAAATTTTCGCTTAGAAGGGAATAATTTAATGGATAAAGAATATCAAGCGACACAAGGTTCCCCTTTACCCGGAAGGGAGATTAGATTCTCAATAGGCGTTTCAGGTAGTTTGAACTTTTTATAAAAACGATTGGTAGGAAAATATTAAAACTGATGTTGGAGATAAAAATATGGAAAATAATTTCTTAGTAAAAGATATTAATTTAGCTCCTAAGGGAGAGCAACAAATTGAATGGGTATCAAATTGGATGCCTGTTCTAGATGGATTATACGAAAAATTCAATAAAACCGGTGTTTTTCAAAATAAAAAGATAGCATTATGTATTCATCTAGAAGCAAAAACAGCATACTTAGCTCTTGCTATAAAAAAGATGGGTGCTCAAGTGTGGGTTACAAGCAGTAACCCATTATCGACTAAAGATGAAGTTGCCGCTGCACTTGCAGTAAATGGAATTCATGTTTTTGCAAAGCATGCTGCATCAAAAACTGAATATTGGTCTTATTTAGAATCGATCCTAAAAAACAAGTTAGACGCAACCGTAGATGATGGAGGAGATATTTGTGAGTATCTTCATGAGCATCCTGAATATGGAATAAACATTAAAGGTATTTGTGAGGAAACCACGACCGGAGTAAATAGGCTAAAAGCATTGGAAAAAGAGGGAAATTTAAAATATCCCGCTATTGCAGTGAACGATGCAAAATCGAAACATCTTTTCGATAATCGATATGGTACCGGTCAATCGACATGGACAGCAATAACTCATCTTACGAATTTAAATATTGCGGGTAAGGTAGTTGTTGTAGCCGGATATGGCTGGGTAGGAAAAGGAGTAGCTGTTAGAGCAGATGGAATGGGAGCAGAAGTTATTGTAACGGAAGTAGACCCTTGGAAAGCACTCGAAGCAAGAATGGATGGGCATCGTGTAATGAAAATGGAAGATGCTTCTTCACTTGGTGATTTTTTCGTTACTACTACCGGTCTAAGCGATATAATTAACTATGGACATATATTGAAAATGAAAAATGGT
>Ga0209643_1001146_pt1 | contig 28203 bp, 32 predicted proteins | sample AutmiccBRH37_all_FD_187383 | JGI IMG/M metagenome (GOLD analysis project Ga0209643, IMG submission 187383) | Deep subsurface microbial communities from Mt. Terri, Switzerland - Autotrophic microbial communities BRH/37_all (SPAdes) (version 2) | ecosystem: Environmental > Aquatic > Deep... | reverse complement strand
GGCCCGGCGGGCCGCACGGGTAATCTGCTTTTGGCGTCCCGGCACCGATTCCAGGGGCAACTCGACGCCGAGATCCCCGCGCGCGACCATCAGCGCGTCCGCCTGTTCGAGAATGTCGTCGAGGCACTCGAGCGCAGCGGGCTTCTCGATCTTGGCGAGCAGCGCGGCCCGTCCGCCGATCGCCTTGCGCGCTTCCATCAGGTCCTCGGGTCGCTGTACGAAGGAGAGCGCAATCCAGTCGACGCCCAGATTGACCGCCTGTTCGAGATCGGAGAGGTCCTTGGGCGTGAGGGCCCGGATCGGCAGGACGGTGTCCGGCAGATTGACCCCCTTGTTGTCGGACAGGCGGTCGCCGACCAGCACCGAAGCGACAGCGTGGGTTGGCGAGGCCTCTTCCACGCGCAAGCGGACCTTGCCGTCGTCGAGAAGGAGCATGCGGCCGGGCTCGAGCACCTTGAGGACCTCGGGATGGGGCAGTTGCACCCGCGTCGCGTCGCCCGGCGCGGGATCGAGATCGAACCGCAGGCGCTGCCCCGGCGTCAAAGAAATCGAGCCGTCGGCGAATTTCCCGACCCGCAGCTTGGGTCCCTGCAGATCGGCAAGAATGGCGATGGGCCGGGCGCTGCGCGCTTCGACCTCCCGGATCGCGCCGTAAAGCTCCTTCAGCAGCGCATGGCTCGTGTGGCTCATGTTGATGCGGAACACGTCGGCGCCGGCCTCGATCAGCTTCTCGATCATCCCGGGCGACGACGAGGACGGCCCCAGAGTCGCGACAATTTTCACCTTACGGCGGTAACGCAGCATCGTGTCGCCTCGATCAAGTTGACGCTGTTGCGATAATATGCGGGTTGAGCCTTTCGGCGCGGGTGCGGGCGGAGACGGGCGCAGACCGGCACGACGAGGGCGCGACGCAGAAACGATGGACACACCCGGTACTATTGCTGGAGCCGCCGCCGCGGATCAAGCGTTCACGGTCCTGAACGCAGACGGCGCCTCGAATGTGGTGCTGGTGTGCGACCACGCCTCCAACGCAATTCCCGAGGCTTATGGAACCCTGGGGCTTCCCGCAGACGCCCTGCGCCGCCATATCGCCTACGATATCGGCGCGGCGGAGCTTACGGCGGCGCTCAGCGCACGGCTGGACGCACCGGCGGTGCTTGCCGGGACCTCGCGGCTGCTGATCGACGCCAATCGCGGCGCTGACGATCCCACCTTGATCATGGCGCTCTCGGACGGGGACATTATTCCGGGAAATCACAGGGTTGGTGCGCAGGAGCGTGCCTTTCGCGTTGCGACCTATTTCGAACCCTATCATGCCGCCATCGATGGCGTTCTTGCCCGAGTCCTGGCGCGCGGGGAAACGCCGATGCTGATTTCGATGCACAGTTTCACGCCGATGTGGCGCGGCGTCCCGCGGCCCTGGCATTGCGGCGTCCTGTGGAACATTGACGATCGGGTGGCGCGGCCGCTGCTCGGTGCGCTGCGCGCGCAGGGCGATCTTGTCGTCGGCGACAACGAGCCCTATTCGGGCGAGCTTGAAGGCGACTGCATGGACCGCCACGGCACGAAGCGCGGGCTGCCCCATGTGCTGATCGAGATCCGCCAGGACCTGATCGGCGACGCCACCGGCGTCGCGCAATGGTGCGAGCGGCTTGCCCGCGCGCTCGCTCAGTGCGTGCCGACCGCGCCGTGATAGAAGTAGCGGCCGAGTCCGACCGTGAAAATCATGCACCCATAAAGCGCGTGTTCCAGCGACACGAGAGCGAGCGAACGCGTCGCGTCGTAGGTGCGCGCGAACAGGATCCCGCCGGCGAGGCATAACAGGGGCGCGACCCAATTTTGAAAAATGACATGCGCGAGCGCGAAGGCGATGCCGCTCGCGGCGATCATGGTCCAGCGCCGCGCAAATATGCCGCCGTAACGCGAAAAGAAAAAGCTGCGGAAGATCAACTCCTGCGGAACGACCGAGAGCACGGGATAGGCCACCATTACGACAGCCCAGAACACCGGGCGCCCGCGCACGAAATTCAAGAACAAGTCAGGACGCACAAGCCATACGAGGAGCGCAATGGCGGCGGACGCGAGGACGAAGCGCACGGCGAGCGGCGTGAGCGTGCGCGCCGTGAACGCGCCCCATCCCCAGACGGGTCCGGGGTGCAATTCGCCCGCGCGTCCAACGAGATAACAATAAAGCGCAACGGCCCACACGACCGGAAGCAGGAACGCGAGCGGGATCACGCTTCCAAACAGCACGGGCAACCCGAGGGTGAGAAACACGAGCTCCGCGCCGATGAACGGGCGCGCGCGAAGAAGCTTTGTCATTGAACGGTCCGGTCGCTGCGTGAACGTGAGAGTGTTTCAGCCGACGCGCAAGTATACTAGAATTTCCGCCAGCTTATCCACGTCGCTGCGACACATGCATCAAGGAATGGAAATGGATCACGAAACGCAAGTTCACCTCGAGGCTGCCGCCTTTCGGCGCCTTGTCGCACATCTTCGTCAGCGTACGGATGTTCAAAATATCGATCTGATGATCCTTGCGGGTTTCTGCCGGAACTGCCTTGGCGATTGGCTCCATGAAGCTGCGCAGGACAAGGGGATCAAACTTTCCAAGGACGACGCTCGCGCGCTGGTATACGGAATGCCGCAGGCCGAGTGGAAAAAGAAATATCAGAAGGACGCGACGCCCGAGCAGATCGCCGCGTTCGAGGCGACACAGAAACCCGCGCACTAGGCGACCAGCTTGTGGAAAAATAAATTTCGCGCTTGCCTTCGCGGCGGCTTGGCGCCAGCCTCTGCCGACACGCGTGAGATGGCGTGAGACGAGGCGGTAGACAATGGACGTACAAACGAGCACCAACACGCATGCGAGCGAAGAGGTCGGCGGCGTTGCGAGCGGCCAGCTGCGTAGCTTGATCGAACGGATCGAACGGCTGGAAGAAGAAAAGGCAGCACTCGCGGCAGATATCCGTGAAGTGTACGCGGAAGCCAAAGGGCAGGGCTTCGACGCGAAGATCATGCGCCAGGTCGTGCGGCTGCGGAAGCTGGACCGCCATGAGCGGATGGAGCAGGAGACGCTGCTTGATCTTTATCTCGCAGCGCTGGGAATGCCCCGCGCGTCGTAGCGCAGCGCAATCGTTCCGGCAGGCGGGGCGCTCTAGCCTTCCGCCGCGTGTTTTTCCAGACCCAGTTCACGCACCTTGCGATAAAGCGTCGAGCGGCCGATTCCGAGCCTGCGGGCGACTTCGGACATATGTCCGCGGTAGTGCTCGAGGGCGAGGCGAATCATTTCGCTTTCCACATCCTGCAGTGTGCGCAGATTTCCGGTGTCGTCGACCGCCGCGATCCCGACATTGTGGTCGCCATGAGCCTCGCCGTACCCGTGGGCGCCCGGCATCGGCATGACATGGGGGAAGATGGCCTGGGGCAGGGTTGCCGCAAAGGCGGGCAAGTCCGCGACCGAGGGCAGAATCGGCGGCGGCGAGTCGTCGTCCTGCGACCCCTCGAACACATTGGAGCCCATATCGACGGCACCCATCCGGATCGCGTGCGTGGCGCCACCGACCTGCGGGAAATCCTCGAGCGTCAGCTGGGGCTTGTCGCACAGCACGACGGCACGAAAGACGGCGTTTTCGAGCTGGCGCACATTGCCCGGCCACGCGAAATTGGAAAGGATGTTCAATGTGTGGGGCTCGATCCCGCTCAGCTTCTTGCCTTCCTCGGCGGCGAACCGCGTCACGAAATGCGCCAGCAGATGCGGAATATCCTCGCGGCGCTCGCGCAGCGGCGGCACGTGGATCGGGAATACGTTCAGCCGGTAAAAGAGGTCCTCGCGGAAGCGCCCCTCTTCGGCGAGCTGGGTGAGATTGCGATTGGTTGCCGAGATCAGGCGGATATCCACGCGGACCGGACGCCGCGCGCCGACCGGATCGACCTCACCTTCCTGGAGTGCGCGCAGAAGCTTGACCTGCATGTCGAGCGGCAATTCCCCGATTTCGTCGAGGAACAGGGTGCCGCCGTCGGCCTCCTGAAACTTGCCGTTGTGCTTGTCCTTCGCGCCGGTGAACGCGCCGCGCTCGTGACCGAAGAGGATGCTTTCGACGAGCTGCTCGGGGATCGCGCCGCAATTGACGGTGACGAAGGGACGGCCCGAACGCTCGCTTTCGCCCTGGATGGCGCGTGCGATCAGCTCCTTGCCGACGCCGCTCTCGCCCTCGATGAGGATCGGGATCTGCGATTTGGCGGCGCGCTGGCCGAGGCGGATCACCTGCTGCATCGCGGGGCTTTTCGCGATCAGATCCTTGAAGGTGAGGGTGCCGGAAATCTTCTTGTTGAGCCGCGTGAGCTCACCCGTCAGCGCGGTCAGCTTGAGCGCATTCAGGATTGACACCTGGAGCCGCTCGGGGCTCGCGGGCTTGACGATAAAGTCGTCGGCGCCTGCTTTCATCGCGTTGACGACGGTGTCGATACCGCCCTGGGCGGTGAGCACGATGATCGGCAGACGCGGGCCGTCCGGCTTGAGCGCCTTGAGCACCGCAAGACCGTCCTGGCCGGGCATGGCAAGATCGAGGAGGAGCAGGTCGATGTCGCCCTGCTCGGGCCCCTGCACGATCCTTAAGACTTCCTCACCGGAGCTGGCCAGGCGCGTGCGGTATCCGAAATTCTCAATCAGTCCCTGCAAAAGCCGGCGCTGGGTCGGATCGTCGTCGGCAATGAGAATGAGTTGAGACATTACCCCTCACGTCGGCTTACTGATACGCGGACAGGTTACGAAGCAGGCCCCTGGGACCACGCGGAGGGCGGACACCACCATTCGCGTTCGACCCGCCCCACGCTGGGACATCATCATTCACGCAGGTAAAGGTGGGCTTAAGAGGCGGCCGGAACTGCGGAAAAACCGACCTGATTTGATACAAATGCGCGCAGCTTTGGCGGTGAGGGGGCGCGTGAATTGAAGTCGACCGCCAAAGTGGCGATATCTTGTGGACACCGTCATTAGCAAAAAGGAAATGTTCCATGTTTGTACGCCAGCAGCCTGCACTCGTTCGGGCCGCGCACGAGAGCGGGCACGGTGCCGCAGCAACTGAGTTGCCGGCGTGGGACTTGAGCGATCTTTACACCGGGATGGACGATCCCGCCCTTTCAGCCGATCTGGCAAAGGGGGAGAATGACGCGCGCGCCTTTGCCGCCCGTTACGAGGGCAAGCTTGGCGCGCTGATCGCGGCCGACCCGGCGGCGCTCGGCGAGGCGATCGGGCAATGTGAGGCTATCAACGAGCGGCTCGGCCGCGTCGCGAGCTATGTGAGCCTGCTTTATTCGTCGGACATGAGCAATGTGCGCGCCGGAAAGTTCCGCGCGGACAGCTTCGACAGGATCAACGCCATTTCTTCGGTGATGATCTTCTTCGAGCTTGAGCTCAACACGCTGGAGGACGATCTCCTTGAACGCGGCCTCAAAACCGGGGAGGGTGCGCGCTACCGCCCGTGGGTCGAGCGGGTGCGCCGGTTCCGTCCTCATCAGGTATCCGATGAGCTTGAGCGCTTCCTGCACGATCAAAGCGTGGTCGGCACCGGGGCGTGGATGCGCCTGTTCGACGAGACGCTGGCGGGTCTGACGTTCGAAGTTCGCGGCGAGACGCTCTCGTGCGAGGCCGCGCTCCACCGGATGTCCAGCCCTGATGCCTCGGTGCGCGCCGATGCGGCGGCCGCGCTGACGAAAGTCTTCAAGGCGAACGGGCGCCTGTTCACGCTGATCCTGAATACGCTGATCAAGGAAAAAGAGATCGAGGATCGCTGGCGCAAATATCCGTCCCCGGCCGCCGCGCGCCATCTGGCCAATGAGGTCGAGCCCGAGGTGGTCGAGGCGCTCGTCACCGCCGTGCGCAGCTACTATCCCAAGCTCTCCCATCGCTATTACGCGTTGAAGGCGCGCTGGCTCGGCAAGACGCAGCTCGATCATTGGGACCGCAACGCACCGCTCAGCGAAGTTGCGTTGCCCGCGATCGCGTGGGACGAGGCGCGCGAGACTGTACTCGGCGCCTACGGGACCTTCGCGCCGAAGATGGCCCAGATCGCCCGGCGCTTCTTCGACTCGCACTGGATCGACGCGGCGCTCCGGCCGGGCAAGGCGACCGGCGCCTTCGCACACTCGACCGTACCCTCGGTTCACCCTTACGTCCTGCTCAACTATCAAGGCTCGCCGCGCGATGTGATGACGCTCGCCCATGAACTCGGTCATGGCGTTCATCAAACGCTCGCGGGTGCCAAGCAGGGCTATTTTCTCTCCCACACGCCGCTGACGATTGCGGAGACGGCAAGCGTTTTCGGAGAAATGCTTACCTTCCAGGCGCTTCTTGCGCGGACCAGCGATGCCGCGGCGCGCCGCGCGCTTCTCGCCGGCAAGGTGGAGGACATGCTCAACACGGTGGTGCGCCAGATCGCGTTCCACACCTTCGAAACCGAGCTGCATGCGCGGCGCCGCGAGGGCGAGTTCACCGAACAGAATATCGGCGAGCTCTGGCTGAAAGTTCAGGCCGAAAGCCTCGGTCCCGCGATCCGTCAGAACGAGGGCTACGAAACCTACTGGACCTATATCTCACATTTCGTCCACGCGCCGTTCTATGTTTACGCCTACGCGTTCGGCGACTGTCTCGTCAACGCGCTCTATGCGCGCTACGAAGCCGAGCCGTCCGGATTCACCGACAAGTATTTCGCTCTTTTGTCAGCAGGCGGATCAATGGGTCACAAGGCGCTGCTCGCGCCGTTCGGGCTCGATGCCAGCGATCCTGCATTCTGGGCGCAGGGGCTTGAGCGGATTTCCGGCATGATCGATCAGCTTGAGGCGGAAGGCGGCTAGCCGATGGCTGACGAGCGCGCGACCTTTGCCGGCCGCCTCAGCCGCGTCGCGCGGGTTTCGGGCGGCCTTGGCGCGTTGGCGGTCAAATATGCCGGCGGACGCGCGCTGGGGCGCGATATCCCGCCGGATGAGCTTGCGCGCGATCTCAAGCTTGCGCTCGGCTCGATGAAGGGGCCGATCATGAAGGTCGCCCAGATGCTGGCGACGATCCCCGAAGCCCTTCCGCAGGCTTATGCGAGCGAGTTGCTTCAACTCCAGCACAACGCGCCCTCGATGGGGTGGCCGTTTGTCAGGCGGCGCATGGCGAGCGAGCTCGGCGCGCTGTGGGCGGACAATTTCGCGACGTTCGAGCGCGAAGCGGCCGCCGCGGCATCGCTCGGGCAGGTTCACCGTGCAGTCTCGCATGAGGGGCTCGCGCTCGCCTGCAAGCTGCAATACCCCGAGATGGACAGTGCCGTCGAAGCGGACCTGGGTCAGCTTGCGATGGTGCTCGGGATCTACAAGCGGTTGATGCCGGCAATCGATCCCAGCGAGCTGGTCGAGGAGATCGGCGCGCGGCTGCGCGAGGAGCTTGATTATCGGCGTGAAGCGCGCCACATGGCGCTTTATCGCGCGATGTATCAGGACGTCGGGTGTGTCAGCGTGCCGGTGGCGATCGAGGCACTGACGACGACACGGCTGCTCACGATGACGTGGCTTGAGGGCACGCCGCTTTTGAGCTTCGTCGATGCGCCGCTCGACGTGCGCAATGCGATCGCGACGGCGCTGTTCCGGGCGTGGTGGGAGCCCTTCGCCAAATATGGCGTCATCCACGGGGATCCCCATCTCGGCAATTATGCGGTGCGCGAGGATCACGGGATCAATCTTCTCGATTTCGGCTGTGTACGGATCTTTCCCCCGGCGTTCGTGAAAGGCGTGGTCGATCTCTACCGCGCCCTCGACAGCGGGGACGGCGCGGCGGCGGCGCATGCCTATGAAGGGTGGGGGTTCAAGAACCTGTCCGGGGAACTGCTGGACACCCTCAACATCTGGGCGCGGTTCATCTACGGGCCGCTGCTGGAGGATCGTGTGCGGACAATCGCCGATGGCCTCAAGCCGGCCGAATACGGACGCCGGGAGGCCCACGAGGTCCACAGCCGGTTGCGCGCGCTCGGCCCTATCACCCCGCCGCGGGAGTTTGCGTTCATGGACCGTGCCGCGATCGGTCTGGGGGCGGTGTTCCTTCACCTGCGCAGCGAGCTGAACTACCGCCAATTGTTCCATCGGGCGATCGAGGATTTCGATGTCGAGGCCCTGCGCGCCCGTCAGGGCGCCGCGCTGGCGCGGGTCGGCCTATCGCAGGCCTAGGAGCGGCTTGCGGATAGGACAGCTTTTGCTATAGTCCCGGCCTGTTTTTATTGGACAAAGGGGGCCCGCGCATGGCCGGCGGTATCAGCAACGCGAACGATCCCTTCACGCGATCTAAAAAAGAGACCTATGACGGGTTCATGCGGTTCGCGGTGGTCGGTACGGTCATCGTCATTGCGATCGTCATCGCGCTCGGGCTGATCACGCTCTAGCCGCACCAGATTCCAGCTATCAGTGGGCCTTGCGCGTGATAAGCCGCAAGAAGAACCTCAGGAAATGGCCTGCTCATGAAAATTGCCGTTACAAAAGAGACGCGTGCGAACGAAACCCGTGTGGCCGCGACGGCCGAGACCGTTAAGAAACTCCGTGGGCTGGGTTTCGACGTGGCGGTCGAGGCGGGGGCCGGCGAGCGCGCCCACATCTCCGATGCCGATTTTACGGCTGCCGGCGCGCAAATCGCCGCGACTCAGGGCGACGCGGTTCGTGACGCCGATATCGTCTTCAAGGTCCTCGCACCGAGCGATGATGAACTGGCGCTGTTGAAGCGCGGCGCGATGCTGGTGGGCATTCTCAACCCCTATGGCGACCGCGAAGGCGTGGCGAAATATGCGAACGCGGGCGTCAATGCGTTCGCCATGGAGTTCATGCCGCGCATTACCCGTGCTCAGTCTATGGATATTCTCTCCAGCCAGGCCAACCTCGCCGGTTACAAGGCGGTGATCGAGGCAGCCTCTTTGTTTGAACGTGCAATGCCCCAGATGATGACGGCGGCAGGCACGATCGCCCCGGCACGGGTGTTCGTGATGGGCGTGGGCGTCGCGGGCCTCCAGGCGATCGCGACCGCACGCCGGCTCGGCGCGCGGGTGTCGGCGACCGACGTGCGCATGGCCGCCAAGGAGCAGGTCCAGTCCTTGGGCGCGGCCTTCGTGATGGTCGAGGACGAAGAGACCAAGACTGCCGAGACGGCGGGTGGCTACGCCAAGGAAATGAGCGACGCCTACAAGCAAAAGCAGGCCGCGCTGATTGCCGAGACCATTGCCAAGCAGGACATCGTCATCACCACGGCCCTCATTCCGGGCCGTCCGGCGCCGCGCCTCGTGACCGCCGACATGGTCAAGACCATGCGGCCCGGATCGATCGTGGTCGATCTGGCGGCCGAGCGGGGCGGCAATTGCGAGCTGACCCAGCCTGGCTCGATCGTCACCGCCCACGGCGTCAAGATTTACGGCTACCTCAATCTGGCGGGAATGCTACCGGTGGATGCATCGGCGCTCTACGCGAAGAACCTGCTCAACTTCATCACGGCACTGATCGACAAAGAGACCAAGACCGTGAAACTCGACTGGGACGACGATATCGTGAAGGGCACCGGCCTGACGCGCGACGGTCAGATCGTTCACCCCGCCCTCAACGGCTAGTCAAATCATTCGCAGGCGGAGAACTGCATATGGAAGCGATCGACCCCTTTATCTTCCGGCTATCGATTTTCGTGCTTGCGATCTTCGTCGGCTATTACGTGGTGTGGAGCGTCACGCCCGCGTTGCATACGCCGCTGATGTCGGTGACTAACGCGATTTCCTCGGTCATCATCGTCGGCGCGCTGATCGCGGTCTCGGTCGCGGCCGGTGACAGCATCGATGCCTCATCGGGCTGGATCTCGAAACTCCTCGGGTTCGTCGCCGTCATCCTGGCGTCGGTGAATATTTTCGGCGGCTTCCTGGTCACCAGCCGGATGCTCGCCATGTACAAGAAAAAAGAGAAGAAGTAGGCCGAACGATGAACCCCAATCTCGCTGCACTGCTTTATCTCGTTTCCGGCATCCTGTTCATCATGGCGCTGCGCGGGCTCTCCAGCCCGGTAACGTCGCGCGCCGGCAATCGCAACGGCATGATCGGCATGGCCATCGCTGTCGCGACCACCCTCGCAGTCTCCAATGTCCAGGGTGTCATGACCTGGGGCATGATCGCCGTCGGCGTCGCGATTGGCGGCGTGATCGGCGCCATCATCGCCAAGCGGATAGCGATGACCGCGATGCCGCAGCTGGTTGCCGCATTCCATTCGCTGGTCGGCCTTGCGGCCGTGCTGGTGGCGTGCGCGGCGCTGTTCAGCCCCGAGGCCTATCACATTGGCGAAGCGGGCAGCATCCACGCGCAGAGCCTGATCGAGATGACGCTCGGCGTCGCGATCGGCGCGATCACCTTTTCGGGGTCCGTCATCGCATTCGCCAAACTCAACGGCAACATGTCCGGGGCATCGATCATGCTGCCCGGCCGTCACGTCATCAACATCGCGATCGTGGTGGGGATGTTCTATCTCGGCTATGTGATCGTCGAGTCAAACGGCGCGGCGATGTGGGCGTTTTTCGCGCTCACTGGGCTCGCCTTCCTGATCGGTGTGACCTTGATCATCCCGATCGGCGGCGCGGACATGCCGGTCGTGATCTCGATGCTTAACTCCTATTCGGGGTGGGCGGCCGCCGGCATCGGCTTCACGCTCGAAAATACCGCGCTCATCATCACCGGCGCATTGGTCGGCTCTTCGGGCGCGATTCTTTCCTACATCATGTGCAAGGGCATGAACCGCTCGTTCTTCTCGGTCATCATGGGCGGCTTCGGCGCAACGACTGCAGCGGCTGCAGGCGCGAAGGAGACCCGTCCCGTCAAGCAGGGCTCGGCGGACGATGCCGCCTTCATCATGAAAAACGCGGGCTCGGTGATCATCGTGCCGGGTTACGGCATGGCGGTCGCGCAGGCCCAGCATGCGCTGCGCGAACTGGCCGACCACCTCAAAAAAGAGGGCGTCAAGGTCACCTATGCCATTCACCCGGTCGCAGGCCGCATGCCGGGCCACATGAATGTGCTGCTGGCCGAAGCGAACGTCCCCTATGACGAGGTGTTCGAACTCGAGGACATCAACAACGAGTTTGCGCAAGCCGACGTCGCTTACGTCATCGGTGCGAACGATGTGACCAACCCCTCCGCGAAGAGCGACCCCGCGAGCCCGATTTTCGGGATGCCAGTGCTCGATGTCGAGAAGGCGAAGACCGTGCTGTTCATCAAGCGCGGCATGGGCTCGGGCTATGCGGGCATCGAGAACGAGTTGTTCTTCCGCGACAACACCATGATGCTGTTCGGCGACGCCAAGAAGATGACGGAAGAAATCGTCAAGGCGCTCTAGCGGTAGGGCGGTGAGCCTGCTGGCAAATCGCCCGGGTGGGCGCGCCGGCGACTAATCGTCGGTGCCGAACAGGCCGCGGAAAAAATCACCGACGTCGCGGCCGAATTTCTTCACGCCATGGGCAACGTCCTTGCCCGCTTCCTTCGCGCCCGAGCTGATATCTTCGCCAGCCTTCTTCGCGCCGGATTCCTCTTTCTTTTCGGCCTGGTCGTCCTTTTTCTGGTCGGTTTGCGCGGGTGGCGGCACCGGCTCGTCCGCGGCGAGTACAGGCACGACGCCAACGGCCAGCGCGAATAGACCCGCGGCACATGCAGCCTGGAAACGGTTCTTCATAACACCCTCCCGAAGAATTCGACCTTGCGGGCGGCATAGTGTGGAAATGCGCCGGCGAAGTCCAGTTGAAAGCCTTCCCGCGCCGGTGCCTCCGGACAAACGCCGCTAGGGCCTGTCACGAATTGGGGCTAGGTTAATGGCGGAGGCGCGCAGCGTGCCTCCGGGCTTTTTCATGGTCACGGGGAACGGGGAACACACATGGAAGAGAGTTACTGGCCATTGATCTGGCAGGCCCTCGCCGGCGGTGTCGGCGGCGGTTTGCTGGGGAGCATCTTCAAGACGAAAGGGCGCAAGACGCCGATTCTGGGCTGGCTTATGGGCGCGGTCGGCGGCGTTGCGTCGGGGCAGGGGTTTGAGGCGGCCGATCTTGCCGCGCAGCTCAAGCCGATTCTCGACAGCGCCTCCGCGATGCTGGTGAGCGCCTTGAGCGATCCGCATATCGGCGGCACGGTTACGGCGTTGCTGGGCGGCGGCGTGCTGCACTCGGTTGCCACCCGCTTCATCGGCAAAAAGGACGCCGCGTAGGATTGCGCCGCTGGTCCAGCACGCAAAAGGCCGCCCACAAGGCGGCCTTTTCGATTCGGCAGTTTGCTCTACCTACTTGGGCTTGGCGGGCGTGTTGGGCAGGAGCCCCTCGCGCTGGAGCCGCTTGCGCGCGAGCTTGCGCGCGCGGCGAACCGCTTCCGCCTTTTCGCGGGCGCGCTTCTCGGAGGGCTTCTCGTAATGTCCCCGCAGTTTCATTTCGCGGAAGATGCCTTCGCGCTGCATCTTCTTCTTGAGCGCCTTGAGCGCCTGATCGACGTTGTTGTCGCGAACGATAATCTGCAAGGGTGAGCCTCCGCTCCGGTAAATGGTGGTGACGGGTGACCGCGCCGTGCGATCACTAGGGGTCAAAAGTAAATGGGCCGTTCCCTCGTTTGCGGGAACAGCCGAAAGTTGGCGGCTTTTACCAAATTGCGGCGCGCCTGTCCATGCTTCTTGTGGGACGGGTACCCGGGCGGCCCTTTACCGCCGCCTGCGCGAACGGCCATAATGCGCTATGGCCATTCTCAAAATCAGGCGCATGGGCGACCCCGTGCTGGCGCAGGTTGCCGCGCCCGTACCCGATCCGGGCGATCCAGCGATCGCGACGCTCATTGCCGACATGTTGGAAACCATGATCGACGCCGACGGGGCGGGTTTGGCGGCGCCGCAGGTTGGAGTTCCCCTGCGGGTCGTCGTTTTTCAGGCACCGGCGGCGCGCAGCACCGGGCCGGAGGACGGCGAGGAAGCGTTCGATCACGCCGCGCCCCTGACGGTGTTGATCAATCCGGCGGTCTCGATGCTTGAGGGGCCCGAGGAGAGCGGCTGGGAGGGATGTCTCTCCGTGCCCGGCCTGCGCGGAAAGGTGCCGCGTGCGTCCCATATCCGCTACACCGGGCTGACGCCGGACGGTACCGTCATCGTACGCGAGGCGCGCGGATTTCACGCGCGCGTCGTGCAGCACGAGTGCGATCATCTCGACGGTGTCCTCTATCCCCAGCGCATGAGGGACCTGAAGGAGCTGATTTTCGAAAGCGAGTGGCGCCGCCACCTGGCCGCCGCGAAAGGCGAGGACCGCGCCGATGGATGAGTTTGCCGATCTGGACGACCCGCGTCACGCGCCCTATGCCGAGGATCGCCGGAAAATCCTCGACGCGCTGCTCGCGATCGCGGGCAAAGAGGGGTGGACTCGGGTTGCGCTCGATCACGCCATCCACGCCGCGGGTGTCGCTCCCGAGCGTGCGGCGCTGATATTTCCAGGAGGGGTTCTGGATGTGCTGGCATTCGATTCCGCCGTGCTCGACCGGTCGATGGTGGAGGCGCTTGGTGGCGACGCGCTGAAAGACCTGCGCATCCGCGCGCGGATCGCACTGGGGATCCGGACACGCATTGAACTGCTGGAGGCGCAGGAGGATGCCGCTCACCGCGCCGCCGCGTTGCTCGCGCTGCCGCCCTTCGCGCCATACGGGCTCAAGCTCGCCTATCGCACGATGGACTGCCTGTGGCGCGCAATCGGCGACACATCGACGGATTTCAATTTCTACACCAAACGCGCACTGGCGGCCGGCGTCTACCTCTCGACATTGGCAGTGTGGTTTGCCGACAAGTCGCCCGACAAGGCCCGCGCGTGGACCAATCTGGAGACGCAGATCGACCGCGTCATGGTGATCGAGGGCGCCAAGATCCAGCTGCGCAAGCTGGCGAAGTACTTTCCCTCGCCATGGCCGTTGCTGGGAATGCTCCGCTACCCCGGCAGGGCCGACACCTCGTCGTCGCCGGGTCGGCCCCCCAGCGCGTAAAGCCGGTTGACGTGGCCCATCTTGCGGCCCGGGCGCGGCTCGCGCTTGCCGTAGAGGTGGAGCGCGGCACCCGGCTCGCTGGAGAGTGTAGGCCAGCGCGCAACGTCGTCGCCGACCAGGTTGTCCATTACGACATCGGCGTGCCGCTGGGGCGCGACCAGCGGCCACCCCGCCACGGCGCGGATATGCTGCGCGAACTGCGAGACGCGGCATGCATCCTGCGTCCAGTGGCCGGAATTGTGAACGCGCGGCGCGAGTTCGTTGACGAGCAGGCGCCCATCCGGCTGGACGAAAAACTCGACCGCCAGCACACCCACATAGTCCAGCGCCTGCGCGATCTTTGTCGCGGCCGCGACCGCTTCCGCGCTCATCGCGTCGGTGAGCCCGCTCGGCACGATGCTGCGTGCGAGGACGCCGTTCTTGTGAATGTTCCAGGGGACGTCATAGGCGACGATCGGGCCGTCCGCGCTGCGCGCCACGAGCGCCGACACCTCGCGAAAAAAGGAGAGGCGTTCTTCCAGGATAAGTTCGCCGTTCCCCAGCGTCGCGCAGGCCGTACGCCCTTCCTCCGCGCTCCACACGCGGATCTGGCCCTTGCCGTCATAGCCGAGGCGGCGGGTTTTCAAGATCGCGGGAAGGCCGGTCACGGCGAGCGCGGCGGCAATGTCGTCAGGCCCGTTCACGGCGGCATACCGCGCGGTGGCGAGGCCCAGTCCGGTGACGAAGTCCTTTTCCGCCAGACGATCCTGAGCCATCGCGAGCGAGGCGGCATCGGGATAGACCGCGACAAGCCGCGAGAGCGTCTCGGCGGTCGAGGCGGGAACATTCTCGAACTCGGTGGTGACGACGTCGACCGACATCGCAAATTCGCTCAGCGTATCGGTGTTGCTGAAATCGGCGCAGGTGAACGCCGCGCACACTTCGGCGGCGGGCGATTGGGGATCGTCGCTGTAGATATGACAACGCAGCCCAAGCTCGGCAGCCGCGAGCGCCAGCATGCGCCCGAGCTGCCCGCCGCCGAGGATCCCGATCGTCGAACCGGGCGCGAGCGCCCTCATCGTACCGTCTCTTCAGGATAAAGCGGCGTGTCGGCGGTCTGCGCGGCGCGCAGCGCATCGAGCCGCCCGGAAAGACCGGAATCACCGAGCGCGAGGATCGAGGCTGCAAGGAGTGCGGCGTTGATCGCGCCTGGCTTGCCGACGGCGAGTGTGCCGACGGGAATACCGCCCGGCATCTGAACGATCGACATCAGGCTGTCCATCCCCTTGAGCGCGGCGCTTTCGATGGGAACGCCGAGGACGGGAAGCGAAGTGAGTGCCGCCGCCATGCCGGGAAGATGCGCGGCCCCGCCGGCGCCCGCGATGATAACCTTGAGGCCGCGCTCGCGCGCCGTACTCGCATAGTCGTAGAGGCGCCGCGGCGTTCGGTGAGCCGATACCACGCGCACTTCATGGGGGATCGCGAGGCGTTCGAGCATCTCGGCGGCGTGGGTCATCGTCGGCCAGTCGGATCGGCTCCCCATGATGACGCCGACAAGCGGGGTGGAACGCGATGAAGTGCCGGCTTTGGCGCGCCCGGCGGGCTTGGTCGTTTTGGCAGCGGCCTTTGTTGTCTTGGCAGGCATTGTTCGCCTTTCGCGGCGTCGCCCCGGAAGCGGTGCGCGGAAAGCGCGCGATTATAGGCAGACGGCCTTAGGGAGCAAGAGGCGGGTTGTGGTCACAGGTAAAATCAATCGGGCCGTTCCGCGCCCCGCTATACGTGCGGCGGCGAAACGGCCCGAACAATCTGACCCCTGAAGGGGTGGGAACGCGGAACTGGGATCTAGTGGTAGGTAATCAGTCTCAATCGCTCGATTTCGTCTTTCAGTCGTAGCTTCTGGCGCTTGAGATTGGCGATCCGGATCGGATCTGCGGCGGGATGCTGGAGTTCTTCGTGCAGTTCGTCTTCGAGCCTCTTATGGCGGTGGGCGAGCTCTGCGATATGGGCTTCGATAGCCATGCATGCCTCCATTCCGTTGTTTACGACGAAATATGCTAGACCTGTTCAGGTGAGCTGTCAGCCTGTTTCAGCAGCTTGCATGAAAGGAAAATGAAGGGTTCCGGAAGCGATGGTTAAGAGTGAAAACGGCAGCGCTCCGCGAATCGTCGTCGGCCTATCCGGCGCGTCGGGAGTCGTTTACGGGATCCGGCTTTTGCACGTTTTGCGCGAGTTGGGGGTCGAAACCCATCTCGTCATGAGCAAAGCGGCGGAAATGACGCTCGCCTATGAATGCGAGCTCAAGCCGGCACAGGTCCGCGCGCTGGCCAGCCACGCTTACGCGATCGGTGATGTGGGTGCGGCCATCTCCAGCGGGTCGTTCCAGACGATGGGCATGGTGATCGCCCCATGCTCGGTGCGCAGCATGTCGGAGATTGCGACCGGGGTGACGTCGAGCCTGCTGACCCGCGCGGCCGATGTCGTGCTCAAGGAGCGCCGGCGGCTGGTCCTGATGGTCCGCGAGACCCCGCTTCATAGCGGACACCTGCGCACGATGCTCACCCTGAGCGAGATGGGCGCCGTCATCGCGCCGCCGCTTCCGGCGTTTTATGCGCGGCCCTCGACGATCGACGATCTCGTCAATCAGTCGGTCGGGCGCGTGCTTGACCTGTTCGGGCTCAACGCGCCGGGTACCAGACGTTGGAGAGAAACGCCTGACGAGACCGTCGCTTAACGGCTTTTACTGAAATGCCGTCTCAATGATCGGCGTGGCGAGCGCCCGTTCGGTGGACGACCAGTTCATGCCGGTCGCGCGCGCGTAGGTCTCGATATTTTGACGCGCGCAGATCCTGGCCGTTGTGGGAGGTGTCCCGGCACCGCCTGCGAAGCGCGGCCCGAGAACCTCGATGAGGCGCCGCTCGGCCTCCAGCTCGATTGTCTTCACGCGATCGCGAAGGCTCGAGATATATTGACGGTCAATAGGGTAGCTGGATGATTTCAGTGTTCGTCTCAGGTGTCGTAGCGGTACGATCACATCATCGCGCCAGGCTGCGGTGCTCGATACCACGTCGGTCATATCGGCTTCGCTCAACGGCTCATGATCTGTGGCGGCTGCAAAGATGCAGCCCAGCACGACCACGACGTCATAACCGCACCGGTCCTGCAGTTCGAGGCACGCCGCCTCAATTCCCGGTTCGCGGTAAAGCGCCAGGCTGAAATCCCAAAATGAGACAACGGGATACTGCATGATCTCCACAATCGAATTTATGAGCTCAAGCCATGCGGACTGTGCCGCCGCATCGTGCTATAATGATTATGTCATGTTCGAGCCCGTCCTTGGCGGGCGCCGGCGCGGCTCCACAGCAAATTTACAGGTTGATGTATGCGCGATCTTGATGCCGAGCTCATTGCGCGTCAGCTTGCAGAACTTCGCCAGGAACACCGCGATCTCGACGACGCGATCGGTGCTCTGCTGGTGAGCGCCGCCATAGACCAGATCCAGGTTCAGCGGCTAAAGAAGCGCAAGCTTGTCCTGAAGGACAAAATTCGCCTGCTTGAGGACGGCCAGCTCCCCAATATCATCGCGTGAGTCCGGTCAGGACTCCTTGCCCGCCTTTTTCATCGATTTCTTGCGCGCGAACATCGCGCGGTCGGCCTGGGCAAGGGCGAGGGCGGGGTCTTCTCCCGGCCTGAACGTGTAGACGCCGAAAGCGGCCGTCAGTGAGAGAGCATTTCCCTCGAAAACGAGCGGCGTGGCGGCAAGCAGGTGGGCGAGCGTTTCGGCCTTGCGCTGGGCGACGTCCTCGCTCGCGCTGGCCAGGAGGATGGCGAATTCGTCCCCGCCCAGGCGGCCGACCACATCGCTTTCGCGAACGTTCGAGAGGAGGAGCTGGCCGACGTGCACCAGCGCGGCATCGCCTGCGGCGTGCCCGAACGCATCGTTGATGTCCTTGAAATTGTTGAGATCAAAATAGACGAGGCTGGCGCCGATCTGGTAGCGGCTGGCAAATGACATCAGGCGACCCATCTCGCGCACAAAGGCACGCCGGTTCAAGATCGGGACGAGGGGGTCGATGTTGACGTCGCGCTCCAGCTCCTCGAAGCGCTGGCGGGCCTGTTCGATGTCGCGGCGCAGGCGGTCGACTTCGGCCATCAGGCCCATGATCGCCTGGCGAACCTTCGGCGTCAGCTCCTGTTCGGGAATGCCGAAAATACTGGCTTCGTCGGTTGCGGCAGACGACAGATCCGCCGCCGAATAGGCCTGCGCCGCCCGGCCCGCCTTGGGCGTCAGGCTTCGGTCCCCGGCCTTCGAGACGGGGTCGACAGGCATATTCTTGCCGATCTTCATAGTTCCACCTCTCCAACCTACGCTACCATGGCGCGTAACAGTTCGCCCAGCCCGATTTACGCGTCGCAAACCATACCGGTTCCCCCGTTCCGTCGGTGTTCACGGACGACCTGCCAAAGGATAGCGGCTTTCGGCACAACGTCGTTTGTCTCTGCGGCCCAAGGCGCGTATCTAGGGACAAGCGACACGCCGATTCGTTGAACGACCCGGAGCCCACTGGCGATGCGTGCCATCTTTGCGCCTGTGGCGGCGCTCCTGCTCACCACCGCCGTCCTGCTGTTCGGGCAGGGTCTACAGGGCCTGCTCGTGCCGGTTGAAGCCGCCGCGCACGGATTTACGCCGCGCGCGATCGGGCTGATGGGATCGTGCTATTTCGCCGGGTTCGTGGGTGGGAGCGTACTGGGGCCGCGGCTGATCGGACGGGTGGGTCACATCCGCTCGTTTTCCATTCTGGCGTCGGTCGCCGCCGCCGCGGCGCTACTCTATCCGATGTTCCAGCACGAAGGTCTGTGGGCGCTGCTGCGCGGCGTGACCGGCTTGTGCTTTGCCGGGCTCTACATGGTCATCGAAAGCTGGCTCAACGAGCGCGCAGACAATGCGACGCGCGGGCGCATCCTGGCCACCTACACCTCGATCAACCTGCTCGCGATCATGGGGGGGCAGCTGCTGCTGCAGCTTCCCGATGCGTCGGGATTCGGGCGATTTGCCGTGGTCTCGGTGCTGGTATCGCTGGCGGGGGTGCCCGTTGCGCTCACGCGCACCCTTCAGCCGCAGGCCATCGCAACCCCGCGCGTCGATCTGCGCGCGCTTTATTCGATGTCACCCCTCGCGCTGGTGGGGGGCGTGTTCATCGGGCTGGCGGGCGCGTGTTTTTGGACCCTGGGGCCATTGTTTGCTGCTGGAACCGGCCACGGCGACGCGTTCGTCGCGTATTTCATGAGCTCGGCGGTGCTGGGCGGTGCGCTCGCGCAATGGCCGCTGGGGCGACTTTCGGATGCCCTCGACCGGCGCAAGGTGATCTTCGTGGTGGCCGCCGCGGCTGCGCTTGCCGGGATCGTGCTGGCGGTGGCGGGGCGGATCGGCGCACCGCCCGGCGTCCTGATCGCGCTTGCGGTGCTGCAGGGCGGGTCGAGCCTGTCGTTGTGGTCGATCGTGGTCGCGCATGCGAACGACACGGCCCGCGACGGCGAATTCGTGCGCCTGTCAAGCAGCCTGTTGATCGTCTACGGCATCGGCGCGGCGTTGGGGCCGCTCCTCACGGCGCCGCTCAGCGGCAAATTCGGTTACACCGCGGTGTTTGTCTCGACCGCGATCTTCCACGCCATGCTGGCGATGTTCGTGCTCTATCGCATGGGTCTGCGCGAGATTGTGTCGCACAAAAAATTCGTCGCCGTTCCGCGCACGTCGACCTCGGTCTTCCAGCTCGATCCGCGCGCCGAGAATGCGGAAGACGCGCCGCCGGGCGACGAGCCGCCACCGCCGGACGCGCGGGATAGCGGTGAGACAGGCCCCCGGAATGCGTCCGATCAGAATGCAGCCTGAGTGCCGTGCGCGCGATTTGAATTGGTCGGCGATGGGGACTATCCATGAGGGGCAGCGCGAGCGGATAGGGACGGCACGGCGATGAGCCTTACGGGTAAGACGATCATGGTGATGGGCGCGGCAAATGGGGTTGGGCGCGCCTGCGCGCGGCGGCTCGCCGGGCTTGGTGCCCGCCTGGTGCTCGGCGATGTCGACGAGCGTAACGCCGCCAGCCTGATGGAGGATCTCAAGGACCTGGGCGGGTCGGCGGTATTCCACTATTGCGATGTCGCCGACCGGCTCGACGTGCGCAACCTGCTGACCCTCGGGCTGGAGGCCTACGGCCGCATCGACGGGATGATCAACAATGCCGCGTGCGTCGAGGTCGGCTCATTTCTCGAGATTGACGAAGCGCGATTCGATGCCGCGCTGCGCGTCAATCTGCGCGGGGCCTTCATTGTCGGTCAAGCCGCCGCAAAACAGATGGTCCGTCAGATCGAGGAGGCGCGCGCGCGCGACGAAGCCGACGACGGCGGATACGCCATAGTCCATATCTCGTCGATCAACGCGGTGCTGGCCGATCCCTTGATGGTTCCCGTCGCGGTGTCGAAGGGCGGGCTCAACCAGCTCACCAAGGCGATGGCGGTGGCGCTGGCGCCCTACGGGATCCGGGTCAACGCCGTAGGGCCGGGGGTGGTGCGCGCAAGCCTCGAAGAGCAGCGCCACACCGTCGACGGCGATATCGGAGAGGTGCTCTCGCACACGCCGCTCGGGCGCTTCGCCGAGCCCAACGAAATCGCCTCGATCGCCACGTTCCTCGTTTCCGAAGAATCGAGCTACGTCACCGGACAGTGCATCTACGCGGACGGTGGCCGGCTGGCCGTCAACACAACGTCCGCCAAAAGCCAGGAGTAGCCGGGACGGGCAGGTTGCCCGCGCCTGGCGCTAGCCGTTGTCCTCGACGTCGGCGCGCGGCTTGAAGAAGGCTTCGGGCGTCAGGCGGGCCTTGCGGTCGAGCGCACGCTCGGATTCCTGCGCATCGCGCTCCGCCATCTCCTCGGCGAGGATCTCGGCCGGATTGCGCAACGTGCCCTTGCTCTCGGGCGGCGGGCCGCCGGCCTTGGCGATGCGTGCGGCCGCCTTCTGAACCGCGAAATCGAGCTCGATCTGCGAGCACAGCCCGAGGGTCACCGGATCGGACGCCTTGATGTTCGCCATGTTCCAGTGCGAACGGTCGCGGATCGCCTCGATGGTGGTCTTGGTGGTGCCCACCAGCTTGGAAATCTGCGCGTCGGTCAGCTCGGGATGAAAGCGCACCAGCCATGCGATGGCATTGGGGCGGTCCTGACGACGCGATACGGGCGTGTAGCGCGGCCCGCGCCGGGTTTTGGGTTCGGGCACAGCGTGCTTGACGCTGGCCATCTTCAGCCGGTAGGCCGCGTCCGCTTCCCCCTTGGCGATCTCTTCGCGTGTGATCTGCCCGGCGGCGACCGGGTCAAGGCCCTTGATCCCCTGGGCGACGTCGCCATCGGCGATCCCCTTCACCTCAAGCGGGTGCAGGACACAAAAATCCGCGATTTGCTCGAAGCTCAAGGCTGTGTTCTCAACGAGCCATACGGCTGTGGCCTTGGGCATTAGCGGCTTGCTCATCATTCCTCCTTCAGGAAGGTTTCCCTTCGGCGTGCCGCCCGTCGAGCCGGGTTCCGGTGGCTGGAACCGCTCAAGGGCGCGCGCACGGCCGGGCTTGGCCAGCAGCGCGGGAACCGCGCAGTCTTGACGCGGTATATAAGGCTTTTCCGCGCGATGCAAACGGTGCGCGTCAGCTCGCCAACAGCAATATTTTTCCGATGTGCGTACTTGCAGCCATCTTGCGATGCGCTTCGGCGGCCTGCGACAGCGCGAAGGTGCTGTCGACTACAGGGCGTACGGTTCCGGACGCGATCAGCGGCCACACGATCTGCTCGGCAGAAGCCGTCAACGCGGTCTTTTCCGCCACGCTGCGGCCGCGCAGCGTCGAGCCCGTGACGATCGCGCGCTTCACCATCACAGCGATGAGGTTGATCTCGCATTTCGCGCCGAGCTGGGTCGCGATCGAGACATGCCTGCCGCCCGGTGCCAGCGCGTCGATATTGCGCACGAGATATGGGCCGCCGATCATATCGAGAATGACATCGACGCCGCGGCCCTGGGTCAGCTGCCGGATTCGGGACACGAAGTCCTCGTCGTTGTAATTAATGGAGCGTTTTGCGCCAAGCCGTTCGGATGCCTGGCATTTTTCGAGACTTCCGGCGGTCGAGTAGGCGGTGGCGCCGAGCGCGTGGGCCAGCTGGGTCGCCATGACCCCGATCCCGCTGGTGCCGCCGTGGACGAGGAACGATTCGTTGGCCTTGAGCGCGCCGGCCTCAAACACGTTCGTCCACACCGTCATGACGCTCTCGGGAAGCGCCGCCGCATCCACGACCCGCACCCCCTTGGGAACCGGAAGGGTGCAACCTTCGGGGGCAAGCGCGTACTCGGCGTAACCGCCGCCCGCAAGGAGCGCGCAGACCGGCGTGCCCACCGGATATCGGTTGGCGCCGGCCCCGAGCGCCGCGATCTCGCCGGAGACTTCCAGGCCGAGCGTTGCCGGGGCGCCGGGAGGCGGGGGATAACGACCCTCGCGCTGCATCAGATCGGCGCGGTTGACCCCGGCCGCCTTGACCCGGATGAGGACCTCGCCGGGCCCGGGCAGGGGTGTCGCGATTTCGGTCAGCTTGAGGGTTTCCGGTCCGCCCGGGGCGGTGACCGTGATCGCTTTCATGGTTGCTGGAGGTGCGCGCATCTGCCGATAATGGCGTGCTATCGAGCCCGCGCCAAGAGAAGGGTTAAGACCATGAAGGGTGAACCAGACGAGGACATCCGCCGCCCGGGGCCGCTCGGCGATATCGTCATCCCGCGGGATCTCTCGCGCCTGTCGGTCGGTGAGCTGGAGGCATTGATCGCGACGCTGGAGGGCGAAATCGGCCGCCTCAAGGCGGCGGTCGACGCCAAGCAGTCCACGCGCAGCGCCGCCGACGCCGTGTTTCGCCGCTAGGGGCCGCCCGGCGGGAAGGGTGAGCCACGCCCTGGTAACTTTTTATTAACCATTGAAGCGCAACCTTTATTTACGATTCGGCGTTGTTCGGATCGCGAGTGGTTCCTGTCCACTCTAGTTTGACGCCTCACAGTAAAAAACTTAAGAGCCGCGCCCCCCGCGGCTCTTTTTTCGTTTCCGTCCCGCTTTCCTCTTTGTTGCATGGCACTTGCAAAGACTTGCAAGGCTGGCCCGACTGAGGCCGAATAGAGAAAAGGGCGGGTGGTCTCTGGCCGATATTGGGGCAGGGAACCAGGCGGCGTAATGTGAAAGGCGTTGGGAATGAGTTCTGTGTCATCAGACGAGATGTCGCTCGCGCAAGGGCTTGTGGACTTTGCGGGGTCCGAGCTTTTCATGCGGACCTTCGAGGAAGGCATGTCGATGGTCGAGGAGACCGCGGCGTACCTGGATGGCGCAGGGCGTCAGGAATCGCGCGATCTGCCGCGGTCCGCCGCGCTCGCCTATGCCGGCGAAAGCATGCGCCTTACCACGCGGCTGATGCAGGTCGCGAGCTGGCTTCTGGTGCAACGCTCCGTTTTCGACGGTGAGATGGACCGCTCGGACGCCGCGAGCGAGAAATACCGGCTCGGCTCAAAGGAGATTTGCCGCGGGGCGGCTATGGAAGGCAGCGAAAACCTGCCGAACAAGCTGCTCGAACTGCTGTCGCGCAGCGAACGGCTCTACGATCGCGTCGAACGTCTCGATGATTTGATCTACGCGCGCACCGCGCAGCCCGAAAGCGGCATCGGGCCTCAGCTTCGCGTGCTGCAACGGGTCTTCGGGCGTGAGGAAGACTAGGGGGCGCCTGCCGGTTCAGCCGCCGAGGCCGCCGAACTTCTTCTTGAAGCGGCTGAGGCGGCCGCCACGGTCGAGCAGCTGCTGCGAACCGCCGGTCCATGCCGGATGGGTGTTGGGATCGATGTCGAGCTGAAGCGTCTCGCCAGCCGCGCCATAGCACGAGCGGGTTTCGAACTTGGTGCCATCGGTCATTACGACGGTAATGAGGTGATAGTCGGGATGGCCTTCGGACTTCATGGTCGGCATTCCTTGGCAGCGTGTGTCGCGCGAATGGGAGGCGCGGGTTATAGCCTCAAGCGGCAGGGCGGCGCAAGGGGTGCCTCGCGCAAAGGTTCTTCTTTGTAAGCTTTGACAAGCCCGGCGCGATCCGTATAGTACGCGCCTTCGCGAACGGGCCGAATTGCCCGTGCGCCCCTGATTTCATTCGTAAGCTGGAACCTGCTCATGTCGAAGCGCCAAAGCGCCAAGCACAAAATCGATCGCCGTATGGGCGAAAACCTGTGGGGCCGGGCCAAGAGCCCCGTCAATGCACGTCAGAACCCTCCGGGCCAGCACGGCGCGCGCCGCAAGGGCAAGCCGTCGGACTTCGGTCTGCAGCTGATGGCCAAGCAGAAGCTCAAGGGCTACTACGGAAATATCGGCGAAAAGCAGTTCCGCAAGGTCTATGCGGAAGCCTCGCGCCGCCGTGGCGACACCGGCGAGAATCTGATCGGCCTGCTGGAGCGGCGCCTCGACGCGGTGGTCTACCGCGCGAAATTCGTGCCGACGGTGTTTGCCGCGCGCCAGTTCGTCAATCACGGTCACGTCAAGGTCAACGGCAAGCGCGTCACGATCCCCAGCTACCTCGTCAAGGAAGGCGATGTGATCGAGCTGACCGACAAGGCCCGCCAGCTCGGCGTTTCGCTGGAAGCGGCGACCAGCCAGGAGCGCGACGTGCCCGAGTATATTTCGGTCGAGAGCGAAAAGGCCCGCGCGAGCTTCACGCGCGTTCCCAAGCTGTCCGATGTGCCCTACGCGGCGAAGATGGAACCCAATCTCGTCGTCGAATTCTATTCGCGGTAATTCGCGCGAAGAGACGATTTCAAAAGGCCGCGCGGGTTTTCCGCGTGGCCTTTTTTCATGATACTGCCTCTGCGCAAAGCTTAAAGGACGTCCGCAATGATTCCTCGTTACTCTCGCCCGCGCATGGCCGCGTTGTGGACCAACGAAGCCAAGTACGAAATCTGGCTCGAGATCGAGACGCTTGCGCTGGAGCGCATGGTGCAGCTCGGGCTGGCGCCGCAGTCGGCGCTCGATGCGGTGCGCTCCAAGGGCGGCTTCGACGTGAAGCGGATCGACGAGATCGAAGCGGAAGTGAAGCACGACGTGATCGCGTTTTTGACGAGCGTCGCGGAGCATGCCGGCCCCGAGGCGCGTTATCTCCATCAGGGCATGACCTCGTCCGATGTGCTCGATACCTGCCTCAATGTGCAGCTGTGCCGTGCCGCTGACATTCTGCTTGAGGATATCGACGGGCTGCTGGACGCGCTCAAGCGCCGCGCCACCGAGCACAAGATGACGGTGACGATCGGGCGCAGCCACGGCATCCATGCCGAGCCCACCACCTTCGGGCTCAAGCTCGCGAGCTATTACGCGGAGTTCACGCGCGCCAAGCGCCGGCTCGAAGCCGCGTGGGGGGAGGTTGCGACCTGTGCGATTTCGGGCGCCGTCGGCACATTCGCTAATGTCGATCCGCGCGTGGAGGAATATGTCGCCCATGAGCTGGGGCTCCAGGTCGAGCCGATCTCGACGCAGGTGATCCCGCGCGACCGCCACGCGGCATTCTTCGCCGCGCTTGGCGTCATTGCATCGTCTCTGGAGCGACTCGCGGTGGAGATCCGCCATCTTCAGCGTTCGGAAGTTCTGGAGGCGGAGGAATATTTCTCGGCTGGGCAGAAGGGCTCCTCCGCGATGCCCCACAAGCGCAACCCGGTGCTGACCGAGAACATCACCGGCCTTGCGCGGATGGTGCGCTCCTACGCGCTGCCCGCGATGGAGAATGTCGCGTTGTGGCACGAGCGCGATATTTCGCACTCGTCGGTCGAGCGCATGATCGGCCCCGATGCGACCGTGACGCTGGATTTCGCGCTGGCGCGCATGACGGGTGTGATCGACAAGCTGGTCGTCTATCCCGAGAACATGAAAAAGAATCTCGACAAGCTGGGCGGGCTGGTCCATTCCCAGCGCGTATTGCTGGCGCTGATCGGCAAGGGCATGACGCGCGAGGATGCCTATCAGGCGGTGCAGCGCAACGCGATGCCGGTATGGCGCGGCGAGGGGCAGTTCCTCGATCTGCTCAAGAAGGACAAGGACGTCGCGCAGAAACTATCGCCCGCGGAGCTCGAGGATCTGTTCGATCTGGGATACCACCTCAAGCACGTCGACACGATCTTCGAACGGGTGTTCGGCGAAGCGCGCTAGCGCGCGGCCCGCTGTGTGCCTGGGGCATACGCGCAAATGACACGCTCGGGCGGCAAATGGATTGTCACCGCCGTGCCGACGTTCTGCGTGCTCTCGATGGTGAGCGCGCCGCCGTGAAGCTCGGCGAGCGATTTCGCGAGCGGCACGCCGAGGCCGGTGCCGTGGTGTTTTCGGCTGAACACCGATTCCACCTGACCGAACGGCGCGATGACCGTCTCCAGATCGCCGGGCGCAATCCCGATGCCGGTATCGCTTACCGTAATCGTCGCGCTGCCGTCGCCCGCGCATGCGGCCGACAGCGTGATTTTTCCGCCCGCAGGCGTGAATTTGAATGCATTCGACAGCAGATTGACGAGGATCTGAACGAGCTTGCGTTCGTCGACGCGCAACAGCGGCATGTTCGCCGGCAGGGCGATCTCGAAAGCCACCCGCGACTGTGTGATCTGCTCTCCGAGCAGGATCCGCGCTTCGTGCGCGAGGACCGCGAGGTCGGCGTCGCACTCCTCCATCGTGCTGCGGCCGGCCTCGATTTTCGAGAGGTCCAGAATATCGTTGATGATCGCCAGGAGATGGCTTCCGGACTCGTGAATGTCCGCGGCATAGCCTGAATACTTGGCGACGGCATCGGCGCCGAACAGGCGATGGCGGATGATGTCCGAAAATCCGAGAATCGCATTCAGCGGCGTGCGCAGCTCGTGGCTCATATTCGCCAGGAACTCCGATTTTGCGCGATTGGCGACTTCGGCCCGCTCCTTGGATTCCCTCAGGAGGTGGGCGTCGGTGACCTGCGATGTAATGTCGGTTCCGACCCCACGGTACCCCAGAAACTCGCCCGTTTCACTGACGTTCGGTTTGCCTGAAAACGCATAGTACTTCTTCGTTCCGTCCTCCGCGACAAACCCTAGACACAGACCGCGATAGGGCTCGCGCCGTGCGATCGCTTCGAGGCATTGGTCGCGGTGTTCAGAGTCTTCGGCGTAATCGCGAATGACGTCAGTTCCGCTCAGGCCGAATGCATCCCCCAGAGAGGGGCCGAGAATCTGGACAAGGCGGTTGGACAGGAATGAGACGCGGTTGTACTGGTCCATTTCCCAATACCAGTCCGAAGCGATCTCCGCATAGTCGCGAAAGCGCCGTTCGCTCGCGGAGAGCTGACGATCGAGCGCGAGCTGACGCCGCAGAATCGCAACGGCGAATGCGATCCCGATCGTCCACAGCACGACTGTCGACAGACCCAGCCCCCACACGACCATGCTTGTCGCCATGCGCGCCGCTTCGGCAAGATGGTCCGAAAACGTCCGCTCGCGTTGCGATATCGCCGCGTCGAGCGCCGCGATGCGGGTGAGGGCCCGGGCACGCGTGACGCCATCAAGCCGCCCCTCGCTGATCGATGTGTGGAGACGAAGGCCTTCCAGGATCAGCTCCTCGATCAATTCGTCCGCCTGGCGCCAATCCTCGATCGCCGCCGCGAAGGGCGTCCACCAGGACGCCGTGCGGAACAACGCGATCAGACTGGGAATATCGCGGGGATGGTTCCTGCCCTGCAGGAACCCGCGCTTTGCTGCCTCGATGTCCGGCGGCGACTGGGACAGCGCCAATCGTGCGACGTGGTCGCCGATCGGCACTTTGATGTCCGCCAGGAAAGCTTCGTAGTACGCGGGATTTTCGGAGTGTGCGTAGCGATAGAGATCCAGCACTGCCATCTTCTGGGCGTTCGAGTAACGGCCTTCCCCGGTGGTGTAGGCGCGGGCGGCATTGACCAGCATGATCGCCGACCAGCTTGTCGCAAGCGCGATGACGACGAGCACGAGGAAGATTCCCACGACGAGCGCGAAGCTTCGGCGCTTCGACCGAGCTGCATTCGGCGGCTCGTGTGAAGCCATCTTGGAATGGGATCGCGCCACGCTACACATACCTCGCCAACTGCGGTCCGCATTCGCGGCCCCGCGCCAGGG
>Ga0209643_1001145_pt1 | contig 28232 bp, 34 predicted proteins | sample AutmiccBRH37_all_FD_187383 | JGI IMG/M metagenome (GOLD analysis project Ga0209643, IMG submission 187383) | Deep subsurface microbial communities from Mt. Terri, Switzerland - Autotrophic microbial communities BRH/37_all (SPAdes) (version 2) | ecosystem: Environmental > Aquatic > Deep... | reverse complement strand
TAAGCTGAAAAGGAAGCTGAAAAATTTTGTCACTGAAGGAAAAGCAAAATATTGACTGTCATTATCGGTTAGAAGGTCGAATGTAAAATTCCAAAACACAACTATCTGGCCAAAACGGGATTTGCTGCTACGACACACTTGACCGCGCCCATGACAAAGGGCCATTGAGACCCGCACAACTGGCAGTTCTGACTGAATGGTTTGAGCACAAGCGAACAACTCCCGATGTTATTGTAAAATTGCATACGGGCCAAGGCAAAACATTGGTCGGCCTGCTCTTGCTCCAAGCAAGGCTAAACGCCACTAAAGGCAAAGCACTTTACTTGTGCCCGGATAATTTCCTCATTGCCCAAACATGTGAGCAAGCCAAACAATTTGGCATAGCGACTTGCACGGCTGAATCTGATCTGCCGGATGAATTTTTGAATGGAACCAGGGTTCTTGTCACTTCGGTTCAGAAATTGTTTAATGGACTGACAAAGTTCCACCTTCACCGGCAATCAATTCCAATTGACACACTGTTGATGGATGACGCCCATGCCTGCTCTGATAGAATTCGCGAGGCGTGCAAGATACGCATCATCAATAAAGAACCAGCCTACGAAGCCCTCAAAACACTTTTTGCCGATGCTTTAGAGCAGCAGGGGGTTGGCTCTTATGCCGACATCTGCAATAAAAAACGTGATTCCATACTGCCAGTCCCTTACTGGGCCTGGTTTCAGCATATTACTGATGTCGCAGCTATTCTATCTTCCAATGCAGAACGTCAGACAATCAAGTACGCATGGCCTCTGCTGAAGGACATGCTTGAATTTTGCCAATGCGTAATTTCTGGTGTTGCCATTGAGATCGAGCCTTATATCCCTCCCTTGTCAGCATTTGGTAGTTACTGGAAGGCTCATCATAGGGTATTCATGTCAGCCACGGTCACCGACGATGCTTTTCTTGTAAAAGGCTTACAACTTGAACCAAAGACAATCATGACTCCCATTACCTACACTAAGGAGAGCTGGTCGGGGGAAAAAATGATCTTATTGCCTTCGATTATCCATGAGGAGTTAGAGAGGGGGCAAATAGTCCAATGGTATGGGCCGTCAAAGGATACAAGGCGGTACGGGCGTGTCGCACTTGTGCCTAGCTTCCCAAAAACGAAAGATTGGGAGGCCTATGGCGCACTCGTAGCGACTAAAGAAACAGTATCTCAAGTCATAGAAGACCTTCGAAAAGGCAAATACGAAAAAACCGTGGTCTTGGCAAATCGATACGATGGCATTGATCTGCCCGATGACACATGCCGTATCCTGATTTTTGATGGGAGACCATTTTCGGAAAGCCTAATTGATCTTTACCAAGAGTCTTGCCGGCCAACGAGCGAGGCGACCCTGATGCGCACAATCCGCACAATCGAGCAAGGACTGGGGAGGAGCGTTCGTGGAGAAAAAGACTATTCAGTCCTTGTCATCATCGGAACAGATATCATCAGGCTTGTTCGGGACAGGGAGTCAAGAAAGTATTTATCCCCGCAAATGTCCACTCAGATTGAAATTGGATTGGAACTTGCGGAGATGGCGAAGCAGGAAATTGCCGATGGAGAAAGCCCAACCACCGCATTTAATGGGCTAGTCCGCCAGTGTGTGCAGCGCGACGAAGGTTGGAAAGCCTATTATGCCGAACAGATGGAAAAAGTAAAACCAACTGGTGCCAATGAGCATGTGTTACGTGCCTACTCGGCAGAGTTAGACGCGGAGCTGGCCTTCATGAGTGGGGATTATTCCAGCGCACGAGACAAGCTGCAAGGTCTACTCGACAACGGAACGGTACATCCCGAGGACAGAGCGTGGTATCTGCAAGAGATGGCCCGCTATAGCTTCCGCTATGATCGTCTCGAATCTCAGCGGCTTCAAATTGCAGCACACAAGAATAACCGGCTGCTTTTGAAGCCACCGTCAGGGGTAACCGTAGCCAAACTCACCGTGGTGAGCCAGGGGCGTGTTGAGCGAATCGCGGCCTGGGTTAGTGCGTTTGAGAACTATAGCCAGCTTGATGTAAATCTCTCCGATATTCTTGGGCGGCTTGTCTTCGGCACCAAGGCTGATCAATTTGAACAGGCCTTGGATGAACTTAGTCGCGCACTCGGTTTTGCTGGGGAACGGCCAGATAAGGAGTGGAAGGAAGGCCCGGATAACCTTTGGGCGCTTGATGACACTCACTACATAGTTTGGGAATGCAAAAGCGAAGTTGACGTTAAACGGGCGGAAATCAACAAACGGGAAGCTGAACAAATGAACCGTTCGAGCGCCTGGTTTGAAAAACATTATCCAGGTTTGCTGGCCAAGAGAGTCATTATTCACCCAGCGAAAAAAGTGGAAAGCGCGGCTGCCTTCACTCACGAAGTGGAAGTGATGAGTGAAAGTGAGTTGAAGTCTGTAGTGAAATCCGTAAGGAGGTTTTTCAAGTCTTTCGAGTCCACAAATTTCAGAGATTTATCGATAGCTCACATACAGAAGTTGCTCAACTCTCACAAGCTAGCGGTTGATGATCTTTTGAACCACTACACTAAAAAGCCGAAGAATTTGAAATCACACTGACTGGAAATTAAGCCCAACAAGGCAAATAAGCTCGGATGCAAATTCCGCTACGCTCCATTTGCACCGGTTTTTTTGCGGCGTTATAAGTAAACAACACAACGAAGCAAATATATTGAATGGAGATTTCTCGAAATGAATATTAATGTAGTTGATGTGCTTAATACTGGAGTTACAGGTTTCGCCTTTCTTATGTTGTATTTAGGATACCGTCTAACTTCTGGGGTGCAATCAAAAATATTAGAAAAAAATCCTAACGATTTTTCCGACATAGAGTTTTTTAGAGAATGGAAAAGCATAATTTGTCATCAACTAACAAACACAAGATACTTTATGATATTTGCAATCATATTTTTCGCTGGCGGCTTGTTTCTTCTCTCATACAAGTCTACCAGTAAAATTATTTTAGGAGTAACACCAACAGAAGCATGCTACAGACCTGTAGTTAATCATCAAGCAAAGACAGTAGAAATAAGTGATAATGGCAGAACTGAAATCTCTGTTAAAGATGACCATAATTTATTAATTTCAAATGATGCTTTGGTAAAAGAGCTGACCAAACTAAAACTTGAATTATATGATGTTAATGATATTTCAAAAACTCTTTCTATTGAAAAAGCGAATTCCTCCAAAGATTCTGGTTATGGTTTTTAGGAAATAACTGATGAAAAATCAAATTTTAATTATGACAATATTAATTTGTGCTTTCATTCAATCTACATCAATAGCAGTTGAACAAGTTGATGTATATATGGAAAAAGCTCAAAATTTTCTTTTATTGAATAAATATAAAGAAGCAATTTTTGAGCTTAATAAGGCATATTCATTATCTGATGATCAAAAACGAAAAGCAAAAATTGAAAATGCAATTGGGTGGGCATATTTTTCTTTAGGAAATATATCAGAATCTCGAAGATACTTATCTTCGGCATTTGATAGCGCCTCAAAAATTGGTGATAAAGAAATAGCACAACGAGCATCGAATAATCTTGGAGTATTAGAATTTAATTCTGGAAACCTCGTAGAAGCAAAAAAATATTTTGAAGGAAAATTCTCAAAATCCAGCAAAACATCTGATTCGTATTTAAAACTAATCAACAGGAAACTTACTCATGAACGAGTTAACGAAATTATCGCGAACGGAGTATTTTATCGATCAAACAAAGATTTCGATAAAGCATTAGAGGAATACGAAAAAGCTCTTTTGATTGAGCCAAATAACATAAATGCATTAGAATACAAGGGGTATGCACTGTTTAGACTAGGTGATTACAATAGTGCTATTGATGTATTGAAATATTCTCATGAATTAAATCCATCACGAATTAATATAGTTATTAATTTGATTAAATCATATTGCGCAATTAATGACATAGAAAATGCGAGGAAACTTGCTAAAGATGAGGCAAAACTAATCAACAGCTTAAATTTGTTGCAGGATGGAGAATTTTGTAAGTCTTGCGGGAAAAGTTTTTTCGATAACCTTTAAATAACAAGCGTCATTATTGTAAAATCTAATTCATGAAAAATATTCGATAATTATTGCGACACCAAACTTATGTCCAACAAGTAAATGCACCGGATAAACCGGTGATTATCGCGTTATATGCCACGAACGGCAAGTACGAGGCATCAGCAGTGAAGTGAGAGGAGGAGGGATATGACGCTTAAACGGATGGACAACGTTCTCATCGTTGTCGAAAAACTCGAGGCCGTCAAGGTGTTCTTCATCGAATTGGACCTCAAGCTCGAGGGCGAGACGACAGTCGAAGGGCCTTTGGGCTCCTTTTTCTTAGTTTAACCCCGTTACGAGTCATAATGGTTTTGGCTTTATCACTTTCCGATGTCATCCCTGGTCACTTCTGTTTCAGCGTTTTCGATGTGTTTGCGTGCATACCGCTTGACTCCCCAGATCAATGCAATTCCCAGCAGCACCACTGCCAGCAGGATCGTGATATTTCCCGCGGAAGGGTCTGCGATCACGTTTTCCAGCTGTTCCCCGAAAATGGCCAAAGTCAGGGTTCCCGGAAGATGGGCGATGAAGGTGCCGATCAGATAATCTCGAAACCGAAGATCGATCGATCCGGCCGCGGTATTCACGACCGCATAGGGGGCAATGGGTATCATCCGGACGCCGACCACGGCGCCGATGCCGCCTTTGCGCAAAAATTTCTGCACTTTCTCGAAACGTTTTCCTTTCATAAAATCGAGCCTTCCGGCACCGAACCGGCGACCGAAGAAAAAGAAGAGCGAAGCGGCTGTCAAGCTGCCGGCGATGGCGCAGGCCCAGCCGAAAAATCCGCCCAGGGTCAAAATAATCGCACTGTTCAGCACCATATTGGGAAACAGAAGGCTGTTGGCCACCAGGTACGTCGGGATGATGGCGAGGGGTGTCCACCACTGGCCCCGGACAAAAGTAATGAGCCTGCTGAGATTTTCCTGATCGGCGTAATGCTGAAGGGGAAAGTGCCAAATGCCCGCAAGCCCCGAAATGGCGAGAAGAATAACCCCCGCAAACAGCCACATCCGTTTCCGATCCTGGATTTTTTTGAAGGATGATTTGTTCATAAAATTTTTCTTTCTCCGGCGTTAGAACCTCCCGATGCCTCACCGATTTCATATCTGTCTCTCCTCGATAATAGGGGAAAGACCACGTTTTGTGTGGTTTCTAATCACTCGGTGTGCATTTCATATCATGCCAAGATCTCGATTCACCAGGAACCCTTCTCCACATTATTCAGCGCGGGAATAATCGACAAGCATGTTTTTTGCCGAGGAGGATTTCTGTTGGTGCTCTAGTTCGCCAGGAAGGCACTCGGCAAGTGGAACGCGGAGGGCGTGTGCTTACCAGCGATTCGATCGTCAAGGTGCCGGGTCATCCAGCTTCCATGATACGGATATCATCGATCCACGCCTCGCCGACGTCATCACTGATGATCCTGAATTCCGCGGTGGAGGAGGGATGCTTGAAGTTCCCCCGAACTCGCTTGGCAAAGGAGCAGGCAATTGCGAGCCGAGCAAAAAGATGATATGGAAAAATCCGACGACCGGGTGTTTGGAAGTGGCGATTTTGCCTTACTCGAAACACTACCCCCAAGACCCGGTCAGCTGGCGCACCGGGTTCTGTTTTGAGGCCCCAATAAGGTTGAGCCATCGGAATTCCTACCGCGACTGGATGTCACAAATCAACCCTCTCTGGATACTGTGCAAATGAAGCTTTCGGCTTGATCGAACCAAATCAAATATTGCATCAATGAACTCTTTTGGCTTCGGATCACGATTAATTATCTTAAGAAAAGACAACCGATGAACATGTGTAAATTTCATGGCGTTTGGTGAATCGTTCAAGGCAAGAAACAGGACCTCGTTGAAATGTTGAAGTTTATAGTATACTGATATTGCTCTTTCTGATTCGGGAAAGCCATCAAGTATCACAAGATCAGGCCTGTATTCAGCTCCTTTGTTTGGTACCGATCTCACCTCCGTCTCTATGCGAATTTTCCAACCATGAGGTTTAACCGTTTCCTGCATTCGTTTCCCTCGGCTGAGATCTCCGACAAAAAGAAATAATAGATTCTTTAATTCCATCCCCATATTTATACTGTTTGTTCTATCCATGATCGGAACCTTATCAATTGTCAACAATACGGATAATCCGTCGAAACGAACATCTGTGGTTCTTGCGGTTCGTCGGCAGGTAGTGCTTTTCACTCGAATTGAACAGTGGATGGATTCATCATAGCCTCGTATTGATCTGGATTTTCGGTAAAAAGCGCAAGAAGTGTTGCCGTAACTTTTTTTGTCAAATTTCGGCATTCGATCATTTGCCGTTCCTCGCCAAAACGAGTGCGGAGCGTCGCACAATTGGTGGCGCCAAAATCATCCAAAAAACGTTGCCGAATCTTTGCGCCAAGTTCGGCGGCAAGATCCCATTCACCACCCAATTCTCGTCGGCCATACAAATGGCCAATCGCAATAAGGGCTCCCGATAACGCTCCGCAGGCTTCCTGGAACGTTCGGCCAAATCCACCGCCAAAGGCAGTTGCATGCGCTGCCGCTTCCGATGGTTCTTCGCCTATAGCATCTAGCACCGCAGTGGCCACAGCTTCTGCACAATGAAACCCGTTGCCGAAGTATTTGGCCGCCTTTTCACTTGCCATGAGTATTTCAATTTCTGTAATTGTTTTCATAGGCGCTCCTTTTAGTTGAATGATTCGTTATTTACGATTAATACTAGTTTTGGATCGCGTCCAACGATTAGTTTCGATACACTCGATAGTCACTAACGATACATGAGGAGAAAGAGATGGAATTGAGGCAGCTTAGAACATTCAAAGTCGTCGCTGACCATTTAAGCTTTTCCAAAGCAGCCGGCAAACTGCATATGGCGCAATCCTCGGTATCTGCTCAGATCCGACTGCTGGAGGAAGAGTTGTCTTTAAAACTGTTCGATAGAATTGGCCGTCGTGTCATCATCACGGAGGCAGGCATGAAACTCTACGGGTATGCACGTCGTATGATGGAAATGGCACATGAGATTCAATCAGAAATAACTGGATCTGAAAATTTCCGTGGTTCTCTGACAATTAGAATCCCAGATACATTGGCAACTGTATACATGCCGGACGTTGTGGAACGCTTTTACAAAGATAATCCTCAGGTAAAGCTTAACTTCATCAATTGTGCCGATGATCAACTCCGAGAAGAACTCAACTCAGGACGCATCGATATCGCCTTTCTGATGACTGACTCGATAAACCTAAAAGAGGTAAAGATTGAAATGCTCAAGACCCTGGATCTTGTCATGATCGCCGGTCCTGTCCATTCACTGGTCAAGAAACAAGGGGTTCAGCCAAATGATCTGCATCAACAGACCATCCTTCTGTCTAAAACCGACTGAAGTTATCGCAAAGCGTTCGAGCGGTCGCTCGACGACAAGAAGATAAAAATTCACAGACTGGAATTCTCAAGCATGACCAGTTTGCAAAATTGCCTAAGACGCGGTGTTGGCTATTCTATCTGCCCAGAGGTAGTTGTCCGCGAACAACTTAAGGATGGTATTTTGTCAAAGATTAATTGGGATGCGGAAGAGTTCAAGACCTCAGTTCTTATGATTTGGCATGTTGAGAAATGGTGTTCTCCATTACTCAAACATTTCATTAAGATATCTAAAGAAATTATTTCCGATGAGGAACCGGGAATAGCTGTCTAATCTGGTGAGAACCGACTTCGCTGTGCGAGTTATTTTAGCTTGTTGCCCAATCTGATCTGGGCACCGGGGGCACTGATAATCGCCGAAGCTTCACACTCTCATGCATTATCTTTACCAATCGTCGATCGATTGGATGGTTCGTCAATTTTTCCAGGGGTTGGACCCGATGGCGATTTTCATTCCTTTTTCTTCGTAGCTCGTTTTTTTTCCATGTAGCAGGCTCCGGGTTCCGGTTACCGGGCCTGGAGACCCTCCTGAATACTGTGCAAATGCAGCTTTCGGCTTGATCGAACCAAATCAAATATTGCATTAATTTCAAACACTATACCTATTTCTCCCTCGACATTAATCCTCCCTGGGAGTAATTTTGCCAAATGCTAAGAATTGCCCGCATAATCGCCCCTGGGATTCCTCACTACATTACCTGACGCGGCAATCGGACGAAGAGGATGCAAACAAGATCCGCGGGCATGAGCGGACTCAAACGTTTAACCTTTGTTTTTCAACAAAGGAAAGAGGACTATGGACACGAAAAGAATGAGGGGGTTCGGTTTTAACGACAGGGGGAAATTTTTCGTCTTTTTATGCATCGGTTTCTTGGTAACCGCCCTGATAGCGGCCGAGGCCGGGGCAGCCGATCTGGCCGGATCCAAGGATCATCCGCTGGTAAAACGCTTCGGCGGCTCCGAAATCGTGGGCTAATCAAAACCGGCTCTGGAAGAAATCGCCAAACTGCTGCGGGAGGATGCCGGACTCACCCTGCATGTGGTGGGTCACACCGATAACGTCGGCAGTTACGAGACCAATCTCAGCCTGTCCAAACGAAGGGCGGATGCGGTCGTGGCCGCGCTGAACACGGAATACGGCATCAATGCCGGACGTCTCACCGCCAACGGGGTTGCCAGTCTGGCACCGGTGGCTGTCAACACCACCGACGAGGGCCGGGCTAAAAATCGCCGAGTGGAACTGGTGCCGCGATAAGTTCCTCGCAACGAAAAAAACCGTGGGCTGGTGCAGCCATCTTCCTGCACCAGCCTAGGTCTCTCATGTCACTGTTGTCACAGTATCTACACAATTTTTTGCGATGCTGCCAGGCACTCCGGGACGGGATCCGCAGGGTAGAATCCTGGAAATACTGCTTTCGCCGATTGTTAATATTTTTATATTTTTTTTAAACAGGAGCGTGGATTATGAGCGAAAAGCTTAGGGCGGGTTTGGTGATTCTCTTGTTAATCGCTGTGTGGGGGACGGCGCCAGCCTTCGGCCAGTCCGATCCGTGCGGACTTCTCACGAGAGAGGAGGCGGAGACCTTGATGGGCGAGCAGGTCGAGGACCCAGAACAAAAAGACACAAAGAATCCGATGGGCCAGAAGATATGCTTTTACGATACGCATTCTTCCTCGCGATTCATTCAGATCTCTGTTGTTCGTACTGCCGACATGACCGCACAAATTCGCAAATACGGACAAAGTGCGGCAAAAGTCTATCACTCCACCAAGGAAATGCTTAGTCCTCAGGAAAACGTTCCTGGAATCGGGGATGATGCCTTTTGGGGCACTCCCGGTCTGCACATCCTGAAAGGCGAGTGCTATGTCCTGGTATCGGTGGGCAACACGAGCAGACCGGAAAATCTCGATCTGGCCCGACGCATAGCCGAACGGGTATTGTCTCGTCTCTGATTGGCGGGAGCGGTCATGAAGACCATAGAGGAAGTTGTGGGCCAAAATATGAAGCGTTTTCGCATTTCGCTTGTATGCATGTTGGCGCTGCCTGCCTATGTCTTTGCGGGCAATTGTCTGCTCGAGAACAGTGTGTATGAAGATGCCGACAGCCATGAATTTCAGCTTGAGTTCGGACCAGCATCTGGCGAAGGGGCTCAGGTATCTATACCGTCATGATCAAGCATCCCAAGCGAGGGACCATTTTCGAATTCAACTTTTCGATAGGGATGGGTTTGGCTGGCGCTTTTCTTTCTCCGAAAGAGGAGGGAGAGGAGGCGGAAAACCATCGCATACACTTCTTCGATAAGGAACTGAAGTCGGCGGACTGGGATGAAGGCGCTCCACCCTACGCATTTATCGCGGGTCTCGGCTTTGCAGATTACTACACTACGGCAAAGACACCGGCGGCTGTGAAATTATCCTTGGGGACCCCATGTGGAAATTTGCCCACTGTAGAACTTTTCTGCACTAGAAGGGAACTAAACGATTCCTGCACTGAGCAGCTTGTGCCCCCTGTCAGCAGCAGGTACGGTCAAGCTTGCAATAGCCGTCGTTGCAACAATGTCTGCATATCACGACGGCCATCGGCAATCACCATAACGTAAACATTTTCGGTAATGACCCGATAGATGATGCGGTAGGGTTTGAAAAAAATCTCACGGTACTCGCGAAGTCCGATGGCCAACAACTCCTTCGGATAGGCTCCACGCCCTGGATTTTCAGAGAGATTGGAAAAAGCTTTTTCTATTTGGTTGAGAACGTAATCAGCTTTGCCCGGCACATCGTGCAATGCGATGTAGTCGTACAAATGCTCCAAGTCACGAGCTGCATCGTCGGTGAGCAATACTTGGAAAGACATCAGCGGTTCTTGCTCCGGTCCCGAAGCCGCTGAATGACATCTCCTGTGGGCTGAATTTTGCCCTCCTCAATTTGACGTGTGCCGAGTGCAAGAATCTTTAAAAGAGCCATGGTTTCCTGCGTTTGCTCATAGCTTTCGATGTCTTGCATCACAACCTTGGCTTCACCATTTTGAGTAATGACCAGAGGTTCGCCTTGCTCCGCCAGACTGCGAATGATTTCTGCGGCATGGGCTTTCAGGTAACTGATCGGCTTAATTTGACGTGATAATTTCATAATCATCCTCCCTGTTATGACCAAATATAGTCCATAAATAGGTCAAATGTCAAATCAGAAACGCTGCAGGTTGCGCCTGGCCCTCCCCGAGTTCTCACAATAATATATTCAACCATTTGGTTGACAATAGATGACCCTTGCTTATATTCAACTGTATGGTTGAGCATGAGAACGATAAGATCCTTACTGAAATACTCAAAGCTGTGAGTGATACAACACGTCGCTCTCTCTTAACGCAACTCTGCCAGCAAGGCACCAGTCGTGTCACAGACCTCGCCAACCATTACGATATGTCGCTTAACGCCATATCCAAGCACATAAAAGTGTTGGAAAAAGCCGGACTCGTGACACGGAAGACCATCGGCAGAACCCATTGGATTGAACCGAAAATAGAACGCGTGAGATTGGTTGAAAATTGGTTCAAAGAGCTTAAATCGATCTGGGAATTACGCCTGGAATTACTCAATGAAATAATGCAAGACGGAGGTACTGAAATGACTGAGCTTACCGTAAATATAGATAAGGTTATCAATGCGTCCATCGAAAGAGTATTCGATGCATGGTTAAACCCAAAAATGTTGTCTCGATTTATGAAGGGAATGCCTGATATGTCCGAGACCGATGTAGAAATCGATGCACGCGAAGGAGGTAACTTCACGTTTATTATGCTTCTTGGTGATGAAAAAATACCGCACACAGGTAAGTACTTAGAAATCAGTCGCCCCGACAGGCTTGTTTTCACCTGGGCATCTCGCTATTCGGTTGTTGATAACAGCACGGTGACTTTGAATTTCACCAAGATAGATGATAATAAATCTAAAATTTCGCTGTCTCATGTGAAGTTCATCGATGAAGAGGCACGCTCAGGACATGAGGGTGGCTGGAGATGCGTATTGGATAAACTGAATGAAGTCATGAGGTAAACCTGAACAACAATTGACTCTTAAGGCCAGGGCAATAAAGAACATCAGTTGCCTTGGCGGTGTTTGGTTGAGTGATTCCAAAAACTCACCACTGGCAGTGTTTTCTGCAGGACCCGGTCAGTTGGAGGACCGGGTCCTGTTGCACCCGCATCGGCCCTTAGCCGGCCATGCGACGCTGCACCTCTTCAAGCGAGACATTTTCGATCCGGGTCGCCAGGTGCCAGATGTTGCCGAACCGGTCATGCACCGTGGCGGTGCGGTCGCCCCAGAACTGGTCGGTGGGGGCCGCGGTTGAGCTGGCGCCTGCGGAAAGAGCCTGCTGGTACACAGCATCCACGTCCCCCAGGTAGAGATAAAAGGAGCCTGCCATGGGACGGCAGTCGCCTGCGGGTTCGCTCAACATGATCACCGAATCGCCGATCATCACTTCAGCATGGCCGATGGTGCCGTCGGTGCTGAAACGTTCCTTTTCCCGGGCGGAGAAGGCCGCCTTCAGAAACTCGATGAACTCTCCCGCGTCGGTGACGGTAAGATAGGGGGTAACGGTGTTGTAGTCTGTCGGAATAGCATTGCTTTTCATTTTCGATCCTCCTTGTGGGTTGTAGTTGAAAGCACATTTGCCTCTTGTGCTCCCATCATACCGGAGATCGATGTCAGATTCTGTCAGGAGTGATATGCACCCGACATGACCGCGGACCGCTGCGACGGCTAGCCGCTATCGCGCACCCCGACAACATGTTGGATATAGTGGGCAAGGCCGATCTCATCGCTTGGCTCGAACTGCTCCGCCAATACTGCCACGGCCTCGAAACGGTCGAAGCGAAAATTGCGATATCCCCGCCGCAGCTCGCACCAGGCCAGCAAAGTCCAGCATCCGCTCCAGCCGATCATGCCCAAAGGCCACAGGATCCTTTCGCTGGGCTGCCCCTGTTCGTCCCGATACGAGATCTGCAGTTTGCAGCGTTGTTCGCAGGCGCAGCGCAGGATGGCGTGGATTTCCCGCAAAGCGTCGTCGCTTTCCATGATGGGAATGCGGTAGGGCTGCTGCTCCGCGTGCCGTTTGAGGGGTTCGGTCAGTACGGAAAGGATCTTCAATTCCGCGCTGCGCGCCCCCTGCGCCAGATCCTTGTCGGTGAAGGCCTGCACCATGCGGCTGCCCACGATCAGGGCCTGTACTTCTTCGGGGCTGAACAGCAAGGGCGGCAAATGGTTGCCCGGACGGACCATGTAGCCGACTCCGGGTTCCCCGGTCACCGGCACACCGGCCGCGATGAGGGCCTGAATATCGCGGTACACGGTACGCGGCGACACCTCCATCCGTTCGGCGATCGTTTCGGCGGTTATCGCCGTGCGCCGCGAACGCAGCAGCAATGCGAGTTCAAATAAGCGTTCGGCTTTAGTCATGCCCCCCTTATACCATACCACGCCTTCCAACGGAATGACTGGTTGCGGGTCGTTGCAGAGTGAGGGAAAAAGGGGAGTCCGTTAAAGATCAATCCCGGTTATTTTTCCGCCGGCACCAGCACCAGGTCAAATATCGCTTCAGAGGTCTCTTCTTCAGGATAGTGCTGAGTGATCAGCATTTCATGGCCGGGGGTTGTCACCTGGATGTGGATATGCGGGGGACGGAATGAATAACTGGGTGGCCGTTCGGTCTGGAGACGGTACTGTCCTAGATGATCGGAAATGAGCGTTGCACGGTAGGCGTCGGTGTATTTCCCGTCCGGTCCGGCATGCCACACCTCGATCCGTGCTTCGGGAATTATACTGCAATCAACTGATGAGCGAACGGTCCCCTTGAGAACATAGCCGGTGCCGAGAACGGATCGAACTGGAGCATCCGCCTTGTAAAACGGCCCCAGGGAGTCCGGCCTGGTCGACGGGCAGTCCGTTGCACCCTCCGATTGGCCAGTCAGAACCACCAACAGTAAAACGGCAACAAGCACTTTCATTTTCAGCCTCCTCTTCTTTGCAGGACACCGGGTGTCTCGGGAGAAATTAATCATTTGCCGCCACGATTCAATCTTCGTAAATCGTTCACCGGTACACATCAAAAGACCTTGTCCCAGCCGATAGCGGACACCTTTACGGGCTTCATTGGTTTCGATTTATTCGAAAGTGATGCTTGTCATTATCTATTTGTTATATTTCTTAGTAGTATCTATTCTTCAATACATCGCACAAGGTTCTGCCAAAACGTGAAGTCCTGTCACCTGGCAACCGCCTGGAGATTAAGGTTCACAGTCCTTGGCAGTTTTGATAAAATTATTAATGGAGATAAAAAAAGATCATGACAGTTTTATTGAAGAGATTCGCACCGATTTTTTTGATGCTTATCGCGTTCACCCTCATTGAAGGTGGGTTAATGGCGGATTATGCCGATGCCCGCTCCAAATCGGGTGGAAAATCCTTCAGTTCAAGCCCCAGCAAAGCTCCGGCGAGCGCTCCGGCAGGTGCCCCTGCAACCGGCGGCGGTTTCGGCCGTGGCATGATGGGCGGCCTTCTCGGCGGTGCGATCGGTGGAATGCTGTTTGGCTCGATGTTCGGGGGTGGAGGCTCCGGCATGGGAATTCTCCCCCTGTTGATTCTCGGCGGCGTAGCTTTTTTCCTCTACAGGAGATTTGCCAAAGCCCGACAAGGCAATCAGGTGCCTGTCCCTGTTTATTCCCGGCAGGGAGTTCAGTCATCCAGCACCTTTGGTGGAAGCAATAATATCGCCCAGCCGCCGCCTCCACTGATTATCGGTGAAAATCTGGTGGGTGACGGCATAAGCCGGATTCAGCAGACCGACAGGGATTTCGATCCGGCTTATTTCATCGAGGTAGCCTCCGACGTCTTTTTCAAAGTGCAGGCCGGATGGATGCGCCGCGAACTTGATTCCTATCGCCATCTCCTCGGCGAGCAGCTGGCCCAGGAGTATGAAGAACATTTTGTTGAAATGCGCAGCATTGGGCATATCAATAAACTGGAGTCCATTGCCGTTCGCGGAGTGGAGATCATTCAAGCCGGCAGCGACGGTTGTGAGGACTTCGTCACTGTGCTGTTTACCGCCAATCTTCTTGATTACACAGTCGATGACAAGAGCGGTGAACTGGTTTCCGGCAGCATGACCAACCCAGTCAAGTTCCAAGAGGAGTGGACCTGGGCCAGATCCACCGGGACCCAGAATTGGAAGTTGGAAGGCATAAAAGAAAGCTGATCGATACCGCCGGCACAAAGTTTAAAATTGTGCCGGCGGATATTTTTGAGGCCAACACTAAGCAAGGAGAGCAAAAATGAAGAAAGTAAGCGAATCGGCCAGCAAACTCAAGGATCTCATCAACCACGCCATTGACGACCTCGAGGTAACCCCGGCAGAATACCAGAAGATTATGGATTGCGCGAACGAGGACGGCCATATCGACAAGGAGGAAGAGGTCCTGTTGTCCCAGTTCCAGAGCATGATCAGTAACGGAACGATCAAGCGGGTAAAGGGCTGAGAATATCTACCGGTTTCCCAGCCATTACTTTCGGAGTGCACTCAATGATACTTGCATATGTCGCTGTTGTTGTCAGTTTAGTAATGCTGGTTTGGAGTGCCGACCGTTTTGTGGAAGGATCGGCAGCCTCGGCACGGCATTTTGGCATGCCGCCGTTACTTATCGGCATGGTGATTGTCGGATTTGGTACATCGGCCCCGGAAATGATCGTTTCGGCGTTGGCCGCTATGCAGGGAAATCCAAGCCTCGCATTCGGCAACGCCTACGGATCCAATATTACCAATATCGCCTTGATCCTGGGTCTGACTGCTTTGATTAGTCCAATAGCTGTCCACTCCGGTGTGTTACGGAAAGAGCTGCCTATCCTGCTTGTCGTAACCGGACTTGCAGCATTTCAACTCTTGGATGGCGAGCTGTCGCGACTCGACGCCTGGGGCTTGTTGGCAGTTTTCGGGGGGCTTGTTGCCTGGACTGTCTTTCAAGGGCTCAGGCAACGCGCCGATGCCTTAGGCCTTGAAGTTGTAAAGGAACTTGATGCACATACCATCCCTTTAAGGCAGTCTTTACTCTGGCTTGTAATAGGTTTGGTTTTGTTGATTGTCAGTTCTCGCATCCTTGTCTGGGGGGCGGTAGAAATAGCTCATGGCTATGGCGTCAGTGATTTGATCATCGGCTTGACCATTGTGGCTCTAGGCACATCCCTGCCGGAATTGGCCTCATCGGTGATAGCGGCCCGCAAAGGAGAACATGACATTGCATTAGGCAATATACTTGGATCCAACCTTTTCAATACGCTGGCAGTGGTCGGAATCGCTGCGGCGATTCATCCCGCAACTGTTGCCCCGGAAGTGCTCTCCAGAGATGTCTTGACAATGACCATTCTGACGTTCCTCCTTTTTACCTTTTGCTTCGGTTTTAGAGGTCCTGGCCGGATCAATCGTCTTGAGGGTACAGTGCTGCTGGTCGGCTATATCGGATACACCGCCTTTTTAATAATGGAAATTTAAATAACGGCTAAGACTGGAATCGTATAATATCCCAAAGAGTTTTCTCGTTCCCTGAAGCCCTGGCCTGAGATTCGCAAGATAAGGAATACAGTTTATATATCATGGGCGCAAACTATGCAGCGTCAGCCTTTCGTTTTATCGTACCCATATGCTTCCCATAAAAACAAACCAGCCGCCCTTCAGCTCTTTACCTCAACCCTGGGATCGAATTTTCCACCATTTTGCGATCATCATGGTTTGGGGTACATTGATTGGTTTGATCTTCCTGCTTCGCTCCTTCTTTCTTTTGATTTTTCTCACCTTTGTTTTTTCCAAGATCCAGGCTAACGGGGTAAACAGGTTAGAAATATACGTCAAAAACAGAACCGTTCGAGCATTTCTTGTAGCAATTTGTTTACTGACCGTTCTTGGCATTGCCGGTGTTTTCCTTGTGCCCAAAGTCAAGGTCCAGACGGAATTGTTTGTGAGCCAATTCTCCTCCTATCTCGGCCGGGTGGATCAGGAGATTCTTGAACTCAGCAACAAATATCCTCTTCTCGCTGAAGTGTTTCCGGAATTAATCACCGAAGAGCCGGAAAGTAATAAAGAGGCGGTGGAAAGAAAAGGACTTGGATATTCACCAACCCGCGCAATGCTCCAGCAATTGCTTAAGGTGGGGGAGGAATCCGGCGGCATTGAATCTATCAACCATCTCCTTGGCACTTTAGGAAATATTGGTGGAAAAATTGCCACGGTGACCTCCGCTTTTCTCCTTTCTTTGCTTTTCTCATTTCTCATTGTTCTCGATTTACCGAGACTTGCGGTAAGTGTGCGAGAGTTAGAGAATACCAAGCTTCGCTTCATCTATCTGAGTGTCGCCGATGATATACGCGACTTCTCCCATGTACTCGGGAGAGCGCTCGAAGCTCAGTTTATTGTTGCCACTGTGAACAGCATCTTGACCGCCATAGGTATATCAATACTTGGGATCGGTGAACACGTGGTCTTTCTTTCTGTGATCGTTTTTTTCTGCAGCTTCATTCCGGTTGTCGGTGTTTTTATCAGCTCCATACCTATCTGCCTGGTCGCTCTTCAGACTTCCGGAATCCAGACTATGTTTTTAGCTGTTCTTCTCATCACTATCGTTCATTTGATCGAAGGATATATAATCAACCCGAGGATATATGGTTCATACATGCGGATCAATCCGGTCATTATCCTCATCATTTTGACAGTCTGCGGGAAGTTGTTTGGTTTCTGGGGCTTGCTCTTAGGTGTGCCGTTTTGCACATATCTTTTCGGCTATGCCATTCGTATCCGAGATAAGAAATAACATCCTGTCGGTGCTGCGATGAACTTGCACCGCAAAAACGTCTTGCTCTCTTATGCCGTCTGTAGAAATCTTCATTCAGGACCTTGAGGGATCGGGCTTATATTCCATTGCCCTCTAAATTCCCTGGCTGCATTCCAGATTGCCACCACTGCAGGATGCTTGATGATCCGTTCGACGGAAATTGCATAGAAACGCTCTCTGACTGCATCGGATCTGCCAATGATGGCTACATTGTGCTGGCGGCATACTTCCTGCTCGATTATGGACGGCACAGTAAAGATACCGTCACCTGCCTGACCGAATACTTTTAACAGGGCATGGTCGTCAAATTCTCCCGCAACCTCAGGCCGGATTCCAAGCGAGCTGAACCATTGATCGAGACTGCCCCGCAACGCGGACATTGGAGTAGGCAATAACATCCGCATGTTGTTCAGCGACAGTGGAAAACCCTGCCGTAGAGGCCCGGCCAAAGACTCCACGGCACAAAAGGTCACTCCGCATTCTCCCAGCAGATGACTGTACGCCTTGACACTCATGCCGGATTTTACCGGCGTATCGGTGAGTACGATATCAAGGTTGTGAATAGCCAGTTCCGCAAGAAGTTGTTTCTCTTTTCCCTCATGGCAGACGAGACGCAGTCCTTCGGAAAGAGCCAGGGCCGGTTCCAGAATTCTTCTGGCCATCAACTTGGGGAGCATGTCTACAATACCGACTTCAAAACGGAGCGGTCCGGTTGATCTTCCCCTGACCGTATCGAGCAGTTCCAGTCCCAAGGCAAAGATCTCATCGGCATACCGAAAGACCACCCGTCCGAAGTCCGTTAACTCCAGATTACGTCCAGCCCGTCGAAAGAGCTTATCGCCAAGAAATTCTTCAAGCCGGTTTATTTGCATGCTGACCGTGGAGGGAGCCAGGCGAAGCTTTTCCCCAGCTCTGGTTATGCTTTCTTCCTTGGCAACAACCCAGAAATAGTGGAGGTGATGATAGTTAAGCCATTCCATTTTCATTTTCGATTTTATCTAATATCTTATCTTTTATTATCTATTTGTTCCAACCGATCTCTGTTGGTATGCTTTCACAAAACATTCAACGGAGGACTTATGAGTACAGACATCAAATGGGGTTCCTCGAGTTTTAACGGCAGATCCAAGCATATTATCTCCCAGCAAATGCAAATTTTTCTTCTGCGGTATCGTGCTTTCATAATGCGGGTCCGGGTTCGCTTCTCGGATGTCAATGGCCCGAAGGGAGGCTTGGACAAGCGTTGTATGGTTATTGCAAAACTCCGGTCCACCGGCGGCGAAATCACCATCCAAAGCAAAGGGATCGATTATCTTGAGGTTTTTCAATCAAGTTTTGAGAGACTTATTCGTTCCCTGCAGCGCGAAACTACAAAGCAACGACAGAAACCGATTCGAATTAACCGGAGGGGGCAATCATAATAGTTAGAAATTTGAGATGTTCTCGTAGAATAAGACAAGTTCTTTTGTTTTACACTGAAAAAGCGATGTATTCGAATCTCCGCGAGCAACAGATTTAGATCGCAATATAAATTCTTACCAGTGCGTATGTTCTGCTGCCATTTTGGCGGTGGAATCAGAAAAATTTCAAAATGGAGGATTGACGTGTTTCGTATCGTGCTGTTCTTAGCAACCAACATGGCCATTATCGTTTTGCTCGGTATCGTAATGAGTTTGCTCGGGGTAGATTCCCGGAGTACTTCAGGACTCTTGGTAATGGCGGCAATATTCGGTATGGGTGGCTCCTTTATTTCCCTGGCGATGTCGAAGTGGATTGCCAAAAAATCGACCGGCGCTCAAGTAATCGTCAACCCAAGAAATCAAACGGAACAGTGGCTGTATAATACTGTTCGCCGGATGGCCGAACAAGCCGGGATTGGCATGCCGGAAGTAGCAATCTATGAATCTCCGGATTTGAACGCATTCGCCACAGGCATGAAGAAGAACGATGCCCTGGTGGCCGTTTCCACCGGATTATTGCAGAATATGTCCAAAGATGAGGTTGAAGCAGTCCTCGCCCATGAAATCAGCCATGTAGCCTGTGGCGATATGGTAACTATGGCTTTGATTCAGGGTGTTTTGAATACGTTTGTCATCTTGCTGTCCCGTCTTGCTGCAAATGTCATAAATAATTTTTTTAGCAGTGACGAAGAGGGCGGGGGGCTTGGATTTTTTGGTTACATGGCTGTAACTATCGTACTTGAGATAGTATTTGGACTTTTTGCCTCAATAATCGTGATGTGGTTTTCAAGAAAAAGGGAGTATACTGCCGACCGAGGAGCAGCTTATTTGACCAGCAAGGATAAAATGGTAAGTGCCCTGCGACGGCTACAGGTTCACCATGAACCGTCTCATCTACCCGATCAAGTAGCGGCTTTTGGTATAAGGCCAAAAGCGGGCGTTATGGCTGACCTTTTCAGAAGCCATCCACCTCTTGAGGATAGAATCAAAGCTCTTCACAATCTATAATTTGAGAGATGACGGCCGAGAATTCTTCTCTGCCGTCATTTTGTTCTCTTGGCTTTTTCAGTCCGCCTGCTTTCTTTGATGGGTCTGTTTTTGCACCCATTTTCTTTGAAAGAAAGGTTTGGTTTCTTAATTTGAGGATTCTCTTTGAGCTATTTGCTTTTTGGACTGTATATATTTTTTCTTGCTTTCATCCTGGCTTATAATGTTCTGCAGTTCAACCTGCTGTTTCATTATACCAGAAAAAAGAAACCGGCCTCTCCAATCCCACTCGGGGAAAACGCCCGGCCGTTCGTCACCATTCAGCTTCCCCTGTTTAACGAGCCTTATGTTGCGGAACGTCTGGTGGACAACATCGTTGCAATGGAATATCCCCGCGACCGTTTCGAAGTGCAGATCCTCGACGATTCCACTGATGAAACCACCAGTCTCTGTGAAAAAAAAGCCGAACAGTATCGCAATCAGGGGTTCGACATCAAGGTTATTCACCGAACCGACCGGTCTGGATACAAGGCTGGGGCTTTGTCCGAAGGACTTAGGCAGGCGAAAGGGGAATTCGTTGCCATTTTTGATGCAGACTTCTTGCCCGATAAACGATTCCTGCAAAACACCGTCCCCTATTTTCAGGACAGCAAGGTCGGTGTGGTGCAGACACGCTGGACCCATCTCAACGAGAACTATTCTCTGTTCACTAAGCTGCAGGCCCTGCAGTTGAATGTTCATTTCACCATTGAGCAGATGGGAAGAAAAACGGGGCAACATTTTCTCCAGTTTAACGGTACGGCCGGCATCTGGCGAAAGAGGGCCATCGAAGATGCCGGTGGCTGGAAGGCCGATACTCTCACCGAGGATCTTGACCTCAGCTATCGGGCTCAGTTGAAAAATTGGCAAATTGTGTATCTGGAGGATGTCGAAGCCCCAGCCGAGTTGCCTGTGGAAATGAACGGGATAAGGTCGCAGCAATTCAGGTGGATGAAAGGCGGTGCCGAGAACGCCCGCCGCATGACACCGATTATCCTCAGGAGCGATCTTCATGTCACCACCAAGCTGCATGCCCTGGCACACCTGTTCAACAGCTCGATCTTTGTGGCCGTGCTGATGCTTGCCGTCACAAGCGTTGCCCTGCTCCCCTGTTTAGATAACCTCAATATCGATACTCGATTTCTTGGTATATCGCTTCTGGGGCTGGCAGGGGTTGCCACGGTATTTTTTTACGCCAACATCAACCTCCTGCCCCGGCCCCTGTCGGTGCAGCAAGTCCTGGCACTTGTCGGCTATTTTCCGCTCCTGCTGGTCATGTCCATGGGTCTCAGTTTTCACAATTCAGTAGCGGTGATTGAGGGCTATGCGGGGATCAAATCTTCCTTTGTCCGCACGCCAAAATACAACATTGTCGGACGCACCCGGCTAAAGACGGACAAGGGGCAGAAAATTCCTATCTCCAATAATCTGATCATCGAGGGACTGCTGACGCTGCTCTTCACTGCTGGACTGCTGATGAGCTTCCATTTCAAAGATTACAGTTTTTTCGTCTTTCATCTGATGCTGGCTTTTGGCTTTGGTTCGGTGTTTGTTGTCTCCTGGCGAGACAGATAAGGGCAGGCCTGTTACTTTTCCCCATCTGTTTTTGAAGCCGGTTTCGAATTTTCCGGTATGTCTCTGTCCAACAAACTGCTGGCCAGCACCTTGTCGATCCGGTTGCCATCCATATCGACCACCTCAAGCCGCCATCCCTCCCATTCGGCGACATCACTGGTGCGGGGAAGGCTGCCGATCAGCCACATCATCATGCCACTCAAGGTGTTATACCTTCCCTTCTGTTCCTCGGGGACGCTTTTCAAATCGAGGCGATCCTTGAGTTCCTGGATAGGAATCAACCCGTCGAGGAGCCATGAGCCGTCTTCGCGCTGAACGGCCCACACATCCTCCGGATCCCGAGACTTGAACTCCCCGGTCAATGCTTCCAAGACATCTTGTAATGTGATCAGACCCAGGATTTCCCCATATTCATCAACGACAAAGACCATTTGTACTCCCGATTCCCGGAACTGTTCCAGCAGTTTCATTCCGGTGAGCGACTCGGGCACGAAGATAGCCGGCTGCAGATACTCCTGAATATTGGTGGATTCCCCCTTCATACGCTGTTTGAGCAGTCTTTTGGCGGTGATGATTCCCACTGTATCGTGCATCCCTCCCCGGCACACCGGGTAGCGTGAGTGGTCGGAGTTCATCAGATTTTCAAGGGTACCTTCAAGAGGCTGTTCGATGTCGAGATAGATGATTTCGCTGCGCGGCGTCATCAGGGAGGCTATCTGCCGGTCATCCAGCCGGAAAACATTGCGCACCATCTCGTGTTCCTGCTTTTCGATCAGACCAGCCTGAGACCCTTCAGCCAGCATAGAGTGAATATCCTCTTCCGTCAGATTGGCACTGCTGAGTTCTTTTTTTCCCATCAACCGTAAAATACCATCGGTTGAGACCGAAAGGAGATAGACAAACGGACGCGACAGTTTTGCCAGCACTGAGATGGGACCTGCCATTAATCGTGCGATACCCTCGGCATTGAACTGGGCAATCCGCTTGGGCACCAGTTCGCCCACCACAATGGAAAAATAGGTGATCCCTACTACCACAACGGTAGTTGCGCTGATTGAACTGCTCTTTGCGTCGAGCCCAAAGCTACGGAGAATCTCGGCAAGAGGGCCGGCCAGTGCAGCTTCACCCACGATACCATTCAGGATGCCGATTGCGGTGATGCCGATCTGCACAGTGGAGAGGAATTGGGTGGGATCTTCGCCAAGTCGCATGGCGATGACAGCAGACTTGTCGCCATCCTCAGCCAACCGCTGGAGACGGCTCTTGCGTGCTGTCACCAAGGCGATCTCGGACATGGCGAATACGCCATTGAGCAAAATAAGGAAGATTAAGACGGCAATATCCATGGAGGAGTTTCCTTGAGGCAGGTATGAATGTTGAACGGCGATTTCTTTTTTGACTGTTCTATGGCAACACAGAGTAAACCAGCCGGAGAAAAAATACATTAAGATATCTGGTTCAAAAACGAAAGGTCGTGAATCCTCTCATTGAATACTGCTGTCTCATTTTGGTTTTGGCGATAGCTTTTCTTAGTTTTCTTTTTTCTCCAGATCGTATAATAATTCGATTATCGATTGTGTGCATTGCTTTGTACTGCTGAAGTAATGCCGCAGTCTGCCAAATCTCGTCCGGGTGGACGGGAACGGGGGATCCAATCTTTAGGGGCGTATCACCGGGAAACCGGCGTAGGGCAACTCTTCGGCCCAAGCCCGACAGCTAACCTCGTAGGCATCGAAGGGAAAGTGCTCTCCACAGCATAGAGGATTTTCCCATGACCTTGTTCGGAGATGCGCTATGCACAATTCCCGCCAAGTCGTCGGTATTTTCACCCGCACGACGTTTTGTTGTATACCTTTTGCCACTTTCAGTCAGACGAAGAGCATCCAGTTCCAGGCTCTCTGCCCACACGTATTGATCAACACACCAATGGAATTTGAAACTGCGGGTCCATGAGCCTTCTTGTTGGACGGAGTTAACCTATGAAAATATTAATTTATGGTGCCTCTGAGGTCGGATATATGGCTGCGCTTCGACTCAGCAAGGATCACGATATCACCATTCTCGATGAGCAGGACGGCATTCCGGAAAAATTTGCTAACCTCGATGTCAGTTATGTCAACGGCAGCGGAGCCGATGTGCTCGCCCTCGAACAATGCGAGGCAGCAGCAAAGGATCTTTTCATCGCCTGCTCTGTTCGTGACGAAGCAAATATTGTCGCTTGTTGGACGGTGAAAAGGATTGCCGATATTGAGACGATCTGCTTTGTCCGCACCATGGAACTGTATAACAACCTGATGTTTTACAGCCAGGGTCGCTATCGGGCACCCTACGATATTGATACGGTGATCTGGCCCGAGCAGCTGCTTACCCAGGATATTTTTCGTATCGTCTCCGTTCCGGAAGCTCTTGATGTCGAGTATTTTGCCCAGGGCCGAGCAAAGCTTTTCGAATACCGCATCAAGGAAAATTCGATAATCCGTGAAAAACGAATCAGGGACTGCGCGTTCCCGGAAAACGTCTTGATCGTCGGAATAACCCGAAAGAATAAGCTTTTTATCCCGGATGGTTCGACGATAATTGAGCTCAACGACAAGGTGATTTTCATGGGGAAAGGGTCCGCGCTCGATATTCTCGCCGCCCGATTCTTTCAGAAAAGCAACAGGATAGGGAGGGTGGTGCTGATTGGCGGAGGCAGTGTCGGTTTTCTGCTTGCCGAAAAGCTCGAGCAGGCACATATTCGTGTGACTATTATCGAACACGACAAGGATCGATGCCTGTTTCTGGCCAACAGCTTAAAAAAAGCTCTCGTGCTCCATGGAGACGGCACAGACTTTGAGCTGCTTGAGAGTGAGGCGGTTGGCGATGCCGATGCGATCATCTGCGTCACCAATAATGATGAAAAAAACCTTCTCTGCTCCCTGCTGGTCAAGCAGATCAGCAAGGGGCGCATCATTACAAGGGTCGGCAACTCTCAGACGGCGCTGCTTTTCGACCGGGTCGGCATAGACGTAGTGGTGTCACCTCGCGAATCTGCGCTGAAAGACCTTTTAAACCGCGTGCAGGCGCATGATGTCGATATCCTGGCGCTGATCGAAGGGGGGCAGGGGGAGGTCCTTCGCATCACCTTTCCCGAAGGTTCGCCGGAAACACGGGTAGCCGATCTCACTTTCAGCGCCAAGGCGGTGATCGGAGCGATCGAAAGAGGCAGACTGATTATTGTTCCACAGGGGAAAACCAAGATACAAGGCGGCGATCTCTTAAATATTTTTACTATGGCCGAGGATGCCGAGGCCATTAAGAAGATGTTCGCCCAATGAAACGAGAACATATTTATTCATCCCTCGGTATCATCCTTGTCGCCTTCGGCATTATACTGCTGAGCCCGATCGTTGTTGCGCTGATCGACAAGAACTATTTCTGTATCCTGCCGTTTTCAGTTGCTTCCGTCAGTTCGATTGCAGTCGGACTGCTGCTCCAGAAAGCGGGCGGCTTCCTCCGCAACTTCGATAATCTCAATCGCAATGAAGGGTTTCTGATCGTTGCTCTGGCCTGGATAGTCACGGCAGCGATGGGGGCCATCCCTTATCTTTTTTACGGGCTGAATCCGCTCGATGCCTATTTTGAATCGGTATCCGGCATCACCACTACCGGGGCGACAATTTTCATCGATTTTTCTTTGTACCCGAAAAGTCTGTTTTTCTGGCGCAGTCTGTCCCAGTGGCTTGGCGGAATGGGGATTGTGGTTTTGTTTGTGGCAATTCTGCCTCAATTTAAAGTGGCGGGCAGGCAGATGTTCTTCGCCGAATCTCCCGGCCCTACCGAGGAAAAAGTAACTCCTCGTATTACCCATACCGCAAAAGCACTCTGGCTGGTTTATTTCATACTTACTCTTTTGGAAATAATATGCCTGATATGGGTGGGAATGCCTGTATTCGATGCCGTCTGCAACTCTTTTTCGACCATGGCCGCGGGGGGGTTTTCTCCTCATCCGCAGTCGATCATGGGATACAACAGCCCGGCAATTACATGGATAATAATTGGTTTTATGTTTTTGGCCGGTTCCAATTTCGCCTGGCAATACCAGACGGTCGCCCGAAGGCGATTGGCAGCCTTGGTAAAAAGAGAGGAATTTCGCGGCTACTCCATCATTATCGTCATCGTATCTGCCTTGCTCGCAGTAGTGCTGTTTATTAACGAGAGCGAAAATTGGTCCACATCTATCCGAGAAAGCCTTTTCCAGGTAGTATCGATTCTCACGACAACCGGTTTTTCATCTTCCGATTTCGCCCTTTGGTCGGTAGCCGCTCAGACACTGCTTTTCAGTGTCATGCTGGTGGGCGGTTGTGCCGGTTCCGCTGGTGGGGGTGTCAAGGTTATACGAGTGCTTCTGGGGGCAAAGTATATGCTTCGGGAAATAGTTCAGCTCGTTCATCCCCGGGTTGTGACGCCGATCAAAATAGATGGAAAAACCGTACCTGACGCAATCCAGTTCCAGGTACTCGGTTTTCTGTTATTCTATATCTTCCTGATGACTCTCTCCGCCTACGCCGTTACCATAATTGAAGGTTCGCCCACAATAGGACTGATCGGCACTGCTGCGACAATCGGCAACATCGGCCCCGGCTTTGGAGAAATAGGCCCTATGGGGACATTCGGCAATTTAGCATGGCCCACCAAAGTAATTTTCATCATCAATATGATTGTCGGCCGTCTGGAACTCATCCCATTCCTGGCCATGCTTCATCCGGATTTCTGGAGAATGAGAAAATGATTGACGGACAGCTCGCCAATAATCTAGATAATATCTCTACGCAATTGGCATCACAACACATCACTCAGCCGGGACGGTCATGCGATACCGATATATGAAAACGTTCTTTGCGGTCCTTCTTTCCATCCTGATCTTCTCTGTCACGAATGCCACTTCCACCGATTTTCCCGTGAAGACAACTGGTCAGACTGTTTATGTTCCCGCCTATTCCCATATATATCATGGGAATAAGGAAGCACAGCTGCTGCTATCGGTAACGCTCAGTATTCGCAATATCGACCCGGAGAACTCCATTTCCATTTCCGTGGTCGATTATTACGAAACAGAGGGCAAGCTGCTCAAACACTTTATCCATGCCCCGGTAACTCTCGGTCCTCTTGGTTCAGGACGTTATATTATTCCGCAAAACGACAGTTCCGGAGGTTCAGGTGCTAATTTCATCGTCATCTGGCAGGCTGATGCTCCCACCAATCCACCGATCATTGAAACTATAATGATCGGGACCCAGTCCCAGCTTGGCATCTCATTTACGTCAAGAGGGCAGGCGTTGCAAAAATAGAACTTTCTGCCGGCTTAGGAGGTTGTTGCTGGCGGATACTCTGACTATCTGGATTGTTATGGAAATTGTGAAGTTGCGGATATCCTTGTTTTTGCTGGTGACCATTATCGTCATTGGAACCGTCGGATACTCTACCATAGAGCATATGCCGGTCTTTGATTCATTTTATATGACATTGATAACCATCAGCACCGTCGGTTTCTCGGAAATTGCGCCACTGTCCCACACCGGTAGAGTTCTGACCATCTTCATTATTGTATCGGGCATAAGTTTGCTGACCTATACACTCGGGCAGGTGGCAAAAATATTTGTCGAAGGGGAATTACGCATACTCCTGGGGAGGAGAAAATTGGGAAAACAAATTTCTGAACTGGCTGGACACTTTATCGTTTGCGGATTTGGCAGGATCGGAGAGGTCATCTGCAAGGAACTGGCCGATGAACACATCCCGTTTCTGGTAATTGAAAAAGGCGAGAAAATTGAACTCCTTGAAAAGATGCAATATCTCTACCTTGTTGGGGATGCGACTGCCGATGAAGTGCTGATGCAGGCAGGTCTTATGAAAGCCAAAGGATTGGCGACAGCTGTTTCCAGTGATGCCGATAACGTCTTTATCACTCTTACGGCGAAAGGGCTCAGGTCTGATATTTTTGTGCTCTCCAGAGCTGCCGACCTGAAAAATGAATCGAAAATGCTTCGAGCCGGAGCCTCCAGGGTTATATGTCCCTATAACATGGGAGGAACCAAGATGGCCCAGATACTGAAAAAACCTACCGTTGTCGATTTTCTTGACATGGCCATGATGAGTGGGGACCTGGGACTCAAGCTGGAAGAGGCCCTTGTTCAGGCGACCTCTCTTCTTGTCGGCCAAACCCTTATCGACAGCAATTTGCGTCGTGATTTCGGCGTGATCCTCGTCGCCATTAAGAAAGCCAATAACGAGATGTTCTTCAACCCTGGCCCGTTGGCAATTATCGAGGCCAATGACGTTATAGTCGCCATTGGCAAACAGGATGACATGAGGAGGATGCGTCTGGTTTTGGCATAACGCTAATCCCCCCGTCCCCTTTTTGTTCACTAAGAAGGCTTATTGGTAAACGCACTCTTTCTTATCGTAATCCCAACGCCCTCCGCTATCGAGGCACTTATCAATGTCTATCCAGTTTTTCAACCGGAGTCCGACAAAAAAGAAAGCTACTGCAATTATGCCTATTATCAGGAGTCTCTTGCACATGCCTAATATCTCGGGCCTAACCCAACTTTTTGCGAATAATTATCAAACTGCTCTGTAAGCCGCATTTTCATTTTGCGATAAATTTAAAACAACGCAATAACAGCAAGATAAAATTTTCTTGCGGTTTGTAGTGCCATAAAATAAATTTAATTGTTGACATGGGCTGTTTTTTATGCCACAATCGGCTCCATGTATATTCGAAGAACATCTATC
>Ga0209643_1001144_pt1 | contig 28242 bp, 25 predicted proteins | sample AutmiccBRH37_all_FD_187383 | JGI IMG/M metagenome (GOLD analysis project Ga0209643, IMG submission 187383) | Deep subsurface microbial communities from Mt. Terri, Switzerland - Autotrophic microbial communities BRH/37_all (SPAdes) (version 2) | ecosystem: Environmental > Aquatic > Deep... | reverse complement strand
AGGATGAGTTCAACGTACAAAATTTGGAATCTGAGCTTCATAAAATTATTGATGGCTATCAACGCGCCTTAATGTTTATTGACTATTACGATTTAGAGAAAAAACTTGGAGGCAAAGGCGCTTCCAAAAAAGTGGCAGAATTAATCATAGAAAAATCGCAGAAATAAATGAATATTCCAGCGATTTTTAATAGTTAAGGATTTTGTTCAGGTTATTTACAAACAGCTTCCAAAGTGTCTTCAATATAACCCGGAGTACTCACAATTTTCATAAAAGTGCCCATACTTAATTCAGGCCAGCTTACCGCCAATCGGTATTTTCCCGCAAGCATCGTCGCTTTTTTTCCCTGCAAAATAATTTCATAAGGCATTGCGGCGATATTGTCTTCCCCAATAATTGGCAAAAAATGAGACTCTCCTTTTGCTTTGTTTTGTAAACCAATGCCAAAAACAGCCACGTTTTCTTTTTCATAGATCAGTTTATAAACCAAAATGGTTTCTCCTTTTTTAGCTTTTAAATTGGCTTCTATTGTTTTCACGCCTTCTTCAAAAGATGTAAATTCGTTCAGCGTAACGGGATCGGTAAAATAAGGCATCATCACTTTATAGTGATATTTTTTTAAATTTTCTGCTTTCATACTTCCTCCAAACGGACTAGATTCTTGCCCAATTGCCGCAAATGTGGTTTTTAAATCGGCAGTAACTTTTTGAAGTGTGTTTTTATGGGTATTGTAGCTATCGCCTAAATAAGCTCTTAATAGATATTCCGGATTGGTATATGACATAATTACTTTTCCGTTTTTTTCAACTAAACCAACTTTAATTACTGCGGCAAGTGCGCCCCTGTCGGTCACTTTTACAACGGTGTTTTTCAAATCGGTTCTGGTAAAGGCAATCACTTTTAAAGTGCTTTTGTTTGACGGATTGTAAGTTCCTAAAATGGTAAAGGCATTGTTTTGTAATGCTTTGGTAATTTTTTCTGATGCTTGTTGCATGCTTTCGGTTGTTTCGCCAATTTTAAGGTAAGGCGATAAATTTTGTCCGAATGAATCTGTGCTGAAAATCAACATAAAAATAAGGGTGATAAAAATGTTTTTCATAATGTGTATTTTATTAATCGATCAAAATTACTTGTAATGAAAGTGGACAATAGTGATAAAAATCAGTCTGTAACAATTGTTACCGGTAATTTGGCTTAAAAATGAGTTGATGTATTTTTTATTTCTGTTGTTTTTTTAATTAACTTTATCCTGCTATGATAAAATTCCTGAAATTTATTCCCGCACAACTTACTTTCTTTTTGATAGCTGGAATCCTTTTTGGAAATTATTTCAGCCTTCAGCCAATTCGATTGATTGTGGTTTTTGGCGCTTTAATTTTAATATTTACCATTGCTTTTTTTTACGCCGACAAACAATATCAAACGCCTTTTATATTTCCGGCATTGGTTTTTTTGCTTTCCTTTTTAATAGGTTTTGGAGGCGTTACATTTAAAAATCAGTTAAACCATAAAAAGCATTATTCAAAGCAACTTCAATTTTCAACAAATGAGTCAGTTTCTGCTTTAATTACCATTGAAAGCGTTTTAAAATCCACCAACTATTACAATAAATATGAAGCGGAGGTTTTTCAGTTGAATGGCAAAAAATCCATTGGAAAAATAGTTGTCAACGTTAAAAAAGACAGCGCAATTAACCAGTTTCAGGTCGATGATCATTTGGCGGTTAAAATGGTTTTTTCTGAAATCGCGGAGCCGTTAAATCCCTACGGTTTTAATTATAAAAAATACTTGCAGCAGCAACAAATTCACCATCAAATTCATGGGGATAACCCCCAATTTTTAAGGTTGAATAAAATCAATCAAACCATAAAAGGCATTGCGGCCAATATTAGAGAAAAGATCAATGTTGCTTTAATACAGTACGGATTTAAAAATGACGAGCTGGCGGTGGTAAATGCCTTGCTTTTAGGCCAACGGCAACACTTAACAAGTGAATTGCAACAAAGTTATATTGGTGCCGGAGCCATTCATATTTTGGCGATTTCCGGATTGCATATCGGTATTATTTTGCTCATTTTATCTGCAGTTTTTAAGCCACTTCATTATTTTAAACACGGAAAACTGGCGGCATCAATCATTATAATCACCATTTTGTGGCTATACGCCATCATTGCCGGTTTGTCTGCTTCAGTCGTCAGAGCCGTGGCGATGTTTACCGCAATTGCGATTGCCATGCAAGTAAATCGGCCTTCAAGTACTTACAAAACCTTGGTTATTTCTATGTTTTTCTTATTGTTGTTTAATCCGTATTATTTGTTTGAGGTCGGATTTCAGCTGAGTTACCTTGCGGTTTTCTCCATTGTTTGGATTCAACCAAAATTGTACGATTTATGGAAACCGAAGTGGTGGTTGTTGGATAAAATATGGCAATTGTTAACGGTTTCAATGGCTGCGCAAATAGGCGTTTTACCCTTAAGTTTGTATTATTTTCATCAATTTCCAGGCTTGTTTTTTGTGTCGAATTTGGTCATCATTCCTGTATTGGGAATTATTTTAACTGCCGGAATTGTCATCATCATTTTGTCGGTTCTACAAATTGCACCACAATCTCTGGTTGATGCTTTTATTTTTGTCATTCGGCAAATGAATCATTTTGTGTCTTGGGTGGCGCAACAGGAAATTTTTATCATCCAACAAATTTCGATGTCATTTTTGCTGATGGTTGCATTTTATCTACTGTTGTTTTTTGGACTTAAATGGACAGAGAAAAAAGTGTTTTATCGATTTGTGCTCGTTTTAATTTCAATTGTAATGCTTCAAACTATTTTTGTTTTTGAAAAGTATTTGGCGCAGTCTACCGATGAATTTATTGTCTTTAATCAAAGTAAGGCAAGTACAATCGGACAAAGAACAGGAAATGTGATTCAATTCAGTTCTTCAGCAGATTCCTTAAAAAGATCCTCTAATTTTAAATTAGCTTATTTGGTTGGTGCGGAATTGAATGAAATGCTTCCTTCTGAAAAAATAAAAAATCTGTATCGTTTTAAAGACGAAACTATTTTGATTGTAGACAGTTTGGGACTTTACAAGTTTAATTCAGTGAAACCAACCATCATAATTTTAAGGCAATCACCTAAAATAAATCTGGAAAGATTGCTCAAAAACCTTAAACCAAAAATAATTATTGCGGATGGCACAAACTATAAAAGCTACTTGAAAGATTGGGAACAAACCTGCCTGAAAAATAAAACTCCTTTTCACAATACGTTGCAAAAAGGAGCTTTTGTTCTCAATAAATAAGTTATTTATTCCTTGAATGTATATTTAAAATTGGAGGAATAGGCGTTAAATTCTTCCTGTGTTTTTAAATTTTTATAATCATCATTTTTAAACATTTTTAAATATAGTTCCAGTTGGGTTGGCGTTCTGTAACCCGTTAAAGGGGTAATAAAATTTGCTTCCTCATCTAAAAATAACAAAGTTGGATAAGCTCTTACACCAAAAAATGCCGACAATTCGTGTGCGCTGTTTCTGCCGTTTGAATTTGGGTTAAAACCGGGATTGGTATATTTTTTACCTTTAAATATAACCGTTTCATTGCCTTCAGCATTAAATTTAACCGAATAATAGTTTTCATTCATATAAGCGATTAAATCAGGATTGGAAAAAGTGTTTTTATCTAACAATTTACACGGTCCACACCAAACGGTATAGGCATCAATAAATATTTTTTTGGGCGTAACTTCCTGTGCTTTAACAGCTTCTTCAAAACTCATCCATTTAATTCCTTGTGCAGAAATTGAAAGGCTGAATAATGAAATTGTTAAAATAAGTATTTTTTTCATCTGTTTATTATTTATTTTTTATTGGAACAATTGCTGTTCGCCATTAATCATTTCGGTGTGTATCAAAATTTGTTATGGCTCGTTTCATCTTCATTAATTTATGTTTCTTTGAGCTTTTGACGCAATAATGTTGCCAAATTTACAAAGTTTTTTAAATTTATTTTACGCCGTGCATTAATTTTTTCAAAACCGGATTTAACGATAACGCAATTAGACCAATAAGGATCGGCACAAAAGTGAATATCAAAAAGAAAGTTGAAATGTCATATTTTTCCGTAATAACGTCAATCATTGCACCCATTTGCCCCGATGTTTTGTTCCCGATGGCCAATGCCAAATACCAAACACCAAACATAAAAGCAATCATTCTTGCCGGCACCAATTTACTCACGTACGAAAGTCCTACTGGCGATACGCAAAGCTCACCCAATGTATGAAACAGGTAAGCGAGTATCAGCCAAACAATACTGACAGAGGCCGTTTTGGCACCTTGCGGAATTCCAGCTGCGCCATAAGCCAAAAAAGCAAAACCGATTCCCAGAAAAAACAAGCCAATGGCGTATTTATTTGCGGGTTTCGGATTGTATTTGCTTTCCCACCATTTAGAAAATAAGGGCGCAAAAGCGATGATAAACAACGAGTTTAAAATTAAAAACCAGGTGGCCGGAATTTGAATTTCATTGTCCTTTTTTGCCACCACTGTCGCAGCAATATTGGTGTTGATCAAATCGGCCTGTTGGGTGGTTAAATATTTATAATTTGTTCCTTTTTTATCAATATCTATAATGGCTATTTTATCATTTGCGACAAAATCATCTGCAACTCTAATTACAGTAGTATTGTCGACCAAAACTGCATTTTCCGGAACTTTTGTATCAGCAGTTATCGGAAAATCTTTTACAGTAGTTTCACCCTTATCGTTGGTTTCTGAAATTTGATAGGTTTTATAGCTTATTTCATAAGAATAGGTGCTGAAGTTTGTGTTTACTTTCCAAATAATCAATCCCCAAATGATGATAAAACTGAATCCTAACACCAAATTTGCCCATAAATATTTTTTAAAGGTTTGTTTGAACAACAAAAACAACACCCAGGTAATAATGGCAACAGGCACCACGGTGATGATCACATCAACAATATTGAAAATCATAGCTGAATTTCCCGACAAGATCCTGCTGGTATAATCCTTTGCAAAAATACTCATAGATCCGCCGGCTTGTTCAAAAGATGCCCAGAAGAAAATAATGAAAAAAGCAAAAATCACCACAGCAAACATTTTGTCTCTTGTAACGGCGCTGTATCTTATAATTCGAGAACCCAACAGGTAAATAAATAACAGTAGCGTAATAATGATGGTGACATTTGAATAATCTGTTCCGCCAAATTCCAAAAAGTTAACCGCCCCGATTTTAGACAATGGATCATTGATCACCCAGGTTAAACCGGCAAAAGCAATGATGATAATAAGTATTCTGTCTATTAAAGTAAACGGATTTAATTGGTCTTCAACTTCCGTTTTTTCATCAATTTTAATGGTTTTGTCTTCTTTGTTCGGTTTTTTTCCTACTTCTCCAAAAATACCCTGCGCCAACGTAAATTGAAGCAAGCCCAAAAGCATAAAAATTCCTGCCAAACCGAAACCCCAGCTCCAGCCAAGCATTTCGCCCATATAACCGCAAAGCATAATTCCCAAGAAGGCTCCGGCATTTACGCCCATATAAAAAATGGTGTAAGCGCCATCTTTTTTCTCCGGAAAATCTTTGTACAGCACAGAAATGAAAGAAGTCATATTTGGTTTAAAAAATCCGGTTCCAATAATCAATAAAGCCAAACCCGAATATAAAAAAAACGGATTGGATTCAACGGCCATACTTGCGTGACCCAAAGTCATAATAACCGCACCAATAATAATCGCACGTCTGTTTCCTAAGTATTTGTCGGCTAAAATTCCGCCAATTATGGGTGTTAAATAGAGCATTGCCAAATATGTTCCATATAAGGCCAACGCATTTTCACGAGGCCAATCCCAACCGCCAATTCCCAAAGCGCTCACTAAAAATAGCACCAATAAGGCACGCATTCCATAAAATGAAAAACGTTCCCACATTTCAGTAAAAAATAACACGAAAAGTCCAGCTGGATGCCCTAAAACCTGTGTTTTAAAAAAGTCGTTTCTTGAATTGTCCATAAGTTTATTATGCGTTAGATAAAGTTTGCAATTTAAAAAAACGCCTCTAAACTAAGAAGCGTTTTTATATAATTAAAAAATTATAGTGCTTTCGCCTCTTTTGGTCTGATAACCATTCGGTCATAAACAGTTAATGCAATAATGGTTACGATGCCGATGGCAACAATCACATACCAAATTTTATTTGGATTGTAAGTGTCCCAAATAAATTGGGTCATTTCATTTTGTGACATTCCCAATTTTTCTGAAGCTGCCGCGAAACAATCGTTTTTAGAAAATTCTTTTGTTACTTCGGGCATTTCAATGGCTCTTTTTGCCATTTCTGTTTGAAGCAAGCTCAATTTATCGGACCAGGCTTGGTATAAATTTCCGGAGATAAATGTGGTGATAAAATTTCCTAAAAAGATGGGCAAAAAATAAGTTCCCATATACAAAGCTTCTTTCCCTTTTGGAGAAATCAATGCGATAAATGAAGAAAACGTTGGATTTGTCATCATTTCACCAACTGCAAAAATAACGATCCCTAAAATGGTGAACAATCCGTTTCCTGTGTAAAAAGTGATTCCGATACCAATGGAAGCGATAATAAAACCGGTAATCATAGCACTTACGTGTCGCATCTTCAACACAAAATAAGAAACCATCAATTGAAACAAAATAATGGCACCGGCATCAATGTTGATCAGCATTTCCGGGTTTACAGAATCTCCTCCTCCGCTCATAAAACTTGCCAGCCAAGGAGAAACTTGCGCAATAGAATCGTGCAATGCTTTTGTGTTTACCCAATCTTCAATAAAAGTGGGAAGTGTATAAAAAAGCTGGTTAAACATCGTCCAAAAACCAATCATAATAACCAATAAAACAGAAAGACGTGTATCTTTAACAGCTTCCCATATATTTTTTATGGAACTTAAGACTGCTTCTCCAATAGTTTCTTCCTTTTTAATTCTTTCGCCTTCTTTGAAGAACAGCAATAATATTAAGAGGTTTATTCCAATGACAATTGCTGCTTGCAGAAAAACTATTTTCCATCCGAATTGTGTCCTTAAAGTTGAAGAAAATGCCGGACCTATAAATCCGCCAATATTCACCATCATATAAAAAATTCCAAAGCCCAAGGTGGAATTTGATTTGTCGGTGTTTTTTGTGATGATGGCAGAGGCCACAGGTTTAAACATCGCAGCGCCTAAAGCAACCCATAAAAACACTAAAAATACAGTTGTGAAACTGGTGACTTCACCCATAAAATAATAGCCGGTACCCAATAAAACATAGGCTATGGTCAGGGATAGTTTGTACCCAATTTTGTCGGCAATGACACCTGTAATAATTGGCAGAAAGTATAAAATTGCGGTAACAACCCCCATTATTTGTCCTTTCTCAATATGGGAAAATCCCAAAGCGCCTTCATCAGTTGACCCTGTTAAATAAAGTGCCAATACAGCAAACATTCCATACCAGGCCCAACGTTCAAATAGTTCCATCATACTGGCAACCCAAAAGTTGCTGTTGTAGGATTTCATAACGCCGAAAAACGATTTTTTTTCTGTACTCATTTTAAAGTCTTTTAATTGTTATTGTTTGACACAAAAAAGCCCAGACAAAAAATTATCTGAGCTTTTTTTATTAAAGTAATTGATTTGTGATCATATTTTAGTGGATTCCTTTCATCGCTTTGTTTAAGAATGGAGACAATACCAATAGGCAAACTCCCGAACCTAACATTAACATCGTAATAAAAGGGTATAAGGCAAAATCATATTTATGCAAAATACTTTCCAGCATCCCTGCCAAATAGTTACCTGCGGCAAAACTCGCCATCCACAATCCCATCACCACCGAAACCAATTTTTTTGGTGCCAATTTGGTAATCATAGAAAGTCCGATTGGCGACAACATCAATTCTCCAAAAGTTAAAACAACATAAACAACCACCAACCACCAAGGCGAAACTAAATTTCCTCCATCGGCAGCATTGCTTGCTTGTGTCATAATAAAAAATGCCAAAGCGCCTAAAAACAATCCGATGGCAAATTTAAGCGGTGTTCTCGGGTTGAATTTCATCGCGTCAAGTTTCAGCCACATTATTGAGAATATTGGGGCGAAAATTAAAATGGCAAGCGGATTGATATTTTGATACCAAGATGCCGGAACTTCCCAGCCAAATAAAAGTCGGTCTGTATTTTCTTTTGCAAACAAGTTCATTGTTCCGCCGGCTTGTTCAAATCCTGCCCAAAAAGCAATATTAAAAAAGGCGAGGACTAAAATAACAATCATACGTGTCCATTCTGCAGAGCCGTTTGTTCCTTTTTTAATGGTGTATCCCAGTCCAATCACCAAAGCGGCAAAACCTAAGTAAGTAATAATGCTTGTTACGTCATCAGGCAACATTCTCCATAAGAAAATAACAGCTAAAGTGGTTAATACCAAAGCAATGGAATAAGTAATAATATCGCGCCAGTCTTTACCGTCCAATATAAATTTATCTGACGGTGAATTAGGCGGAAGTCCTTTTTGTTCAAGGTTACTTTCATTAAATTTTAACCAAAGAACACCGATAATCATACCTACTGAAGCTGCTAAGTAACCGTAGCCCCAAGAAACATTTTCTCCTAAAGCACCTGCGATAAATGGCCCTAAAATAGCTCCAAGGTTTATTCCCATATAGAAAATGTTAAACGCCGAGTCTTTTCTTGGATCATTGTCATCATAAAATTCACCAACAATGGTTGAAATGTTTGGTTTGAAAAATCCGTTACCGATAATCAATACGCCCAAACCAAAGTTAAACATAAATAGACGCGTTTCAGCATCTACAGAACTTACCAAAAATGCACTGGCGGCAAGTAAAGACTGACCAACAGCCATTACCAAACCTCCAATGTAAACTGTTTTTCGTTTCCCTAAAAAACTGTCGGCTACCCAACCTCCTAAAATTGGTGTCAAATAAACCAAACCTGTAAATATGGCATAAATTGCCAAAGATTCTTCTCTGTTTAATCCAAATCCTCCGTTCGCAAGCTCTGCGGTTAGATAAAGCGTTAACAACGCTCGCATTCCGTAGTAACTGAAACGTTCCCACATTTCAGTGGCAAATAGTGTATAGAGCGCTTTTGGATGTCCTTCTTTTATTGTTTTGTCAGCCATAATGTTTATTTTAGGTTAAAAATGTTAAAAATAGTTTGGTTAATTAAAGTTCAATATTTGTTGTTTTTCTGATTAAATTATCTTCGATAAATCTAGTCATTTTTTCGTATAAATGCAGCCTTGTATTTTTACCGGTATAAATTCCGTGATTTCTGTCGGGATATATGGCCAAATCAAAAGGCTTGTTTGCTTCTACCAAAGCATTTGTCAATCGCAGGGTGTTTTGAACGTGCACATTGTCGTCGCCACTTCCGTGAACCAACAGGAAATTTCCTTTTAATAAATCGGCAAAATTCAGCGGTGAATTTTCATCATAGCCGCTCGCGTTTTCCTGCGGTGTTTGCATATAACGTTCGGTATAAATAGAATCGTAAAAACGCCAGCTTGTTACCGGAGCAACAGCAATGGCCATTTTGAAAACGTCATTTCCTTTGAACAAGCAGTTGGCCGACATAAATCCGCCGTAACTCCAGCCCCAAATTCCAATTTCATTTGCATCAATATAAGGTCGTTTTCCTAATTCTTTTGCTGATTCAATTTGGTCTTCAACTTCATATTTCCCCAATTCTTTATAAGTCACTTTTTTGAAAACAGCACCTTTAAATCCAGTTCCTCTTCCATCAACACAAACAATGATATAGCCTTTTTCTGCCAAATGCTGAAACCAATAATCGTTTGCAGAATTCCAAGTATTGCTCACCGATTGTGAGCCCGGACCAGAATATTGTGTCATAAATACCGGATATTTTTTGTTCGCGTTAAAATTGGCAGGTTTAAGCATCCAGGCATTGAATGCACCATTTTTGGTGCTCAACACAAAAAATTCCTTTTTGGAAATGTTGTAGTTGGTTAATTTTTCAGAAAGTTTGTGATTGTTTAAAATCTCTTTCAATAAATTTCCTTCACCATTATAAAGTGAATAAACTGGAGGCGTATTCGCATCAGAAAAAGTATTGATAAAATAATTCAAATTTTTGCTGAAGGCAGCGTCATTTGTGCCGGAAGCATTTGACAATCTTTTTTTGGAGGTTCCATTTAATTTGATGGAATAAATTGCTCTGTTGATGGATCCATCTTCAACCGATTGATAATAAACGGTGTTTTTTTCCTCATTAATTCCGTAGAAATTAGTCACTTCCCAATTTCCTTTTGTAACCTGATTGATCAATTTTCCTTCCTTTGAATAATGATAAATATGGTTAAATCCGTCTTTTTCGCTTGTCCAAATAAAACTGTTATCGGTCAAAAAAGTTAAATTGTCTTGAATGTCCACAAAAGCTTTGTCAGTTTCATTCAAAATCACTTTTGAAGTAAAATTCGAAGCATTTACCGCAAACAATTTTAAATCATTTTGATGACGGTTTAAAGTGATAACCGATAATATTTCTGGGTTGTTTGTCCATTTTATTCTTGGAATGTATTCATAATTTCCAAGGTCGATTTTTTCGGTTTTTCCTTTGGAAACATTATAAAGATGCAAGGTAACTACGGAGTTTTTTTCACCGGCTTTAGGATATTTAAAAACCTGTTGGGTTGGATATAAATCGTTGCCCACAATATCCATGGAAAAAGTTGGAACTTCTGTTTCGTCAAACCTTAAAAATGCCAAGTTTTTGCTGTCTTTACTCCAATCAAAAGCCCTGACAAACGAAAATTCTTCTTCATAAACCCAGTCGCAAATACCATTGATAATGTGATTCTTTTTTCCGTCGGAAGTGACTTGAACCACTTCGTTATTTTCTAAATTTTTAATAAAAATATTGTTGTTTTTGGCATAAGCAACTTTTTTGCTGTCGGGAGAAAAAGTGGGCTCCTGAATTTTTTCTTTATCTATTAACTGCAACGATTTTGAAGCCAAATCGTATACATAAAAAATACCCAGACTCGAATGTCTGTAAATTTGTTCTTCATCAACACCCAACAATAACTTGGTTTCATCATTGTTAAAAGCATAACTTTCAAAGTAGTTGATTTCTTTCAAATCTTTATTGTTTACAACCGTTTCAACCTTTTCCAACGTGGCGTAACTGTATTTATCAACCGTGGTGTTTTTGGTGTTTCTGTCAAAATTCAGCAAGGAATAGAAGTCGCCATTCATTGAATTTAGTGAATTCATGCGCTCTATTGAAAACGAGCCGTTCCAAATTTCTTCCAGTGCAATGTCTTTTTTTTGTGCTGTTGCCAAAGAGGTAATGGCAATAAAAATGATAAGGAGTTTTTTCATTTAATTATGAGTTCTTAAAATAATTGTCAAGTTTAAGAAAATTTTAGCAAATCACGTATGAAAAATGTCATTAAAATTAACAATATGTGAATTTGCCGTGATTTATATTTATTAAATTATCTTTGTGGCGTTCATAAATTTTATTCAAAAATGTCAAAAAACGTTAACGGATTTTCAAAGTTGAATAAACTTGAAAAAATAGATTGGCTGATATCACATTTCTTCAAAAATGATAAGAAGGCCAAACAGGTTTTGTTGCAATATTGGAATTCGAATGAAATACTGCAAAATTTGCACGACGATTTTGTTGAAAACACATTATCCAATTTTTATTTGCCTTTTGGTGTTGCGCCAAATTTTGTGATAAACGGAAAATCATATACCATTCCTATGGTTATTGAAGAAAGTTCGGTGGTTGCGGCGGCATCTTTGGTGGCGAAATTTTGGAGCACAAGGGGCGGATTTAATGCTACCGTTATTTCAACCACAAAAATCGGGCAGGTACATTTTATGTATGAAGGCGATAAAACTGCGATTGAAAATTATTTCAAATCAAAAAAGCCGCAATTTTTTGAAGTTACCAAAGCAATTACCAAAAATATGCGCAAGCGTGGCGGCGGCATTGTAGATATAGAATTGCGCGATAAAACTGCGGAACTTGAAAATTATTACCAGCTGCATATCACTTTTGAAACTGCCGACAGTATGGGAGCGAATTTTATAAATTCTTGTTTGGAAGTGATTGCAAAGGAATTTGAAAAAGAAGACATTCAAATTGTGATGAGTATTTTGTCTAATTATGTTCCGGAATGTTTGGTTCATGCCGAAGTAAGCTGCAATGTTGAAGATTTATACGCTGAAAATTCAGCAGCTTTTGCGCAAAAATTTGTGCAGGCCATCCAAATTGCAAATGCAGAACCGCACAGGGCGGTAACTCACAACAAGGGAATTATGAACGGCGTTGATGCCGTTGTGATTGCCACAGGAAATGATTTTAGGGCGATTGAGGCCGGAGTTCACGCTTTTGCGGCGCGAAGCGGAACCTACAACAGCTTGACAAACGCCAGCATAGAAAACGGAATTTTTAAATTTTGGATTGATATTCCTTTAGCTGTGGGAACTATTGGCGGATTAACATCTTTGCATCCTTTGTCGAAATTTTCCTTGCAATTGTTGGGGAATCCTTCAGCAACAGCATTGATGGAAATTATTGCAGTGGCCGGTTTGGCGCAAAATTTTGCCGCTTTACGCGCTTTAACAACCGCAGGAATCCAAAAAGGACATATGAAAATGCATTTAACAAATATTATTAAGCAATTGGGCGCAAGCAATAAGGAAAAGGCATTTTTAATCGATTATTTTGAACACAAAACAATCACGCACAATGCTGTGGTTGAGGCGTATAATAAACTGGTTCAGGACAAATAATGGAATATTACAGCAATGGGAAGTTATTATTAACCGGTGAATATTTTGTGCTGGACGGCGCAAAATCTTTGGCGGTTCCCACGACTTGCGGACAAGATTTAATTGTTGATAATATCAATGAACCGCAATTAATTTGGCAAAGCTTCACCAATGAAGGAGAATGTTGGCTGGAAGCAATTTTCGATTTGCCTAAAATGCGATTGGCAAATGCCACATTTGATGCAAGTGAAGATGGTGGAAAAGATACGATTGCTGAACAATTGAATAAGATTTTACATGAAACCCGAAAGTTAAATCCGGCATTTTTAAATTTGGAAAAAGGGTATTTGGTCAAAACGAAGCTTGATTTTCCAAGAAATTGGGGATTGGGAACCTCCTCAACTTTAATTAACAACATCGCAAATTGGGCAAAAGTGAATCCATATGAATTGTTGGAAAACACTTTTGGAGGAAGCGGTTACGATATTGCCTGCGCACTACACAATTCGCCAATTTTATTTAGCAAACGCAATACAGACATAATTGTTAAAGAAGTGAATTTCAATCCAACTTTCGCTGATCAATTGTATTTTGTGCATTTGAATAAAAAACAAAACAGCCGAGAAGGCATTGAACGATATAAAAAAATGAATGGAAATTTGACTTCAGAAATCAAACAAATATCTGAGTTGTCTGAAGCTTTTTTAAGCAGTAAAAAATTATCCGATTTTGAAAAATTGATGCAGGAGCACGAGCAAATCGTTTCCAAAACAATTCAATTAAAGCCAATTCAGGCTGAATTATTTTCCGATTATTTCGGACAAACTAAAAGTTTGGGCGCTTGGGGCGGCGATTTTATTTTGGCTACCGGAAATGAGGATAGCCTAAATTATTTTAATAAAAAAGGTTTTTCAACCGTGATTCCTTATCAAAAAATGGTTTTGTAGCTATAATTATGCAAAAGAAATTTATCATTATTGGAGGAGGCGCTGCCGGCTATTTTGCTGCCATAAATGCCGCGGAAATGCATCCAGATTTGGAAGTTATTATTTTAGAAGGAAGCCCAAATGTGCTGCAAAAAGTAAAAGTTTCGGGCGGCGGACGCTGCAATGTGAGTCACGCATGTTTTACGCCAAACGAATTGGTGGAATTTTATCCGCGCGGAAAAAAAGAATTGTTGGGGCCATTTTATCAATTTATGACTGGCGACACCATGGAATGGTTTGAAAACAGGGGCGTTCCATTAAAAATTGAAGACGACAATCGTATTTTTCCCGAAACCAATTCGTCACAAACAATTATAGATTGTTTTTTGGAAAGTGCAAAAAATGCAGGCGTTCAACTTAAAACCAGCACAAGAGTTGATGCCATTGAAAAAAATGGAGAGAAGTTCATCGTAAAAACAAATGCTGAAACTTATGAGGCCGATTTTTTATTGGTTGCAGCAGGAAGCAATGCCAAGGTTTGGGCTATGTTGGAAGGTTTGGGACACACCATCATAAAACCTGTTCCTTCTTTGTTTACCTTTAATATTGTTGATGAAAGACTAAAAGATATTCCGGGAATTTCTGTTCCAAAAGCCTCCGTGAATGTTGTAAACTCAAAATTAGAAGCACAAGGGCCTTTGTTGATAACGCATTGGGGATTAAGCGGACCGGGAATTTTAAAGCTTTCGGCCTGGGGTGCTTTGGAATTTCATCAAAAAGATTATCAGTTTGAAACTGAAGTCAATTGGTTGTCGAAATCCTTTGAAAATGTTTTAAATGAATTGAAAGCTGCCAAAAAAGATCAGTCAAAAAAGCAGGTGATTTTACGGTCTGTTTTTGAAGAAATTCCAAAACGATTGTGGGAAAAACTGGTCACTGCGGCACAAATTTCTTCAGATTTCCAATGGGCGCAACTCAGCAATAAACAATTGGAGGAATTAGCGCTTCAACTTACAAAAAGTCGATTTAAAGTAACCGGAAAAAGTACTTTTAAAGACGAATTTGTGACTGCCGGCGGCGTAGATTTAAAAGAAATCGACTTTAAACATTTTGAAAGCAAATTGCATAAAAATCTGTTTTTTGCCGGAGAAGTCTTAAATATTGATGCCGTCACTGGTGGATTTAATTTTCAAAATGCGTGGACCGGCGGGTGGATTGTGGCACAATCGGTAGGCCCCCTAACCCCCGAAGGGGGAATTTTACCTTAAAAAAGTATAATTTTTTTTAGACTTATACACAAACTCCCTTTCCTTTGGAAAGGGTTGGGGATAGGATTAAAGTTATTTGTCTTTTCTATCTTCTCTCTATTCCCTGTTCTTTTTAATTATTCATTAACTGTCCCCGATGTGGTTTCAGCGCATCTTTGTAGGTTTTCATATCAGCTTCATCAACCACAATAAAAGCGATGGTGTGCATTTCTGATAATACATAATAATTGATTTCATAAAAATGCAGTTTTTCAATGTTCGCAAATTCCTTTAAATGAATGCAATGATGCTCGGCAGTTTTTTCCGAAGATTCTCCGCGAAAATCCCAAATCAGTTTTAATTTTCTGTCCAACATAACCGTTTTAAACGTTGCTTACATAAACCAATAATTCTCCTCCTTTAAAAGAAATTTGAACTTCATCGCTGTACGCTATATTTCTTGTGCCAATGCGTTTCCCAAAGGTTAACGTTTCATTGATGATTGGGTATGCCAATCCTTCAGTAAAAATTTCGTGGGCAATCGGAAATGGAATAATGGAAATATTTCTCCCTTTTACATTTGTTAAAGTGATTTGTTCTTCAATAAAAAAGTAGGTTCCGAAATCATCGAAAAAGGAAATTTTTAAGCTATTTTTCCATTGAAGTGCCGTGCTGATATTTCCTAAAAAATGATCGTGTTCCTTGCCGCTTCCACCATAAACATCAATGTGAATGTAGCCCCTGTTTTTCAAAATAGATAGCGCTTTGTCGAAATCGGTGAAATTTTGATCAGGCGTGCTAATTACTTCTATATTGCCAGGAATTAAATGAATTGAGTCAAAATCTCCTGTAACCAAATCTGGTTGTATGTTATTCATTTTAAAATGATTGTAAGCACCGTCAATGGCACAAACAAGATCGTAACCCGTTAAATCCGGAAATATTTTAGGTTCCGCACCGTTGAGCAGCATAAATACCTTTTTGTTTTTCATCTGTGCAAATTTAGATAAAATTAAAAAGGCAATCGCCATCCTAAGTATTATTTTAGAATGACGAATTAAATTTGATTTATTTTTTTAACCAAGTTAAAGCTATGATTCCTAATCTGCTAATTAAGAAAATTAGTATTGCAAAAACTGGAGCTATAAAACTAATTCTGAGCCCGGCGGCCAAAACTGTAGGTGAAATGTCACCTGCATCTTGAATTGTTTCAAAAGCAAACATTAATCCTAAAATTTGGCCTAAAAACCCCCAAACAATGGCAAATAAACTAATTGAATTAATAAGACTAATTGCTTTTTTGGTATTTACTTTTTTAATAATCTCAAGTACGAATAAAATTAGTACCAAAATTAAAATTAATAATAGAGGATACATAAAAAAGGCTCCGCCTTCTGATAAAATAGATGAATTCATAATATTTAGATTTTAAATTAACTATTTCGAAAGTATAAAGAATCATTCTTTAAATAATTAATTTGAGATAGATGAACTATAAATACATCTATTTAACGAATTTAAACTATATTAAGTAATACTCCATAGTTTGTTAGTTAAAAAGAGGCGTTATTTCGTATTTGGTCTATTTAAATGAGTAGAATGAAATTAAATTTGCAAATTGCGGTTATGAATATAATGTATATAAATAGATATAAATTTATAGCACGACACTTTATTTTTTGGGTTGGTGTTTGGTTTTTCTTTGTTTATTTTTTTAGTTACAGTTCAGATGATGTTGTTTATAGCAATTGGTTTTCTACTCTTTTGACGCCAATAACGATGTTAACTACCTATTTTGTTGTTTATTCTTTAATTCCAAAATATTTACTAACTAAGAAGTACAAATTTTTTATTCTTTACAGTTTTTATGCCCTTATAATTTCAGCGGATTTAATAGGATTGGTAATTGTCTTTTATTTTTTATTCTTATCAAATTTAAATGTTACTGAAATGCCTTTTATGAGCAAGAAATTTGTGTTTGTTTTAATCGTAGTTTATTTAGTTGTTGGAATAGTGAGTTTCGTGAGTTTGTTAAATCATAATTTCAAAACAATTTCAAAAAATAAAGAACTTCAAAACAAAATATTAGAAACTCAATTACAAATTAAAAATCAGGAATTGCACTATTTAAAGAAGCAAATCCACCCACATTTTTTATTCAATACCTTAAATACTATCTATGGATTTGCATTGAAGCAATCAAAAGACACACCTGAAATTATTTTAAAGCTTTCAAATTTATTGGACTATATTTTGTATCAGGTTAGCAAACCCAAGGTAAGTTTAAAAGAGGAAGTTTTACATATTAAAGAATATATTGAGTTAGAGAAAATAAGATTTCAGGATACTTTGAAAATTTCGTTTAATTCGGATGCTATTTCTGATGAAATTCAAGTGGCGCCCATGTTGTTAATTCCTTTTGTTGAAAATGCTTTTAAGCACGGTAGTTTAATTGATGGGTTTTTAACAGTTGAAATTACGATTTCATTAAATGGAAATCAGTTTGAGTTTTTAATTAAAAATACTGTCTTAGTAAATGATGAAAATCAAAATATAGAAGGAATAGGACTTGAAAATATTAAAAAAAGACTAAGTTTATTGTACAAAAATAACCACCATTTGCAAATTGAAAATTGTGATAATTGGTTTATGGTAAATTTAAAAATCACCAATTTAATTGCTTGAAAATGACTAATACAATTCAATGCATAATTGTTGATGATGAGCCAATCGCCCGCGAAATATTGGAGAATCATTTACAGAAAATAGCTAAAATTAACGTTGTTGCAACTTGCAAAAATGCCATTGAAGCGTTTAATGAAATCAATTCTAAAAAAGTGGACTTAATTTTTTTGGACATTAATATGCCAGAAATTTCAGGATTGTCATTTGCGAAAACCATCAATAAAAATATCAAGGTAATTTTTACGACTGCGTATAGAGAATATGCTGTTAACGGATTTGATTTACAAGCCGTAGATTATTTGCTAAAACCGATTTCATTTGAGCGAATATTACAATCTGTAAATAAGTATTTGGGCGAAAATAGCCCAGTAATTATTGAGACAACCTCGGAAATTATTCAAGAAATAAACGATTTTATTTTTGTGCGTTCAGATCGAAAAATGATAAAAATTAATTTTTCGGACGTCAATTATATTGAAAGTTTTAGTGATTATATTAAAATTTACATCGAAAATTCTGTCATAATAACCAGAGAAACGATTACCAGTATTGAAGCCAAACTTCCAAAAAAAGATTTCATAAGAATTCATCGTTCATTTATTGTTTCTATTGATAAAATTGAATCATTTACCAATGAATTTATTGAAGTGAACAAAAAAGCAATTCCAATTAGCAGAAGTTACAAAAAAGATGTGCTTTCAAGATTGGAAAATGTTTAGCTAAATCAATTATCTTTGACAAAATTTTTGTTTTGACTGAAACCGATTTTATTTTAAAAGATTTTTCAATAGAAAATATTAACAACGGAAGCTTTACTTGGAAAACACCGAGCAATATTGCTTTGGTAAAATATTGGGGAAAGCAAGAGCCTCAAATTCCCGAAAACGCTTCCATCAGTTTTACGTTGGATGCCTGTTTTACATTGACAACGTTGGAATACAAATTAAAAAAAGAACGTCAACCTGAACTTGTTTCAGGTTCTGTTGTTGAGATGCTGAAACAAGTTCCACTTGACACTAGTTTTGAAATTTATTTTGAAGGCGAAAAAAAGAAAGATTTCAAACCAAAAATCGCCACTTTTTTCAAAAGAATTGAACAATATGTTCCGTTTTTGAAGGATTTTGAATTTGTGATAAAATCCCAAAATTCTTTTCCGCACAGCAGCGGCATCGCATCTTCCGCAAGCGGAATGGGTGCTTTGGCTTTGTGCGTGATGAGTTTGGAGAAGGAATTAAATCCGGCAATGTCCAATGAATATTTCAATAAAAAAGCCTCTTTTTTGGCGCGATTGGGTTCGGGAAGCGCGTGCAGAAGCATAGAAGGTCCGCTAATTGTTTGGGGAAATCACCAGGAAATTGAAGGAAGTTCCGATTTATTTGGCGTTAAATTTCCGTATAAAATTCACGACAATTTTAAAAATTATCAAGACGCCATTTTATTGGTTGATGAAGGTGAAAAACAAGTTTCAAGCACGGTCGGACATCAATTAATGTACAACCATCCTTTTGCAAAAAAACGCTTTCAGCAAGCAAATGAAAATATTTCCAAAATTTCAAAAGTGCTTCAAAGTGGCGATTTATCGGCTTTTATCGCCATTGTAGAAAGTGAAGCCTTGAGTTTGCACGCGATGATGATGACCAGCAATCCGTATTTTATCTTAATGAAACCAAACACTTTGAAAATAATCAATGAAATTTGGGATTTTAGGGCACATACAAATTCTGATATCTGTTTCACTTTAGATGCCGGCGCCAATGTTCACGTGTTGTTCCCGGAAATGGAAAAAGAAACTGTTAACAATTTCATAAAAAGCAACTTAATGCAATATTGTCAGGAAAATCATTATATTTGCGACATCATTGGAGAAGGAGCAACTTCAATTTTTAATTAAGCAAATGAAAGGACCACTTTTTTACGCAAAAATTTTACTTTTTGGAGAGTACGGAATCATTAAAGATTCCAAGGGTTTGGCCATACCATATAACGTATATCAAGGCGCTTTAAAAAAATCTAAAGTTTTAACTGAAGCGGCAAAACAATCGAACAAAAACTTAGAAAAGTTTTATGTGTATTTGTCAAATTTGGAAATCCGGGATTTGGTAAGTTTCAGATTGGATGAATTCAAAAAAGATATTGAAAGCGGTATGTATTTCGACTCCAGTATTCCGCAAGGTTACGGCGTAGGAAGTTCGGGAGCTTTGGTGGCTTCGATTTACGACAAATATGCCAACGATAAAATTACGGTTTTAGATAATTTAACCAGAGAAAAATTATTGAAGCTGAAAAGCATTTTTTCCTTGATGGAATCTTTTTTCCACGGGAAGAGTTCAGGGTTGGATCCCTTAAATTCTTATTTGAGCATTCCAATTTTAATCAATTCAAAAGACAATTTAGAAGCAACAGGAATTCCATCCCAAAAAGAAGGAAAAGGAGCGGTGTTTTTATTGGATTCAGAAATGATTGGAGAAACGGCTCCGATGATTACCATTTTTATGAATAAAATGAAGAGTGAAGGCTTCAGAAAAATGTTAAATGAAGATTTCGCAAAACATACTGATGCCTGCATTGAAGATTTTTTAAACGGAAATGTAAAATCATTATTTGGAAATGTGAAATTGCTTTCAAAAGTTGTTTTGGATAATTTTAAACCAATGATTCCTAAAGCTTTTCATAAAATTTGGAAAAACGGCATTGAGTCGAATGCATATTACTTAAAATTATGTGGCTCCGGCGGTGGCGGTTATATCCTAGGATTTACAGAAGATTACGACCAAGCTAAAATCCTTCTAAAAGATTATAAACTGGAATTGGTTTATAGATTTTAACAAAATAATCACAAAAAAATAAAGTTTAATAACATAGTTTCATTGTTGAATTTTATTTCACTTTACTATGGATTTACTTGAGATAGCCAAAAAAAACAGCAAAAAAAACGCGCCGATTTATATTAAATTGCTGAGTTTATTTTCGGTTGTCAGGGGCTATAACATTGTGCTTATTGTGGTTGCCCAATACCTGGCGTCCATATTTATTTTTTCTCCCGAAAAAGAGTTAAAGCATGTATTGCTAGATGTCAATCTGTATTTTATAGTGCTTTCAACAATTTGTGTAATTGCTTCGGGCTACATCATTAATAATTTCTATGATTTTGAAACGGATAAGATTAACCGTCCAATAAAATCAACGATTGATTCCATTGTGACTCAAAAAACAAAATTGCAGCTCTACTTTGTTTTAAATTTTTTAGGAGTTTTTATTGCCTTTTTGGTTTCTTGGAGAGCGGCTTTGTTTTTTTCGGTGTATATTTTTTTAATTTGGTTTTATTCGCACAAACTAAAAAAATATCCATTAACTGGTTTTTTTTCTGGTGCGATTTTGGCCATTTTGCCGTTTTTTGCCGTTTTTGTCTATTACAAAAATTTTTCTGAAATTATTTTTACCCACGCATCTTTTCTGTTTTTTATTTTGTTGATACGGGAATTGATCAAAGAATTGGAAGGCATAAAAGGCGATTTTATCCATAATTACCAAACAATCGCCGTAAAATATGGAGAGCATTTCACCAAAATTTTGATTACAATTTTGGTATTTTTAACGTTAAATCCCATCTATTTTTTGTTGAAATATCCCGAAATTGGCGGAATGAAATACTATTTTTACGTCAGTGGCGTGGTGTTGTTTTTGTTTGTGCTTTTTGTATGGTTCAGCAAAAGCAAAAATAATTATACTTTATTGCATTTTGTATTGAAATTGATACTGCTTGCCGGAGTATTTAGCTTGGCCTTCATCGACTACTCGGTCATCATTAATAAAATTCTTTTAAAATAAAAACTATAATCTTCATAATTAGCAGAATATAAATTATTTTTGCCAAAAATTAAAAAAAATGAATTCAAGTAAAAACTCGTCGGGAGGACGACACCAAGGTAAAAAAAAGCCTCAAACCACTACAGATAAAAAATTTGAACCCAAAAAGTTTGATGCTAAAAAGAAATCTCAAACCACTGCAGACAGAAAGTCTGAACCTAAAAAATTCGATGCTAATAAGAAAACTTCGGGCAATTTCAGGGACAAACCGGCTTATAAAAGGGAAAGTCCATTTTCTAAAAACGCTAGACCTATTTCAACAGAAGAAGAACCTGCACCGAAACAAGTTAAACAAAATGATGGTATTGAAGGCATTCGTTTAAACAAATACATTTCCAACTCAGGCGTTTGTTCAAGAAGAGAAGCAGATGTTTATATTAAAGCAGGAAGTGCCACCGTGAACGGAAAACTGGTGACCGAAATGGGCCATATTGTGACGTTGGGCGATGAGGTTCGGTTTGACGGTTCCTTAATTAATCAGGAGCAAAAAAGATATGTGTTGCTGAACAAGCCAAAGAATTACATCACTACGATGGAAGATGAGCGCGGACGTAAAACCGTGATGGAATTAATTGCAAACGCTACAAAAGAGCGTATTTATCCTGTTGGACGATTGGACAGAAATACAACCGGACTCTTATTATTTACCAATGATGGCGAATTGGCGAAAAAATTGACGCATCCAAAGAGCAATATCCAAAAAATATACCACGCAACATTGGATAAAAAACTGGCAAACACCGATCTTATAAAAATTTCAGAAGGTTTTATGTTGGATGAAAAACGTGTGATAGTAGATGATATTTCCTATGTTGTGAATCAGCCAAAAACGGAAGTTGGCGTAAAAATTCATTCAGGCAGAAATCGAATTGTGCGCAGGATATTTGAACACTTTGATTATAGTGTGGTAAAATTGGACCGGGTAATTTTTGCCGGACTTACAAAAAAAGACTTGCCCAGAGGCCATTGGCGCCATTTAACAGAAATGGAATTAAATACTTTAAGGATGCTTTAATCCTCAAAAACAAAAAACAAGAATATTCTTGTTTTTTGTTTTTTATAGGATTTTGTTTCAATATTGATTGAAATAAATTTTTGGTATTATTATTTTTTTATATTTGGCATTATATAAAGAAGTAATTAAATAACCAATGCATTTATTTATGTCTAATGTATAACCAATTTGTTATGAAGAGAATAATTGTCGATTATAAAAAACTAACCTCTGAGATTCTTAATTTGCTGGTTGAGAAATTTCCTGACGGTTACGGCATTAGGGATATTATTAGGTTTACAAACCATAAAGGGCAATATGTAGAAGCTGTTGAAGTTGCAACTGAAGACACCATTTACCTTGTTAAAATTAGCGATGAATTGGTGGACAGTATGGAAAATTTTTATGAAGAGGAGGAAGATGACAATATTGAGAGAGATTTGGAAATAGATTTAGAATTGAATTTAAAAGTGCCTATTGAAGGCGAAAATGATTTGGATGATGATGATTTAGATATTGATGACAATGATGATTTAAATGGTGATTTAAATGGTGATTTAAATGGTGAAGATGATTACAATGAGGATATAGATGATGATTTTGACAAATAAAAAGGGCCAATGATTAATATAAATTGATTTATTTTATAAAATTAAGGCAATCAGAATAAGTCTTTTTATGGATAAATTATACAGATTTTAATGGGTATTTTTTAACAAAGCCATTTCCAAACTTTCAACAATTTATGCTTTAAAATTTATAAATATAGAAAAACCCTTGAATATCTATCTGATAATCAAGGGTTTACTTTTTTGATGGTGGTGCCTCCAGGAATCGAACCAGGGACACAAGGATTTTCAGTCCTTTGCTCTACCAACTGAGCTAAGGCACCATCGCTTTAGCGGTTGCAAATATAAATTTATTTTTTAGACATATCAAAACAATTTAAAAAAATCTGTTGTATTTTTGAACTCTTTAAGTAATAAGAATGAACTTAATCATAGATGTTGGCAATACAAGAATTAAAACTGCTGTTTTTTATAACAGTAAATTGATTCATACTGAAAGCATTACAAAAGAATCATTCGATTCTGATGTTATTGAAATCATAAAAAAATACCAATGCAGCAATGCAATTATTTCTTCAGTTGGTTCCTTAAAAAACGCTCAAATCGCTAAATTACACGCCGAAATAAACTTAATTGAGCTGAATTACAACACCAAAGTGCCATTTTTGAATAAATATACCACGCCAAAAACCTTAGGAGTTGACAGAATTGCGTTGGTTTCTTCGGCAATATCGAAATATACTAACAAAAATGTTTTAATCATTGACGCAGGAACTTGTATTACGTATGATTATATTAACAATGAAGGAATTTATTATGGCGGTGCAATTTCGCCCGGACTGCAAATGCGATACAAAGCATTAAATTTTTTTACTGAAAAATTGCCGTTGCTCGAGGTTTCAGAAAAATTTGAATTGGTTGGAAATTCTACCGAAACAAGCATTCATTCTGGCGTTATAAATGGTGTTATAAATGAAATTGATGGAATTATTAATCAGTATAGAAAAAAAAATACAGATTTAACAGTTGTTTTAACAGGAGGAGATGTAAATTTCTTGTCAAATAGATTAAAAAATGGCATATTTGCCAATCCTAATTTTTTGTTAGAAGGATTGAACACAATTTTGACTTATAATATAAAGTAAATGATAAAAAAAATAATAGTAATTATAACACTATTTGTATCTATTGTCGGTTTTTCACAAAAAAACAATACATCATCTTATTCATTTTTCGGAATTGGAGATAAAAATAACGAAAGTACTGTTGAGCAATTGAGTATGGGCGGGGTTGGCGTTTCTTTAAATGAAAGCTATCGTTTAAATTTTTTAAATCCTGCTGCAAATGCATCTTTGAGATTTACAACCTATACAATGGCTATAGAAAGTTTGAACAGTACTGCAAAAGACAGTAACGACAAACAAAGAGCTTCCGCAACATACCTTTCTTATTTGGCTATTGGGTTTCCCTTAGGTGAAAAAGCTGGAATGACCATTGGTTTGTTGCCAAATTCCTCCGTAGGATATTCGTTGGTATCAAATGAATACGATTCCGAGAATAACCTTACAGAAGTTACGCAATATATTGGTGAAGGCGGAACAAATAAATTGTTTTTAAGTGTTGGGTACAAACCTTTTAAGAACTTCAGTGTTGGTTTACAGGGAAATTATATTTTCGGAAAAGTTGAAAACAGCATCTTAAATCAGGTGAAAGGCAATGCTTTGGCCACAAAATACCAAACAACTTCAAACATAAAAGGACTGGCTTTGAACGGAGGATTTCATTATAAAGCAAAAATGAATGATAAAATGGACTTCCTTTTAGGCGGAAATTTTAATTTTAATAACGAAATTGAGGCAACAGGCAATGAGTATTTATATTCGGTTTCATTAGGGACATTTGAATCGCCTCGTGACACCATTTTAAGCACAAATAGTACCGGAATTCTTAAGTCCCCATTAAAATCAACTTTAGGACTTGGTTTGGGTAAAGACAACAAATGGTATGCGGGAGTTGATTACAGTTTTCAAAATGCTTTGGCATTGAGTGGCGGTGTTTTTAATAATTATTCAAAAATAGATTATGATAATTACAGTAAAATAGCAGTGGGTGGTTTTTATACCCCAAAATTCAATTCAATTACAAGTTACTGGGATAGAGTAACCTATAGAGCTGGAGTTAAATTCGAAAACACCGGATTATTGATTGATGCATCAGGAAATGGAACCGATTTTACTGCGATTGACGATTTTGGCATATCTTTTGGAGTAGGGTTGCCAATGAGTAAGCAACTGTCTAATTTGAATATCGGATTTGAGATAGGAAAAAGAGGACAAACAGCGAATGGCTTAGTACAAGAAAATTATGTGAATTTTAGATTAGGCCTTTCATTAAATGACAAATGGTTTAAAAAATTAGAAATATTTTAATTAAAAATTAAAACGATGAGACAAATGAGACAAATTTTAGCTGTATTATTTTTTATAGTTTCAGCCCCGGTTGTTTTTTCACAAGCGGAAAACGAAGAATGTATTATTAAATACAATTTGTTTAAAGGTGATTACAGCGCCGGTAAATACGATGTTGCCTACGAAAACTGGTTATGGACTATGGATCATTGTCCAACACTTACCGTAAATATATATAAATTGGGTATTAAAATCGCCGAAAGCCGATTGGAAGCCGCAACAACTCCAGCCGATAAAGCGGCTGCAGTAAAACTTGTTGAAAGAGTTTACACTCAAAGATTGCAACATTTCCCTCAAGACTTAGCGAGAGTTTACAGTGATTTTGCAACTTTTAAAGATGCTCAAGGTGCATCAGAAGATGAAGTTTTCGTTTTATTGGAAAAATCTTTTAAATCAGATGTTACAGATATTTCCCCTACCAATATTTACAGATATTTTGATATTATCTTAAATAAATATAAAGACACAAATGCGCAAAAAGTATTTGATACTTATGATGAAGTTAGTGAAGGCCTTGAAATAAAGAGAGAAGAATATTCAAAACAATTAGACTTAATTACTGCAAAGGATTCAACTACTTTAAGTGATCGTGATAAAAACAACAAAATGGCTTATGAACAACATCTAACCAATTTGGATCTTGTTGAAACTTCACTGGACGCAAAATTGGCAGCAATTTCAACCTGTGAAAACTTGATTCCTTTAAACAAAAAGTATTTTCAAGAAAATAAATCAGATGCTGTATGGTTAAAGAGAGCGGTATCAAGAATGTATAACAAAGAATGTACTGATGATCCTTTCTATGACATTTTGGTTGAAGCTTATGTTAAAGCAGATCCTTCACCACAAGCTTCTGTGTTTTATGCTGATATTTTAATGAAAAATGGCGAAACCAATAAAGCAATGGAATATTTCAAAAAAGCGATTGATCAGGAAACAGATTCTTATAACAAGGCTAAATATGCATTTAAAGTTGCTCAAATTTTAAGAAAAAAAGGCAGATTGGAAGAAGCAAGAACCTATGCTTATAAAGCCCTGGAATTTCAACCAAGGATGGGTAATGCCTATTTATTGATTGCAAGTATGTATGCATCAAGCGCCAACTCTTGCGGAAATGACGTGGTATCTAAAAGAATGGTTTATGTAGCCGCTTTAAATAAAGCATTAAAGGCAAGAGCCGTAGATCCTAGCATTAGTACATTGGCAAATAGATTTATTGCAAGCTATTCAGATAATGTCCCAACCAAAAAGGATTTGTTTGTGGCAGGCATACAATCAGGATCTAGCCATAGAATTGGATGTTGGATTAATGAAACAGTAATAGTGCCTTAAATTAGATTTAAAATATTAAAATTGATATATTTGTTGAATGACAAAATCAATTGTTAATAACATAAAATGCATTGCTGTGGTTTTCGCCTCAGCAATGTTTTTTTCATGTACAAACGATGTAAAAGAGGTACGCGATTTTTTGGCTGATAAAAATTTGCCTATTGGAGAAGCCTTCAATATTAACCACAAACATACCGATTCCGGACGTGTGGATATTAAAATGAAAGCGCCATTGATGCTCGATTTCAGCAACAGAGAAAATCATCCTTACAATGAATTCCCAAAAGGTATAAAAATCACCACTATTGAAAAAAACGGAGATTCTATAACTGTAGTCGGCGATTATGCGAAAAGCTATAGGAAAACGGAAGTTTCTGAAATAAAAAATAATGTGGTCATTATCAATTATGCACAAAAAAACAAACTGGTTACCGAACAAATTTATTGGGATCAAAAAACCCATTATTTTTTTACCGAAAAAAAATTCACTTTTTATACCCCAACAGACACTATTTACGGTGCCGGTTTTGAATCGACAGAAGACTTAAAAACTTGGTGGGTGAAAAATCAGAGCGGAGTTATTAACATTAAAGAATAAGAGATGCAAAACCTTTGGAAAATATTTGAATATGGGTATTTAATTATTGCCATAGTATTTAGTGTGGAAACTGTATTAAATTGGAATTCGGACAGAGAACGCGCATATTTATTGGCTGGATTTTCAATATTGGCAGTTTTTATGTATTTTTTCAGAAGACGTTTCAGAAAAAGACGGGAAAAACCAAACAATTAATTAGTGGAAATTCAAATACTTGTCATATTAATTTCAATTCTGCTTTCCGCTTTCTTTTCAGGAATGGAAATTGCCTATATTTCTGCAAATAAATTTCAAATTGAGCTTCAAAAAAAGAAAGAGGGATTTACCTCAAAAATAGTTGGTAAATTAACGGCAAAATCATCAAAATTTATTACCACTATGTTGGTTGGCAATAATATTTCTTTGGTAATTTACAGTTTCTTTATGGCTGAAATTATTACAGACCATATACTGGGTTTTCATTTAAATGATTTTTCTACTTTAATTATTCAAACTGTAATTTCTACAATCATTATTTTAATCACGGCCGAGTTTTTGCCAAAAGCAATATTTAGGATTTATGCCAACGAAATGTTCTGGTTTTTTGCGCCGGCAGCCTACTTTTTCTATATTATATTTCAATAGCGTCCTAAACGATAAAAAAAGAATGGTTAGTTTTTAACTCAAAGTTTACCTTTGAGGTGACCAAAAAACAAAAACCATTCTCATGACAAATGTAACATTGTTTTCGCAAATTATTGGAAAA